>SDBU01001789.1_pt1 | contig 29825 bp, 20 predicted proteins | sample 2277071 | NCBI WGS metagenome assembly SDBU01 (sample SAMN10397929, study PRJNA504765) | marine sediment metagenome | isolation source: marine sediment core GS08_GC12, 126 cmbsf | place: Arctic Ocean: Gakkel Ridge, Loki's castle | collected 2008 | reverse complement strand
GCGGGGGGGGGAGAAGGTGGGGGGGGGGGGGGTTAGGGTTAGTCGTCTCCGCGGCGGCGTGCGCAAGAAGATCGTTACGTCGTCGTCGGCGGGCACGCGCTCGCGCCGCCGCCGCAAGATGCGACCGACGCTCGCCGATATCAAGAAACTACAAGGCCGCATGGTGGTATGCGGCGGGAAGCGGGGCAAGGTCGACGGGGACCTCATCGTGTGCACTTGCTGCGCACGATCGTTTCTGCCGACGAGCTTCGCGCGGCACGGCGGCATGCAGCGCGGGCAGCCCTACTTCTACATCCGATGCGACGGCGAGCCGATCGGCGCCTACCGCGACCGCGTCCGACCGGCGACTCAAGTCGAAAACGACTTAAGTCATGACGAACGACCGGTACCTGGAAAGCGAGCAGCGGACCACGATACACTCACGGTGTTGCGTACGCGAGCGAGGACGAGGACGAGGACGATGACGAAGAGCAAGGGCAGTTCGCGCGTGTCGAAGAAGAAGCGAACGACGGCGGCGGCGCCACGGCCGAAACGCAAGAAGTCGAGGCTGGACCAGCTCGGCGTGATGCAAGGGAAGTTGGTGTCGTGCGGGCACAAGTCGGAGCGCAAGACGGGCCACCCCGTGGGCTCGAAGATCAAGTGCACCTGCTGCGACCGGGAGATGTCGGCGTCGAATTTCGCGCTGCACGCCATGGTGAAGAGAGGCCGTCCGTACCTCGACATCAAATACGGCCGCCGGTCGCTGGCGAGCTTCTTCACCGACGCCGACCAGACGGCGGTGGTGCCTCCGCCGTTGCTGCTGCTGGCGCCGGGCAGCATGGACAGCGGCAGCAGCATCAGCAGCAGCAACGACGCCGACGCCGAGAGCGACGGCGCCATCACCGCATTGGACAGTGACGGCGAGAACGACGCCGAAAACGACGAGGAGAAGGAGAAGGACGACGACGACGACGACGAGACGATGTGCGCGAAGAATCTCGGCAAGATGGTGGCCGAAGTGGTGAAGTGCTTGGCCTCCCTGAAGTCGGTGCTGGAAGCGATACAAGAGCGCGAGCGAGAGTTTCGGGATCTGCGCCGGCAACTCCATTCCTGGAAAGAGTACCACGCTAGCTACCCGCAAGCGAACTAGATTTTGCGCAATGTGCACTACACTGTATGCGTTTCCTGCTGATCCGTGGCGCGGCCGGTCTCCTACTCCTGCGGCAGTTTTTCTCGTTTACGAAAGCGCTTTCGGGGGAGCTGCCGAGACCGACGAGCGACGCAGCAGCATCTGGGCGGTGCCCACCAGCGTGGCGGCGTCGTACGGCACCACCATGTTGGTGGCGGCACCGGCGGCGATGACAGTCTGCCACGCGTGCACGCGCTCCAGCTGCGTGTACTCGTTCGCACCAATGTTCAGCGTCTCCATCGCGTCGTGGCACGCCTGGGCGCGCGTGCGGCGTTCCTTGGCGTCCACGTCCATCATCACGAGCGCCACTTCGCTGTCGGTCTTCGCCGTGAGCAGGCGCGCGGCGCCGTCCGCTTCGGCCACGGCGACGCGCGCTTCCGCCTCGCGCTGCTGGCACGCCGCGGCCTCGTTGGCCTCCCTGAGCACGGCGGGCACGTCGATTCCCTGAAGCTCGACGCTGATGATGCCGATGCCCCACTTCAGCACGCGCTTCTCCAGCGTGCTGCGGATGGCCTCCTTCAGCTCGTCGTGCCCTTGGCCGGTCAGCATGTGGCGCCACGGCTTGCCGAGCACCGCCTCGCGCACCACCGTTTGCGTCTGCTGGTACAGGCTCTCGAAGAGGTTGTCGATGCAGTACACCGCGTTGTGCGCTTGCGTGATCTGGTACCACACCACCGGATTCACGTGCAGCAGTACGCAGTCGCTCGATGTCGCGGCGACGGTGCGCGTGTCGAAGATGCGTTCGCGCGTGGACAGCACGGCGCCGCGGTGCACCAGCTCCGTCTCCTTGCCGTCGCGGTGCTCGCCCGCGCAGTGCCAGTCCACCGTGCGCAGGTGCTCGATGAACGGTATCATCATGTGCACACCGTCGTCCAGCACGCGGTTGTACTTGGCGAGGCGCTCCACCACCGCGCACTCGTCGCGCGAAAGCCACACGAACACGCGGAAGCCCAGCAGGTGCAGCACGAGCAGCGCGACGAACAGCAGCCCGCTGTACCACAGCGCGAGCACCAACCAAGCGAACGACATCGCCGTGCACTGGTGTCGTGAGACTGCGCGACTGTGAATATGTGTATGCGCGCACAAAAGAAATTCCGACGTCCGCAGCCGCCACGTGGCAGCAGCGAATGTGCTACAGCATTGCTGTTGTATTAAACGCCGCGGCTGGGTGGGGCGCAGGTGAAACGCGATGGCCACCAAGACCGCGGACCCGACGGGGCGCTTACTGCACTTGTATTACCTGCAATACCGCGTGTTCGCTTGCTCCGACGGCAGCGCCGTACGCGAGGCGCGCCGCGAACTGCGTCAGCTGCACGCGACCGGCGACACGAAGGACGCGGAGTCGCTCGCGATCGCGCTGGCGCACGAGATCGCGCGCACGGAGCACACGGGCGCCGCGTGCACCAGGCTGTCGAATCTGTCGGCTCTGTCGGCGACGCCCTGGCTGGCGCACGTTCCGCGCACTCCGACCGCGCTGCTGCACTGCGAAGTTCCTGTGGATGCCGTCGCGGCGGTGCACGCCGTGTTCGGCGCGAGGTACGAGATCGGGGCACCGTCGACGGACGGGCGCGTGCGCCTGCGCAGCACGGCGACCGACGTCGTCGACGACTGCGAACGGCTGGCGATCGCGACGTGGCGTCTGTCGGTGGGCTGGGGCAAGATGCTCTCCGAGCACTACCGCAAGCAGCCGCTGGCGGCGGCGGTGACGCCGGCACCGCCACCTACACTGCCGCGCGTTCCCGGCGCACCGCCCCGCAAGAAGGAGGCGCCGGCGCCGCCAGCCCCGATCGACGTCACCACGGTGCGCGAGAAGTTGGCGGAACAGCGCCAAGCGGAGCGCACGCGGACGCCCATCGCACAACCGCCGCGCGCCGTTCCGCCCGGCGAGGAGGTCGCGCGACGAATCCGCGCGTTGAAGCACGTGCGCACCGGCGAGCTGCTGCCGCAGCCAGTTCGCGACGCGTTCATGGACCTGCACGCGGTGGGCACGCAAGCAACGGAGGGTTTCAACGAGATCACCGAGCACGTGTGGACGGTGCTGTTCGAGGAGTTCGGCGCGTCCGAGCACCAGCTGGAGAAGCTGTCGCGCGCGTGGCAGTTCATGCTGGACGCGTCGCAGCAGATCACCGACGTCGGCGATCTGTACGGCAGCAAGATGGTGGTTGTCCTCGAAGCGATGAGGCAGGCGGCCGGCGCCGTCAACACCATTGTGCACGACATCGCGCTGTCGCACATCAGGGCGACCGGCGTCGCCGACCTGAAGATGGACGTGCACACGGATGCCGAGGTGGCGGCCACTGCGCTCTTGGAAACGCTGCGGTTCCAGCGCGACGAGCTCACCGACGAAATCGGCGTCGGCGTGGTGGAACCGGCGGTGCGCTCCGGCAAGCTGGCGGCCGACACGTTCGCCAACGCGCCCGAGCTGCTGGACACGTTTGGGAAACACGCACGCGGCACGATCCAATACCTCGCGGCGAAGTTGATGGAGACCGCGCGCATGACGGAGGACGAGCGTGACTGGTTGCTGAGCATGTTCGATTCGTTCGTCGCGCAGATGCGTGCGTCGCCGGACTTCCAGGCCGATCTCGCGGAGCACCTGCGCCTGATCGGCGTGCCGCTGGACGGGTTTCGCGGCGCAACGCGGCTGATGACCTGGGTGTACTTCTTGCTGTACGCGCTGATCACCACGTGGATGATCCTGGCGCAGATGCGTCCCGGCACGCTCGGCGCCGTCAGCCGGACGACGCCACCGCTGCAAGGCCTCATGGACGCGTCGGTGCCGATCATGCACGCGCTGGAGAAACACAGGGCCGACCAGGACCTGATCCGCGAGGACCAGTCTTTCGACTGGAAGCTGTTGCGGTTTGCCGTCCGCGACGACATCGACGACGCGCGCGACGATATCATGGAGACGCTTTCCACCAATGCGACGCGACGGCTGCGCACCGAACTGGACGAATCGCACGCGGCGGACGTGGAGACGTCCGTCGACAAGGCCGACGACTATGCGGCGAGATTGCAACGACGGAACATGCTGGCGGCGACCATGGGCGGGGAGATGCGGAAGTCCGACCGTGCGTGGATCGCGTTCCAGGAGAACATGGACGAGCTGGTGGACACGTTCGACTCGGTCAATCGCGTGGCACAACAGATGCTGGACAGCGTACGCCGCGTGGCGTCGGCGCACTTCGCGAACGAACCGGCGATGAAGGACTGGGCCACCGCGTTCCTGCCTGCCACGACGCGCGCCCTGACGTCCGGCGTGACGCCGCAGGATACGCACGGGATGATGCAAAACGTCATCGCGCGCAGCCTCGGCGTGCCGTGGGAAAAACTGACCGCGGTGCCGCACGTGGCCGATATCATGCACAAGTTCCTGGAGGAAATGGAACCCGCCGTTCGCGACTACAGCACCGCCGTGCTGCGGTGGGAACGTGATCTGCTCTGGCTGCCAGCTTTCCTCGAGCAAGTCACCAAAGCCGAGGTCAACTTGCGACAGTTGCTGAAGGACGCGATCCAGACGGCGGGCGACAAGAGGGAGATCATGAGGCTGAACACGGAGAGCGCGTCGAAGGACATGGACCGTTTCGCGGCCAATGCGCAGATCGAAGCCAACGCGACGTTCGCGCGAGAGCTGGTATTCCACCGCGTGCTGGAACACACCTCCTACGCACGCAACGTGGCCGCTTCGACGTCGCAATCCTTGTGGTCGCAGCTGCTGGCGACCAACAAGTACGAGGAGTGCGCCGGAGTCATCGGCGCTGCGCGCGTCAATCCCGTCACCGAGCTGTTCGAGTACATCAAACACAGCCTGTCGTGGAAAACGGAAGACTTGCCGGGCGGCGGCGCCCGCGTCGCGGAATCGGAGTTCGCGCCCAGCGGCTTGTCGTACGTGGGCGCGGCATTGTACCGTACGATGGGGTTTCCGGTGTTGGAGAACCTCGCCGGCCTCACCGGCCTGGCGTTGGTGCCGTGGCGAGCCGAGATGTGGGGCAACCAGCTGAGCACCGAGGCCGCCGCCGGCAACCTGTTTTCGGCGATCACGGTCTCGATGATGTCCTACCTGTCGATGCGCCACGGCGCTTTCGTGGTGGCGGTCGCGTCGGCGCTGCCGCGAGGACTCGGTACTGGCGGACGGGCGCTGAAGCGGGTTTTGACCGCAAACGCCGATCGGTGGCGTGTCGGCGACGGCATGTTTTCGCCCAGCTGGATGACGCGTTTCACGCAACTGCAGCGCCCGGCGGCGGCCATGGCCGACGTGGTGGGCGGGTTTTTCGCGCTGACCGCGTGGCCGCTGGACGGGTTGGCGAACTGGTTCGAGCACATCGCTGTGCCGCTCACCAACCTGCCGTTCGCGCGGTTGCCGGTAATCGGACAGCACATGCCGACGCTGTTGCCGCTGCTGCTGCTCACGATCGTGGGCGGGTTCTCGGTGAACTTGGTGGTGGCCGTCAGCCGGTCGCCGCTGATGTTCGCTGTCGAGGCCACTGCCATAATCACTGCCGTCAGAAACTCAGCGTCGGTCAACCAGTACCTGACCTACGCTGCTGTGTTCATGCTTGGACAAGTGAACACCCTTCGCAACGTGGCATTCCGTCCGCTGCAACTGAACGACGGACAGCGCGGCATGCTGTGGTCTTTCGTGGCGGCGACCGGGGCGCGGATCGCGCTGATGCCGTACCTGCTCGTGCACAAGGCGCTCGGCCACACCCTGGAACAACTGGCGACACGCGACCCGCGCACCGACACCCTGGTGTTCTGGCTGAGTGACATGGTGGCGTCTTCTGCGCAGATCGTTGCCGGCCTCGTGCTGACGCAGACCGTGCTGCCGACGGTGTTCAGGATCGGCGCGCCCAGCGTTGCCGACGTCGCCCGAGCGGCGACGACCGACGGCGCGGTGAACTGGGACACGATGTCGCACGAGCGCGCGGATTGGTACGCAGAAATACGCCAACGGCTGCTGGGTTTGACGCAAGAGAGCTGCGCCGCGGTGGTGCGCGAAGCGGAACGAGAACCGGCGCTGCTCGGCGTGAGGACGCTGCCGCCGGACATCTACGACCGGCGCAACACGGCCGTGCAGTTGTTGATGGGCCTGCCGCAGAAACTGGAGGAGTTGGCGGCGAAACAAAGGCAACTGCCGGAAGCCACTGTCGGAGAAATGATACAGCAATTCTTGGAAGGACGCCCGGAATCACTCCACGCGCCGACGCCGCAGGATTTGCGGCGCATGCGCGGCATCCTGGCGATCGCACCACCGCCGTCGTAATAACAATAATAGATCCGGTTGTTTATGCCGTTGCACGCGCCTGCGCCTCGCTTTGCACCGCTGGAATATAATCGCCCCGTACGAAGTTGTTCAGGTCCGATGCGGACCCGATCACGTCGCGCAGTTTCTCGATGTGCCCCGCGTCGAACGCGCGCAACGCCAGCTCGGCAAACCACAGACCGAAGAAAAGAACGTCCGGCGTCGAGCTGCGCCCGGTGCCGAACGCGCGTTCGAACGTCACGTACGTCGTCTTCTTGCGGTCCGGCACTCGGTACAGGCGGCGGACGGACGGCTCCTCTTCGATGGTGCTGCGCGATGTCGGAAACCGGAAATTCTCGCTCAGATTGACGATCGTCCACGTGTTCGGCTCCTCGCCGGGCGCGATGCGCCCGTTCCACGTCATCACGAACATGTTGAGCGTGGAAAGCGCGCCGAGCAAGCGACTTCTCGACCATACGAACAACACGACAGCGGCGCGATCACTGGCCAGCGACTGCGTTATCGCCTCCGACAAGTCGTCGCGCGTTGTCAACTGGAAGTACGCGGCTTCCGCGTAGCGAGCGAGACGGAGATAGCGGCCGTTGAAGTCGCGCACGTTCCTCGGTTCGGTCAGATAGTCGTCGCGGTTCACTCCAGTGAACAGCTCGATCTTCGGCAGCTCGCGTTTCACGTACTTGCGCTGTGCCGTCCACAAGTCCTTGAACTCGCTGTCGTATACGACGTCCTCGACCGTCGTCGGTGCCGCGCGCGGCCGCTCCTTGTCCGGCAACGCTCGCAACAAGCCAGAAATCCCGTCGCGAACGTCCGTGGTGTAACGCTGCAGCACCGGCTCCGGATCGTCGCTTTCTGTCGCAGCGAACGACTTTAGCTCCCGCAGTGCAACGGATGCCGGCGTGCGCAGCATCACAAGTGCCAACACGTTCGTCCTCCGAAAGTGCTCGCTGATCAGCGATTCGATCGCCCGCACATTGGTGAGTAGACGTGTTCTCGGGCCACCGCGTTCATCCGCCAGTACCTCTCGTCGGATGCCCGCGCCAGTCGCATAGGACACGAACCACAGATACGCCTGTTCCAAGCGGCGGTCCGTTGCGATGGAGCTCACGCGCACCAGGTCCGGTAGCACCAGTGGCGCCACCGTCTCCTCCGGTATCAAGGTCCCTGCCCGTTGCAGCACCCTTCGCAACACGTCCACGCGATACGCGGCCGTCACGTTGTGACGCATCTCCGTCAGCGCTTTTATCGCCACTTGCCAAGCGACGATACCGGGTGGAACGTCGCCCGCACCCAAGTAGGGCACGGCGTGCCACGGCACGTCGGCGGCGAGTAAGTGATCGGCCACCTCGGCGGTCGCCGCTGGCAGCGACCGCGCGTAGTAGCGCTGCAACACGTAGAACAATGCGCGCCAATTGTCGATCGGCGGCGTGGCGCGCCGCGGAAAACGCCTGTCCTGCTCCGCCGCCGTGGCCAGCGCATCGATTCCGCTCGCATGCGCGAACACCAGGTGCACGGCGTGGTAGAACTCGGTGTCGAACGCGTGCGCGTCCATCACAGACACCGACGGCGCGCGCAGCATCAGCGCGCCAAGTCCGGGCGTATCGGCATCCAACTCCGCCGCTTGCAGACCGAATTCCTCCAGCAGCGCGTCGCGCGTCGCCGTGCGGAACCCACCAGGCGAGGGCTCGTCGCGCGCCGACTCGATCGCCTCCAGCAGCGGCAGCACGGCGGACCACGCCAGCGGCGCACTCAGCGTCTGCGTGCGCTGCATGTCGATGCGCTCGCTCTTTGCGCGCACGCCCGCACTGGCCACAAGCGATTCGCGGTACGCGACGGCGATCGCGACCGGGTTCTGCGGACACAGCGGTAGCACGAGTGCGGCCTGGTGTGCGGTACGCGGCTTCACCTGCTCGCACATTGCGCGTGCGCGCGTGTATTTATCACGTCGACGTGCACAGAAATCGGCACGCGGCCTCTTATAGCGGGCGCGTGCTGTTGGCGCGCGGGCACGTCGCGCCGCCGCGCCACGTGCGCTCCTGCTGCGGCTGGCCGCGATGGCGCCACTCGTCCAGCGTCCACTCGTAGCGCACGCGTGCCGCCGCCGGGATGCGCTCGCACAGGTACTCGCACGCGCGCACGAGCGTGCTCTGGGGGCCGTGTTCCAATCGGAAGGACCAGCGTCGCGTAAAGTGGTCCCCCAGGCGCACGTACTGATGCGGCGCACAAACGCGCCGCTGCCGCGCACCGACGGCGACGAACACGTGTATCATGGAACCGTCGTCGCCGCCGCCGCCGCTGGTACGCCCCTGTGTGGCACGGGGCCACCAGTACAATCTGAGGTCGTGGCGCGACCACATCTGCTCCGAGAACATGCGCCACGCATACTGCTCGTCGGTCGGGTCGTGCGCCGGGCACAGGTAGTAGCGCAGCGGTAGCGCCAGTTGCACAACGGTGAACGCCAGCAAACAAATCGGCACGCGCGTTTGGTCGTCCATCCGTGCGTGTGCGCGCGCTCGCACGCACGCACGCACGCTTCTCCCTCTCGCCTAGCAAGAAGGCACCTGCCTTACTTATATGCACCTGCACGCGCCCTTCGTAGACAACGTGCGCGCGAGCCCGCGTGCGCTGAGTCGTCGGCATGGCGGCGCCGCTCGTGGCGCTGTTGGTGGTGATCGGCATCGCGGTGCTGTTGCTGGTGGTGCTGTTTGCGTTCGTGGTCGCGGCGGGCGCGTCCATAGTCTTGCTGGTGGTGGCCACGTTCTCGGCGTACGCCACCATCTTTTTCGTGTTAGGAGGCGGCGTCGTCAAGGCGTTCGTGGGGCCGAGCGTCGGGTTCGCGAGATTCGCCACCACGCGCACGATCGCCGTCACGTTGGTGATCGCCACGCTGGTGTTCGCCGGCGGCCTGGCGGCGCAACAGTTCCAGCCGGAGCTGATGACGGGCACCGCCGTGGTGAACGACTGCGGCTGGTTCGTGGTCGGGCAGATCACGCTCAGCGTGGGCGACGGCGCGTTCGGCCAACCGTACCGCTTCCTGGCAATCGAATTTTGGAACGAGGCCGCGTTGTTCGTCGTCGACGTGTTCGACCAGTTACTACAGGACATCGGCGTGCTGATCGAGGTCGGCCAGATGCCGGAGGTGCGCACCTCCCTGGAGGCGCTGCGCCAGGCGATCTTCGGCGTCGGCGGCACGCTGGCCGACGTGCTGGGTGCGATCGCGCGCGCCATCAAGGCGTTCGTGGAGGGCATCGGCGATGTTATCGTGTGCGTGTTCGACTGGGTGACGCGCTTCAGCGTGGCGATCGGCGTGCGCTTCACGATCGTCAACGAGGACTGCGCCTTCTGCGAGTTCGACCCGGCACCGGCCGACTGCCCGCTGCGCCAGCGCGTCACCGTCTTCGACCTGAACGGTGCGGAACCCGACTGCCAGCAGTGCACCGACTTCACCGCCGACGTGTTCGAGTGCGTCGGCAAGTTCGTCGCGTTCCTGACATTTGGCACCGTCGACGAGAACTTCATCGTGCGCGTGATGCGCGCGATCGCCTGCCTGGTGAACGTCTCGTACAAGGGCGCGTTCTGGCTGTTCACCAGCCTGGTCAGCGGCTGCTTGCCGCTCAACGAGCTGGACGATTTCATCGAGGACTGGTGGCTGTCGACGGGATGCGGCAAGCCGACGAACTGCGACTCGCCGGGCGAGTCGAACAAGAACGGCAAGGACCTGCCGATCGGCGTTTTCCCGTGCTGGGGCGAGTTCATCCGCGCGGTGAGCGACGACGAGATCGACAACTTCTTCCGGCTGATCATCCAGTTCCTGTTCGACTTCATCCAGGACGTGATCGACAGCGTGCAAGCGTTCAAAGATTGCCAGTTCCAAGCTCCCGGCCCGCGCAAATTCCCTCCGTGCGATGGCGCGCCGATTTTCCTAGACCCGTTGAACGGATTCAACGAAGCGGTCTGCTACTTCGACTGCGTCGCTGACGAATCGCCGTTCCTCTTCTTCTTGGGCACCATCCTGCGCGACGCACTGAAAGCAATCGGCAGCGCATTGACTTTCGTTCTCGGCGTCGCCAACACCATCGCCGCCATCGGCTTGAGTGCAATCTCCACGTTTGTCGGCGTGATCAGCTGCCTGGTGCGTTGCTTCGAGGGCTCGGAAAACGAGTTCCTGGAGTTCACGGTGGCGCCGCCGTCGCTCAGCCTGTCCGAGGGGATCGAGTGCTTCGAAGGCACGTTCAACGGCAACGAGGGCTGCGAGGGCGGCGACCGGAAGCGCAGCGCGCCGGGCGGCTCCTATCTGCAAGTCAGATCGCTGCCCCCGAACATCACCGAGGAGGCGCACCGGATATGGGGCGAGTTCCTGGACGCCAACGGCGTCTACGACGACGGGGCGTCGACGTGCGGCATCGCGCTGCACGCCGCGCTGCCCTACGAGGTCAGCATCGAGTTCTGGGGCGACTACACCGTCTATTGGTCGTGCATCGGCATGTTCGGCGCCGCCAAAGTGTGGCAAGACCGTTGCTGGGAGACGGCGCACGTCAGCGCCGGCATGATGCTGACGCTGGAAACGCTGCCCGACTGCATGCGGGCCATGGTGCCGTGTTTCCACGAGTTCATGGCGAACCAGACGCGCGACGACTTCGAGGACGAGGGCATCGGCGGCACGCTCGGCCGTCGATCCGCGACCGGCGCCGATGCTGCGAATCGCTGGGTGGCGCGCTCGGTGGATCTGCTGAAAGAACACGGCGGCAACGTGCTCGGCCGGCTTTGGGGCCGGTTCCAGACGACGCCGTTCTACACGGTGACCGTAGCCTCGATAGACGAGTGGCGCTCGGTGCGCGCCTACTACGCCACGGCGCGCGCGGCGCTCGACGACCCCGCCGCTGGCGTCGTGCTGGCGCTGCCGGACGACGTGAACGCGGCGGGAGGCGCGTTGATCACCTCGTTGTCGTCGTCGCTCGCGTCCAGGCCGGGTGGTGCCTTAGATACCAGGGACGTGACGCCGATGGTGCTGCACGAATTCGAGCAGCGCGACCTGCAGCGCGTCTACACCGACTGGGCGAACACGCTGAACTGGAACTGGCAGCAGGTGATGGCGACGCCGTTCGAGCAGCGGCAGCTTGCGCAGAAGGCACGCGTCGCCGGCCTGTTGTTGTTGCCCGCCGACGCCAACGACACCGACACCGCCACTGCCGTTGCCCATACCGCCGGCTCCGCGAAGAGCACGCTCGTCGCTCGCTCCGCCGGTCTCGCGTATCCCCAGCAATGGCGCGCCCCGACCTCGCTGACCGAATACCGCATGGTGGAATCGGCGCTGCGCGATCAGGGCGTGGACGCCGTCTATCGACCGTTCACGTTCGCCGACCTGCGGAAGGGCCGCGCGCGCACGATGGCGTGGAAGCGCGACGCGGAGCAGAAGGTCGCAGCCGTGGTGGAGCACGCGCCGGTGATGCGCAAGGTGCTGGAGGTGATCGACCGGCGCTACAACCTGCGCTACTGGCCGTCGGTGCAGACGGTGATGGCCGTCGTGAACGTGACGCAGACGGGCGACGTGCGCTCGCTGGTGCATTTCGCGAGCGGCAGCAAGCGGTTCCTGGTGGGACGCGGCTTCGTCGACCCCGCGGAGCACGCCGACGAGATGGCGCGGCGCGACATCGCGAACCGCGGCTCGGCGCTCGACGTGCTCACGGGCCAGGTGCGCCGCTCGGTGGTGGAGCGCGCCGGCGGCCGCGTGCAGATCGACGTGCTGTCGGACTCGTACGACGTGCGCCGTCACCGCGTCTACAGGCCGGCGTTCCCGTTTCCGCAGGAGATGAACATGACGAAGCCGGCGTGGATGGAGCCGGCGCGCGCGCTGATGCGCGAGCAGCACGCGCACTACGACGCCGAACGCGCGCGGCGCGTGGCGCTCGGACTGCCGACGCTGGTGCGTGCGCACCACTTCGGCGTCGGCGCCGGCGACGGCGACGCGTCGCAGTCGCTGTTCGACGGAGCCGACGCGCTCCTGATGGGGCTGTCGAACTTCGGCTGGCCGCTGAAAAAGGTGGCGCAGGCGGCCAGCCGCACGGACGCGTCGCAGTCGTTCTTCGACGCCGTGGACGCGCTGCTCAGCACGGTGTTCATCACGGGCCGGCCGGTGCACACGCTGGTGCAGCTGCTGATCGACACGTTCTCCACGATCGACTTCTCGGACGCGGTGCCCGACGTGCTGGAGGAGTTCATCGACCGATGGTTGGTGTGCGAGATCCCGGAGAACTTCGACGGCACCAAGCAGTACAGCCCGTTCTGCATCCTGCTGGCGCCGGAGCACGCGTTCGCGCTGTTCCGCCAGCCGCCCACCGGCGTGTTCCCGATCCAGATCCCGTGGCCGGAGCGCTTCGTCGTGGAGGACTGCACCAACGTGTACAACGGCGTGTTCAACCTGTTCGCGCCCCTGGAGCTCAGCAACAACTGCCCGGCGATGGACGGCCAGGACCGGCCGATGTGCCCGACGTGCGACCACTGCCGGCAGCGCTACCGCTCGTGCGCCACCGCCACGTGCCTGCTCGCGAACGGCACGCGGCTCAGCGACATCGACCTGTGCGACGCGGTCGGAGGCACGTCGACCGGCGACGGGCTGTGCGTGCCGCCGGCGCAGCTGGTGCCGCTCGACGTCGAGCAGCTGTGCGAGCGGGAGCTCGGCGGCACGTTCGACGGCGGCTTCGGCGACGTCGCCGACACGTTCCTGTGGCTGCTGGGCGCGATCCCGCGCGGCCTCGACGCGTTCACCGGGCGCATCGGCACCATCGAGGTGCGCACCGTCGAGGAGCTGCTGCTGGGCGTCGTGGGCGCGGTGGGCGCCGTCTTCCTGCTGCGCGACGCGGTGCTCACGCTCGGTCTCGCCCTGATCCCGGGATGGCCGCGCTACGTGCTGTCGTTCGCGCTCGCGTCTGCCCCGCTGTGGCTGCTGACGAAGACGGTGGCGACCGACGTGGACGGCACCACGCTGCCGCTGGCGGCGTTGGTGTTCGCCGGGTTGGTGGTGCTGAGCGCTCGCGCCAGCTGGGTGTTCCTGGCGAGCCCGGTGATCCTGGTGCCGGTGTTCATCGTGGGGGCGTGGCTGGTGTCGCTGTTCGTCGCGATCCCGAGCGCCGCCGCCGAGATCAACATCATTGGCGGGCTGGCGTCGGTGTTCGAGTGGCTGGACACGTTCCCGCTGCTGTTCTTCATCGACTTCCGGCCGACGATCGCGCGCATCCTGCAGTTCGAATACGGCACCGACCCGATCCCGGTGCAGCACTCGTTCTGCGTCGGCTGGAACTGGGGCAACTGGGGGCTGCTGCTGCTGATCTTCCTGGTGGGACCGTTCGTGCTGGTGATCGCGCTGCGCGTCCTGCTCGCCTTGCTGAGCTTCTTCTTCGCGCTGATCTGGACCACGTTCCTGATTGTGCGATCGTGGCGCGTGTTCCTGCTGCGCCGGCGCGTCAACGACCTCGACGACCGCGTGGACCGCGAACGCGACCGCAGCCGCGACCAGCGGGATGAGATCGCGGAGCTGCGCAGCGCATTAGACGAGGTCAAGAGTGCGCTGCAGCGACAGGCGCAGACCACCGGGGCGACGCTGTTCTGGCCGTTCGCGGCGCCCGTACCCGCAACAGCGCCGCCGCCGCCGCCGCTATCGCAACCGCACACTGCCATCACGATCCCGGGCGACCACTATGGTGACGAGGAGTTGATGAGGATGCCGGCCGCCAGCGCCCCGCCGGCAGCAGCACAGAGCGTGATATCGCGAATGTTTGCGAGCACGCGCGAAGCGATCGGACGACGGATTCCGCGTCGCGACGATGGGTCCGCACGAAAACGGCGATGAGCGGACGACCGCACGAACGAGGGGACGGCACGGACATGCAGCGTTGGAAAACGTGTCGAACGCGGGCGCGGCGGCGGCGGCCACCACCGCCGCCGCCACCACCACCACCACCACAATTCATTGTATGTTTTACATTAGTGGTCCGAAAAGAGAGCTGTCGGCAGCCACCGGAATGGGCGTATCGCAATCGGCCTACGGAAAGACCGCTGACGACGCCATGACTGCTCTGCAGCTAGCGCTGCGCTACCACAACTACGAGACATACATTTGCAAGGACGAAACGCCGCGAGTGGAGATCAAAGGGCACGGCGTGTACAACATCTCGCTGTCGCAACGCGAAGGACACTTCCGAGCTTACACGGATTCAGGCCAGTGCGTGCGATCGACCGAACGCGACAACGATTAAATCCTGGCACGGTGGCGGCGGCGGCCGAGTCACGCGGACCAACAAACGAGTGCCACTACATAGCGCGCCGCCCAACGCCCACCCAGCACACCGGCGCCGCCGGCGGCGACGACGATGAAGGACCTGGCGGTGGTGCTGCACGTTTTCAACACGCTGGTCGGCCTGACGCTGGTGGTGTCCACGTTCGTACTCCTCAACTACACGTACACGCACGCCGACCTGCCCGACGACAACGTGCGCTTCTACAAACACGACGATCCCGCCAACCTGACCGAGGGCGGCTCCGGACGCTACCAGCTGCTCTGGTGGCTGACGGCGACGCATGCGCTGCGCTGGCTGGTGCCGTTCGCCGCCGCCGTGGCGGTGCTCACCACCTCCTACGGCAACTCCAGCGTGAACCTGTTGGCGCTGGTGGTGGTCGGCATCCTGACGTTCGTCGAGACGGCGAAGGGCGTGTGGCAGTTGTTCATGTGGGTGGGGCCGAACTGCGAGGATTACCAGATCTGTCGCAACACCGGAGCGCGGCGCGACGCCGGCGGCGCGGAGATCGGCGACGACCCGCGCCAACAGAGCGGCACCTACACGTTCGACGTGTTCTACACGCTGGCGATCGTCGTCATGTGGTTCCTGTACCTGATTTTCGTGCTGGGCCGGCTTCGCGGCGCCCTCGACGAGAAGCGCCGCGAAAAGGAGCAGTCTCCGCTGCCGGCGGACAGTCCCGCCGCCATCGCCGCGAAGGAGGCAGCCAAATTGCGTCCGCGCGCCGGACACGCCGTCGCCACCAGCGTGGTGTCGCTGGTGCTGGTGCTGGCGCTCGTCGTCTACCTGCCGTGGGTGCACCAGAACCTGACGTTCACGCAAGGCGCGCGGGCCGACACCGTGCTTCCGCCCGATCAGCAGTTCAACCAGCCGGACGACACCGTGCCGCACTTCGTGCACGACGTGCCCGGCGATCCGACCGAGGGCGCGTCCGGGCGCGGCGAGCTCTACTGGTGGGTGTTCGCCAGCGACGCGCTACTGGGATTGGTGCCGCTGGCGGTGATGGGCAACCTGGTTGACCGGATGTGCGGACGCAGCGGCTTCGTGCGCCTGGCGCAAGCGTTCATGCTGGTGCTGTGGCTGTGGACGGCGGCGAAGCTGTTCTGGCTGGCGCTGCTCGCGCTGCCGACGCTGTGCGACGGCTTCCAGTTCTGCCGGCCGTTCGATGCGCGGCGCGACGCCGGCGGCGTGGAGATCGGCGCAAACGCCAGCAACATGAACTTCGTGCACGCGCTCGCCGCGTGGTTCCAGCTGGGGTTCCTGGTGCTGCTAACGGCGCTGCTGGTGCTGGTGTCGACGCTGCCGGGCGCGTCGGGGCGCGCCGCCGTGATGCGCCGCATGACGTCGGCGCGCAAGGGGGTGGGCGCACGCGTACAGACGGCCGCCAGCGCGGCTGTGATGCGCGGGCGCTCCTTCATCGCCGGCAACACCGGGACGCGGTCGCAGCGCGCGGTCGCGAAAGAGTTCCGACGGCAACAATGACGATGTGTTGTGGGAGATAATAAGAGGCGGTTACGTGCGTGTGTCGTGTGTGTGCCACGTCACACGTTAATTATTTGTTCTGGACGCACCACCATTACTTGCATGGCGCGCGCGCGCGCCATGCAACGCAAAGACTAATTCCGACCACGATGTTGTCCACCGACCGCGATAGATTCATCTCGCCCGTGGCAAGGAGAGGACAGCAGCAGCACCAGCATCGCCAGCGGCGATCCTACGCCGGACGTCTGTGCATGATCCGCGACGTCGTCTATATCGCGGTGACTGTTTCGCTCGCGCTCGCGTGCTTCGCCGCCATCGACTTCGCCGACGCCGTGCCGGACGTCCTCTCCGACTTCATCCACCGGTGGCTGCGCTGCGAGATCCCGGAGAACTTCGACGGCGCCAAGCAGTACAGTCCGTTCTGCGTGCTGCTGTGGTCGGAGCAGGCGTTTCCGATCTTCCGCGAGGCTCCCACCGACGTTATGGCGCAGACCTGGCGCTACGTGCGATCCTAACCACGCTCGGCGTCCCCCCGGCGGAGGCGCGCTGTTCGTGAATTGCAATTGTACAGCGACCGCCGCCGGGCGAGTCTGCCGAGAGCGACGAGAAAAACCGGGCCGCGAAGCGCACGCTCTACGAACTGTGCACCGACGACGACAGCAGATCCGCGTTGCACGAGCTGAAGGATTACGAAGGCGAACTCGGCGTGGCGAAGAAGAAGAAGCTATGCGTCGACGACGACCGCGTCGCGCGCCGCTTCCCGTGTTCGGTCAAGGGCGTGGTGGTGGTGGTGGTGGATCTGTGGGAATGGTATTGAGTCGCCGCTTGTGCTCGCGCCACCGCCACCTGTGGACGCCGGCAGCGGGCATCGCGTAGCCTCGGATAGTAGCGCGGGCGACAAATTTACTGTACGGTGTCCATCATTCACTTCGACCATGCAAGGCGCGCACCGAGAGGACACGCGCAAAACCCGTCACCCGTTCGCCAATGCCACGACGGACCTGTTCACCGCGGTCTTTCTCGTAGTTCCGGTTCTGGGTGCGCGCATCTCTTGGGGGGGGGGGGGCTTCGCAGTCGCTGACACGAGGCCAAAGACGCGCTCTTGCGGGGATTTCTGCAGCTGGTGCTTCCCCCGCTGCTGATGTGCGCGTGGCGCTGCGCTGCGGCCGTCGGCAAGACGCCGTGGCTCGCCGTGGTGACGTTGGTGGAAACCGTGTTCGCGGCACTCACCGGCGGAGAACACCCGTACGCGTTCGAGCGCTTGCAGCACGAGTTCGAAGCGGCACGGCACTGCGTGTGGTTGTTGTGATGCGCGCGTGACCGCTTCCGGCGCGAGAAAAAAACCGAGTTCTTCTACTACGGCTGCCGGCGGCCGGCGGACCGTCGCTGCGGCGTGCACCGTGTTCTCGGAGTTCGTGATCCCGGCGCGGTTCGCGCGACGCGAGCATCCGATACGCGCGTCGCACATACTGTGGCAACGTCTATTCCAGCAGCAGCAGCGCAACGCGTCGCACTGCTAGTCTTGATGTCTGGCGACGGATTTGGGCGGCGCAGCGATGGTGGGCTCCGGCAACGACGCGTCGCGGACGGCCGTCGGCACGTACGGCGGCGGCGCCGCCGTGTCCGCCTCCAGCTCGACGGCCATCGCGTCCGCCATGCTGGGATAGTCGTCCAATCCACTCAACGCGAGGCGCTGAGCGACCGCCTTGCGCCTGGCGATCACCGACCGTCGCAGCGCCACCGCCGCCGTCGTCAGAGCCAGCAGCGCGGACACGACGACGCCGACGGTCGCCCACGCGGGATCGATGTTCTCGGTGACGGCCACGTACGGCTCGCGCGCTCCGTGGCTGACGGTGTCCACCAGCACCGCGAAATCAGCGGTCGTGTTCAGGCGGTGCACCCACTGCTCCGCCTGGCGCCGCTTCTTCACATTCAGCACGGCCGGCGGCGGCGGATAGTACACGCGTACGTGGAAGGTGTCCACCGGCGACAGCGCGTCGATGTGCGCGATCGCCTCCACGACGGCGGTCGAGTGCGTGCGTTCGTCGCGTATATCGATAAACCCGTCCGCCGGCACGTTGGCCGTTCCCACTTCCCATCGCCGCACCCTGGTGTGCGTCACCAGCACCACGCAGCTGATCGGCACCACGATCAACGCAAACGCCAGGCTGAGCGCAACCAGCACGCATCGGCAGCAGCGTGTGCACTGCCCCATGTCGTCGTCGTCGTCTTCGTCGTACACACTGTTGGTCCTCTGCTTCGCTTTTGTGAGACGGCATCGTAAAAAAAACCGCCGACGGCCGCCAGACACGCTTTATTGTACATCGTGCACCGTCAACTGCTCCTTGATCGGCTTTGTGCATATCGGGCACGTATACAACTTGCGCGCGCAGCCGTTGCAGAATCCCCTTGTGACCGCACGGTGCGAGGGCGACGTCGGCCTCGCGATCGCGGCACACGACACACTTGGCGACGGCCGCCGCATCGTAGCGCGTTGGTACAGCGAGCACCACAAGCAGATTCTCGATCAACTTCAGGCATACTGGGCAGCTGCCCAGTTTGCGGGCGCAGTCGTAGCAGAAGCCTTTGTGACCGCATGGCACAAGGGCGACCTTGGCCTCGCGCTGCCAACACTCGACACACATGGCGACCCTGGTGGTGCCGGCCGCGGTGCTACGGCTGCACAAGTCGCCTCCGGTTGGCAGATCCTAGACTGCCGGCCGATCCTCGCGCTTGCACACGTCGGTGGCCGACGCGTCGCCTCCGGTTGTTACATTGAATACCGTCAGCCGCTCCGTGATCAAATTCCAGCATATCGGGCATGCATCCAGTTTGTGCGCGCAGGCGTCGCAGAAGCCCATGTGACCGCACGGTACGAGGGCGACCTCGCTCTCGCGCTGCCAGCACACGACACACTTGGCGGCGGCGGCGGCGTTGCCAGTCGACTCTGTGGCCGACGAGTCGTCTCCGGATGTCAATTCCTCTGTGGTTTCCCCGTCTTCGCATTCCGCGTCGCTCGAGCAGCTCGATCCCTTGCACTTCGTCGGTTGATCAACGCGCGGCAACGAGACACCATGGTTGTGGTCGGCGGCGGCCACGATGATAACGACGTCGTCCGCCGCCGCCGCTTCCCCCTTCTCTTGTTTCAATCGCTGTGTGAGGTGGTCGTCCGAGTGCTTGTTGGCGTCGCGGCGAGCGGCGAAGCGGTCCTCTCCTTCCTTGTCCTCGCGCAGCTCTGCGATGCAGCACCAGCATCCGAGCGGGCCGCAGAACACCAGGAAGAGCCCGGCCAGCGCCACCACCACGGTGGATCCGCCGGCCGGGATGCTGTCCGTGACCGCGCGATAAGGCTCCGCGGCTCCGAAGGCGTCGGTGTCCACGAGCACGTCGATCTGCGGCGTGTCGCGCACGCGCACCAGCCACGACTCGACGCTCTCGCGCTTGGCGAGGTTCAGCGCCGCGGGAGGCGGCGGGAACTCCAGGACGACGGCGAACGTGCGGTCGCCGTCGAGCGCCGGAACGGTGGCGTTGGCTTTCACGGTGGCGCTCGAACCGAACGATCCTCCGAAGTGCGTTTCGACCGCGCGCCCGCCGATGAGCGCCGTCGCCGTCCCGCGCTCCCAGCGCTCCACGTCGTAGTGCGCGCCCAGCCTCACCGAGTAGATCGGCAGCGTGATGATGGACGCCGCCAGAAGCACGCACCAAGCGACGAAGAACTGGGCGCAGTCGCCGTCGCTCATCGTGCGCGCGCTAGACACTGAGAACCTTTAAGAAGTATCGGGCCGGCGATAAAAACGAATATCTGGCCGATCGCGGCGGCGGGCGAGTTCTAGGAAAAATAAAAAGAGTAGCGGACTCTGCTTAAAAAAAGCAAACGACGGACGATTCGCGTAACGTGGTGTCCGCGCGAAGTACACGAACGATGTCGCAAACGCAGCCTCGGATATTCTGCTTCGTCCGTCTCTGCGACATCCACAACCTTCAGCGGAGATCATTGCTGGGCAAGCTCCAAAACGATTTGCGAAAGGTGGTTGCTGACGGACGCGTGCCCCGGCCCGACGTCGTCTACGTGGTGGACGAGGTCGGCTACCGCGGCGGCAACCCGAACGCGCAAGCACGTTGGGTGGAAAGCTGGCTGCCGGACTTGGCGAACGCCGCCCAACTCGGCAAGGACGGCATCGTGGTACTCAACGACGGCTGCGACTTTCTCGACTGGAAGAAGGCGGTCGAGAACGTGTTGCTCCCGGATTCCGTCGCGCCCAGCTTGTTGAACGCCGTGCGCCTCGCGCTTCGCCGCCCGCGCTTGTTCGCCTACGACGTCGCGGCGTTCTACGTGCTTCCCGACCAACCACTGGTGCTGCACGTGTGGACACGCAAGTGGGTGCCGGATCGGTGCAGCTTCCGTCAGGAGAGCCACCGCACCTTCGAGTTGGTCGAGGAGTACGCGGACTACCCGCTCGGTTTGGAGGGCAACGCCGGCGCCGCCACCAGAGTGCCGTTCCCGACGCAGGCGCGCCAGACCAACATCGACTTCGACGACAGCGGCTTCACGATGACGTTCGACGAGATGCCCTCGCCCATGCTCGGTGTTGACCGGGACCGCCTGACGCACCCGCGGTTGGCGCCGTCGCACCCACCAAAAATGACCGCAACGCCGGAGCTGGCGTTCCACCTCGAAGCGGCGGTCGACCCGGGCGGCGAACTGGCGCTGGTGGAGACGCGTCGCACCGGGGACGGCGAGCGCGCGCTGCGCGTGTGGAACACCGTGGACGAGCAGTTTGTCTGCGATCACGAACCGGCGTACGACGAACAGCGGCAATGGGTCGAAGGCTGCCTAACGGCGGACGACGCACCGTGCGTGCACTGCGCGCAGCTGGCGCTGATCGGCGTCGACGGCGACCGCGCACGTGGTGTGAGTGTGCCGGCGGAGTGTGCGGAGCCCGCGCAAGAGGCGGAGTGTGCGGAGCCCGCGCAAGAGGCGCAGCGAGCGAAGCCCGACGCGAGCGGCGCCGAGCACGGCGAATCCCGCAACGAGTGCGTCATCTGCATGGACGCAGAACCAGAGTACGCCGTCGTTCCCTGCGGACATCTGGTGGTGTGCGCGGGCTGCGCCGCTGTCGTCGGCGCGAAGTGCCCTCTGTGCAGAGGTGCCGTGACTGGGACGATGAGGATTTATGTGAGTTGACGTGTTTCCAGTACACTGTTTCGGTCTCTTTCGCGCCGTCAACCGCCCGTCTGCTGCAGCACGGCGTCGATCACGTCGCCCGCCTCCATATCGAGCTCCTTCGGCGTCTGCTCGTGTTGGATGCGCTGGCCGTTGTACAGGAAGCGCACGGAGCTGGCGTCGATCGACTGGCGCTCGCAGTAGGCGTTCATCAGCTTCACCAGCGGCGTCTGCATCTTGATCCTGAAGAACACCTCGTTGCCGTTCTGGTCCAACACGTGCAGGTTCAGTGTGCCTTCTTTGTCCGCTGGCGGCGGCGGCGCCGCCGCTTCCGCGGTCGGTGCGATCGACGGTAGTGGTGCGTCGCCGGTGCTGGTGCTGGTGGTGGTGGTGGCGGTGGTGTTCGCCCTGTCGGTGTCGGATGCGTCCGAGCGTTTCGATCCGTGGTCGGTCATCGTGCGCGTTGAGAGCGTCGCCGTACCAGTGGTAATCCGTGTTTGAAATCCCGTTTTCTTCTCCAAAATTACTTCGCCTCATTTATTGGGGGGGCCGGGTGCCCGTCCTCGTCGTGCGTGCGTGCGTGCGTGCGTGCGCGGCCGTAGGAAATTGTAGAGCGCGCGTCCAAAACGGCAGGCGCCGCAGGACCGCCAGCAACGACGGCCGCCGCCGGAGGAAAGCGTAGAGCGCGCCACCCAACTAAAGACGCCGCAGGATCGCCAGCGCCAGCCGCCTGGCGATCCTGCCCGCGCGCAACGCACACGCGCCGGCGGACGCCGCCGTCGCCGTCGCGATGAACAGCGTCGCCACGGCGTACCACGAGGCGTACGCGCGCACGGACGCGCCGTCTCCCGGCGACACCCACTCGGACCACTCGACGGTGCGCAACGCGCGGGTGACCTTCATCACGTAGAGCGCGCCTACGCCCAGCACGTTGGCCAACACCACGAACGCGAAGCCGGCGGTGCACGCCAGCCGGAACGCGCGGCCCACCGCTGCTAGCATCGCAACCGATGCGGTTGCCGGCGCCGACGCGAATGCCCAGCATCCAAATACGGCCACGGCGACGATTTTTTTTCCTTAAGCAACCGTCGCCGCCGAAGCGTCGTCGTCCAGGCGGCGCTGGACGAAATCGTACAGGTCACAGCCGAGCGGCAGTCGCCACAGCGCCGCCAGCGTGAGCCGCTTGACGGTTGCTTCCGGGCATGCGCAGAGCAAGGCACCCACCACCAGCGCGGTGAACACGAACCCCAACCAATAGATCGTATGCGTGACGGCGGCGAACAACAACACGATGACCACGCCGAGCGCGGCCGTCCTAATCGGGGTGAAGCGGTCGTCCGCCCGGTCGTGCGGTGCGTCGGCCAGCCGATCGCGCAGGCGCGCGGCCGGCGCGCGCCCGGATTCACGCTCCTGCATTGGTGCGTGTTTGCATCGATAGTGCGCCCCTAGATAATTCGCCATCCGTGTCTCAGTTGGACTTCGTGGCGCAGCTGACCGCCACGGAAACGCGGACGGCGATGCATAGCAGCGCATCCTTAGAGAAGCTACTGACTTTCGTCGACGATTCTGACGGCGCCACGAGAGCACTCCGGGAAAAACTTGGCGCCTCGATCGCCACTGGCCATCACGTGGGCACGATGTTATTGCTGCGGAGGCGTTTTCCGATCGATCAAAACAGCCTCGTCCAGGTGCTTCAGTTTAACCGAGCGCCGGAATCCGACAGAATGACGTCGGCGGCGCTCGTGATGGCCGACGGGCGCAGCAACGACGCGCTGCAAAAAACGATGCTGCAACTCGGCCCACCGGTGCGCGCGATGGCCACAGACTGGCTGGCGCACGTCGAACGCACCGCGAAACGTGCGGAAGATGGCCAATGAACGAACGAATGTATTTCTTTCCTTGCTCTCCGGCCTCTCGCGGCTACGCACACAGCCCGCGGGTCAACATGTCGACGAACGCGCGGTTGCTGTTCGACATCGGCGGCGCCGCCGCCGATGCCGCCGCCGAAGTCCACTCCATCATGCGCTTCCACTGATCATGGGTGCCCACCGTGTACACCGAAGCCGGCGCCGCCGGCGAGCACGACAGACACTTGGCGTAGCACGCCGCGTCCATCTCCACGTGATCCACCACGACGCACGTCACGGCGAGCGCCGGCAGCGCGTAGCAGCCGTCCGCGCAGCAGCGCACCGTATCCTCGGACAGGCGCTGCGGGTAGGCGGCGAGCAGCTCGCGCTTGCGCCGCGCCGACGCCACGAACACGCGCACCGAGCGGGCGTCGCGCGTCTCGCGCAGCATCGCGTCGACGTCGTCCACGCGCTGGCGCAGCTTCTCGCCGGGCAGCGCCGATGATTGCACCAGGGCGCGCAAGTTGGACGCCCTCGCCGTCGCCGCCGCCGCGAAGATGTCGGCGAACGCGCGGCCCTCGCGCTCCGGTGCGCAGGTCACGCTGCCGCACAGCACAAGCCGACGCTCCGCGGCCGACGCAACGGTGAGCACGTGCGCCAGCTCGCGCTCGCCGAGCACGTGGCACCGGTCGACGACCACGGCGGCGCAGTCGCGCGCCGTGCTCAGCACCGACTCGCAGTCGCACCAGGCCACCACCTCGACGCCGGTGTGCTCCGACAGGTAGCGGCAGCGCCGGTGCTGCGTGGTGACGACGACGGTGCGCGCCGCCTCCGCGCCCAACGCCTTGGTGCGCAGCCAGTCCAGGTAGCCGCCGGGCGCCGCCGGATCGGGGTCGTCGTCCTCGGCGCGCACCACCACGACCGACGCCGCGCGTCGCAGCGCGCGCACGATCTCGGCGCGCGCCTCCAGCCGCTCGTCAACCGCATGGCGTTCGCGTTCGTCGCCAGCGTCGTTGCCGCTCTCGGCAGAAGGCACCACGCCGCGCAGCAGCTGCTCCATGAGACGCCGGCGGTCGCCGTCGCCCGGCGGCGGCATCAGACACTCGAGATGGCGCTCGATGTGAATCACGTCGTCGGCCGCGTACGCGTGCACCCGGTGCAGCGGAGCGACGGCGTCGTCGACGGCGCGGCGCACGTACGCCGTGGCAGCCATGCGTGTGCGAGGGCAGCCGTCGCTGCCACCGAAGTACTGCGTCCGCGTGAACGCGCGCTTTATCTCACGCAGCGTTAATGACGCGGCGCGCGGTTGCACGTCGACGATGCGCACCAGCTCGTGTAGACGGCCGCCGCCGCCGACGGGGCGCACCACCACCTGGTGCCGCAGCAGCGGGCTGGTGATCTCCGTGCACAGCGCGCCGCACAGCAGCAAGTGTTCACAACGTTGCGGCGGCGGCGGCGCCAGTTTCGCGTCCACTTTCGCCTCCGCCGTCTTTGCTTTGCGGCGCGGTCGCGGCGCCCGCTCGACGTCGGCGCACAGCACCACCATCAGATCGCCACGCCGCGATCGCATCGTCTTGATGGCGCTGCCGGTGACCATCGGCGGCCCGTCCTCACGCGTGCGTTTCATGTGGAAGCCGTCGGCGGATCAGGCGTGTGCGCAAAAGATTTGTTGGTGTGGATCGCCCACATTTCGGCGCACCACCACGCGAACCCCGCCACTCCCGAGACGAACTTGGCCATTCGCTCTGACGTTGCTCTCGTGGGCGCTGGCAAAGTACCCAGCCCGGACTGAGGCACCTTGTTTTTCCGCGCCCACGGAAACTGGAATATTTTTCGTTTTTTCGTCTATTTACCGGCGCGCGCGCGCGTGCGTGTGAGGCGTAAGTCGGTTACTACACGATGCGCCGCAGAGGGCGTTTCGACGCGGGCGAAGACACGCCGGATGGCGGCAACACGGTGACAGCGGAAGAGGCCGCTGTTGCGGCGGCGGCGGCGGCGGCGGCGGCGGACGATAACACGAAGCCAGCGGCTGCGGCGGCGGCGGCGGACAAATCCTTTCTGGGACACATCGGATCGCGACTGGGAGCTGCCCTAGAAAGTTTGCTGCCGGAACGACCGGACGCCAATTTCCACAGAGGCGTGCTTACTGACATCATCTGGCGTCTGTGCGATGGACGCCGGGCCTTTCTCGCCGCGGATGCCAACTGCCGGTACACCGGTATCGTGGCGGACCTCGAAAAGATTCGCATGCTTCTCACCTACTTGGATCGGAACTACTACTACTCCACGCTGAAGACCGGCTCGGGGGCGTGGGTTGCTTTGAACCTACTGGCCGGCGCTTGGGCCCTGGTCATCTATGTGGTCAACGCGACGCGCTGCAACACCAGCGCGCCGTTGGAAGAAATGCCCGACGACAAGGCGAAGGCCATGGGGAAATACATCGCAAAGGCGTGTCTGGAAGTCCACGATTGCTGCACCGACGTCGTCGCCCAGATCGCCAGCGGTGGCTACTGCCTGGTGGACAAAGAGCCTCCCTTGACCGATGAGGAGCGTGAGATCGCAGAACAGATGGGATCCTGGACTGCGGGGACAGGACGCGATCTACAGCCGGCGATGGCGGCTGGCGACGGCGGCGGCGACGCCGACGCCGAATCGTCCGCGGTCGAGGAGGAGGAGGTCGAACTGGCAGTTGTATCGTAATTTTGATCGAATTACACGAAATCCCATCCGGACGCGTCGTTCAGGTTCGAGTCGACCGAAGCGGCGGCCTCCAAAGCAGCCGCCGTCGCCGACATCGAAGCGGGTGCGCCGCCGGGCGCGAACAGGCGATGCCCGTACGAGCACACGTCGCAGAACAGGAACAAGTGGTCGGGGTCGATGTCGTCGGACCGTCCGCCGTCGAGCGAGATCACCGTGTGCCAGCTGCTGCGCCGTTTGCAACGCACGCAATGAGCGTGCGGCCACATGCCGCACGAATGCACGTGCCACCAGCGGTCGCCCAAGTCGTACTCGCGCTGCACCAACCGCAGATCGGCCGCGGCGGTTGGGGCGGGGGTAGGGGCAGGGTCAGGATCGAAACGCTCATTGGCCGGCAGCGACACTGCGTGTCCACAGCTGATGCAGTAGGCGCGTGTGCACTCGGCGCCCGATGAGGGCGACCAGCGCACCGCGTAGAACAGGCGCAACACGTGACACACCTCGCACACCTCGCAGGGCCACGTCACAGACCGCAGCGGCGACTGGTCCGCGCGCATGCCGTCTTCGATCGGAAGCAGGCTTCCCGTCGTTTCCCGCGGCGGCGACGACGACGACGACGACGACGGTGCAAGCGGCAGCTGGCAACGACCGGGAGCCACATGGCGGCGACGCATGATGTGGATCAGGGAAGTGGCGGGAGGGCGCGTGTGCCACTGCGGCACGAAATAAATTTGTGGTACGATGTTACTAACGTCCGATTCATCACAAACGCGCGCACGCGAAAGTGTTGCAGAGAACGATCATGACGTACGGCAAGGTGTTGTTCAACAGCGGCGGCGGCGGCGGCGGCGAATCGGACGTGAGCGTTCGTTCGGCGTCGCGCGACGACAGCCAGTGCGTGCTGTACGACGAGCAGCGCAAGACGCCGCTGTGCAATCACGTGAACACGACTGCGGTCGTCGCGCGCTGGCTGGAATGGGGCAGGTCGGGAAGCGAGCCGCCGTGTCCGCGGTGCACGAGCGCGATCGTCGGCTGCGCGCCAGCCGCTCGACTCGGCGCGCGAGCGGGAGACGAAGAGTACGACAGCGGTGGCCGTGACGACCAGTGGGCGCGCTTTCGTCGGCGCACCGGCGCGCTGCGTCCGCCCGCGGTGGCGCTCGTGCAGCAGTATCAGGGGCCGGTGAGCGTGAGCACGTTTGCGGGCGCCGCGTCGCCGGAACAAGGCATCAAGACGGTGCCCACCGCGGCGGTGCTGGCGCCGGGAGACCGCGACGGCCTGTACGTGGTGATGCAGCACGGCCAGGTGTGGCGCTACGACGTGCGCACGGGAGAGATGGCGGCCCAACCGCTGCTGGACGTGACGGAGCGCGTGCGCGCGCTGCCGCCGCTGGCGCCCGGAATGCCGTTCGAGGACGAGCGCGGCTTGCTGGGGCTCGCCTTCCATCCGGAGTACGACCGCAAGGAGTCGCCCTACCACCGCACGCTGTTCGCGTCGATCTCGGTTGCGGCGGGCACGCCGCGCAAGGGCATCGACCACGACTCGGTGCTGGTGCGCTTCCGGCTGCGCGGCGACGAACCGTTCGAGGTGGAGCTGATGCGCATCGAGCAGCCGCAGATGAACCACAACGGCGGCACGGTGCTGTTCGGCCCGCCGGACGAGGACTCGCGCAGCGGCATCGGCTACCTTTACTACGGCGTCGGCGACGGCGGCGGCATGGGCGACGAGCACGGCAAGCTGGTGGACGAGGCGGACCCCACGAGCTTCCTGGGCAACGGCCAGGATCCGAGCACGCTGCTGGGCAAGCTGCTGCGCCTGGACGTGAACGTGCCGATGGGCCCTCGCGTGCCGATCGAGGGAGTGCCCGCATACCACGTGCCGGCGGAGAACCCGAGCGAGGTGGCGCGCGTGATGGCCGGGCGCACCACCCCGCCGCGGCCGTCGGTGTTCGCGAGCGACATGTGGCTGCTGCGGTTGATCTGGGCATGCGGTCTGCGCAACCCGTGGGGGTTCTCGTTCGACACCGCCACCGGCCGCCTCTACCTGCCCGACGTCGGGCAGAACACGTTCGAGGAGGTGAACCTGGTGGAGGACAGCGGCGCGCCGCTGCCGCTGCCGCGCAACTTCGGGTGGCGCGCGCTCGAGGGCGGCGTGCCTCCGCTGCAGCGCGACCACGTGTTCAACCGCGCCGTGCTGGAGCACATCGGCGGCGCCGACGCCACCGAGCCGCCGGTGATGGAGTACGACCGACGCGAGCAGCCGGAGGCGTCGGCGATCGTCGGCGGCCACGTGTACCGCGGCCACGTGGTGCCGTCGCTGCGCGGCGCCTACGTGTTCGCCGACTACAACGGGCGCGTGTTCGCCGGGCGCGAGCGCACCGGCATGGGTGCGGACGCCGGCACGTGGCAGCGGCGCCAGCTGCTGCCGGTGGACGCGCGCGCCGTGCGCACGCACGCCGTGGCCGCGACGCGCGACGGCGAACTGTGGCTGCTGCGCGCGCAACCGAAGGCGGACGACGGCGGGATGTGGTGGTCGATCGACCGCCTCACGTCGGCGGAGGAGGCGGCCGGCCTGCACATCGACGAGATGCTCGACCGTGTCGTGCGCGGCACCGCTACCACGAAATCCGCGTTGCGCGTCGGGGCAGCCACGGAGGAGGTGCCCCCGCGTGTGCACGTGGCCGTGGTCACCACCGGCGGCGACGTACACACGCGCTCGATGGAGGACGCGTGGGTCGGTTCGCTTGACATCGCCGTCAGCAAGGCGTTCGCCGCGATGGCGTTCTCCAGCGACGAGAACGCGCTGACGACGCGCTCGCTGCAACACCTCGCACACAGCCCCGACGCGCAGCTGCAAGGCATCGGACACAGCAACCCGGAGTTCGGCGTCGTGACGTTCCCCGGTGGCTTGCCCGTCTACGTGGGCGGAGTGCTCTGGGGCGGCATCGGAGTGAGCGGCGACGCGGTGAACGTGGACGAGGCGCTGGCGCGAATGGGCCTCGCCAAGGAGTTCCGCGCGCCCAAGGCCATCCGCATCAACACAGTGACCGGCGGCAAGGTGCCCTACACAGCGGGCGATCCGCCGGTGTAGCAGCAGCAGCGTTTGAAAAGGCGGCATAGCAACCGCCAATACGCCGGGGGGAAAAACAAAGCAACGTGCGTGCATATCTTCGTACGCACGACGCACGCACGCACACACGCACGCACGTCGCAATGCACGAGCCGGCGATGGTGCCGCCGTCGATAAGCGCCAACGCGGAAGGCGACGCAGACTATCCGACGGCGGACTTTCTGGTCGGTGAACTGCTACTGTGGCAAAAGAACGCGCACGCCGCCGAGCAGCAGTCGGAGCAGCTCAGCGGTGGGGCGTACGGCCCATTGGAGGCGTGTTCGTCGGAGGCGAAAGGCAGGGTGCGATACTGGCTCGAATGGCGCATACCGCTGGACGAGGTCGACGTGACGCGCGCGAAACCGGTGCTGCTGCCGCACACACGGGCGCGCAGCATGCAGCGCGCGCTGGAGGAGGCGGTACGTCGTCAGTCGTCGACGATGGAGTTCCAGCTGGGTTGCAAGCGCAACCCGGCCCCCGGTTGCATCGCACCGACCGTGCTGCGCGCCGTCACGCGCGTCTCCGCCGGTGTCGCGTGGTACATCACGGCGTTCGACGATTTCGCGCTGCGCGTGGTGCTGAAACCCAGCCCCGCCTACGCCGACGAGGTGTAAGCGTGTGCGAAGCAATGTAAAGGGCAGCAGGGGCGGCGGCGGCGGCCGACCCGCACGCCTTACCACTCAAGAGCGGCTTTTTTTCTCTCGTCTCCAAGCGGTGTTCGAGTAAATCTACCCGAATGTCCTTAACCGAGCGAGCAGCAGTGAGGCCGCGACACCCCTCCAGAGGGTTAGGTACATTCGGGTAGAGGGT
>SDBU01001788.1_pt1 | contig 29830 bp, 36 predicted proteins | sample 2277071 | NCBI WGS metagenome assembly SDBU01 (sample SAMN10397929, study PRJNA504765) | marine sediment metagenome | isolation source: marine sediment core GS08_GC12, 126 cmbsf | place: Arctic Ocean: Gakkel Ridge, Loki's castle | collected 2008 | reverse complement strand
GACGGAGATTTCGTTTCTACTATGTTTAGTGAAATGTTGATACTTCATAATTGTTTTTATCCAATTATGAGGTGTTGCACTTCATTTTACAAATTGCGAAATACTGATTTTTATTACAATAATAGTTCTTTTTAAACTTTAACCCTACTAAGAAGTGGAGGATCTTGGTGGCTGAATGATCTTTATTGAGAGTTGAGAGCATGGAGTTACAGATTTGAATCGAATAAGGAGAAAAGCCATGAAATTTACATTTGGGATAGTGTTAGGCATCATAGTGTCTATAGCGCTGGTGATTGGTTTAATGATATTGAATGACAATTTCATAAATCGACCACATGCCCTTTGTGTTACGAAAGAGGAAATTATTGTTAGTTATGGTCGGTTTATGGGAGAGGCTAGTCTAAGAAGAATGGATAGGGAGACTGGCCACGTTGAGAGATATCCAGTTTCCGAAACTCATAAGGAAATGCAGGTGCGAGATCTGGCCGTTGATCGCTATGGTGATGTTTATGTCGCGGCTATAGAACACTATGCTAGTTTTAGTTATCGTGACATAATTGTGAAGGTATCCGCTGGGGGCAAGGAGCTTGATTCTTGGCAGAGTGACTGGAAGAATAGTTTTTACACCGCTCGAGCTTTAGGTGTTACCGCCGACGATCGGCTTCTCGTGGCAGATATCGTTAGTGCGACAGATACTGCCGCTGCGATTCGGGTGCTTGATTTCAACGGCTGTCTTCGGGAAGAATATTCCATTCCCGAAGAAGAAAATTCCAGACCCATCGATTTAGCGGTTGGCAAGAATCATATAGTGGCTCTTTACGGCGGAGAGGTTAACGGTTTTTACTGGTTTAGTATTACCGGCAATCACCTAATGACCGATGATTGGGGCCAGGAGAGTTTCTATGGCTTAAGTCTAGGGCTAAATGATCAGCTTTTTGTTATTAAAGACAAACGAGTAAAAACTCATTGTCCGCAAAGAGGCAAATTCGTAACTTTGGGTTATGATCATAAATTCAAGGATCCTGAAGACATTGTCGTAGACGAAAAAGGGAGGATTTTCGTAGTTGATGCTGGAGGTTTTCTTGGTCGTGGCAAGGGAGTTTATTGTCTGACACCGGGAGATCCGTACTGGCGGGAAATAGTAGTTTTGTAAAGTTACTACCTATGTAGGCCTACATTCTTGTAGGCCTACATTTATTCGTATCATAGTTTCACTTTTGGTCTGAATGGTTGATTGATCTGGAGGAGGTTGCCATGTATCCAGAAGGATACGAGGGCATAGGAAGTGCCCCAGAGAATAAAGAAGTATCAGTTATGTGGGGGGATTCTAATAATTCTGAGTTTGGGCGAGCGATTAAGGTAGGAGAGACTTGGTTTATATGTTCCGAGTCCAATCCGTTTGCCAATCATCATGCTTGTGCCAAGCCAACAGCATGGTATCCAAGCTAAAGGTAAGTTAACTTGGAATGCCAAAAGTAAAGCCGCGTAGTTCGTCTAGCGGCTTTTTAATTATTTCAAACAACAATATGGCAGACAGGCCAGTTTCGAACGTCGTTCTGTACGGGGAGCAGGATAGGATAGTTGAAGCTACCTTCAATAGAAGGTGGTTTTGTGTTTTATTGGAAGTACATGGAAGAAAAATCACGAGGTAAAATTGTAATTTATAAACCAAAGAGCGGAGAGGTTCGTTTGAAGGTTAAGTTTAAGCAAGAAACTGTTTGGTTGAGCCAAAAACAAATGGCTGAGCTTTTCGATAAGAATATCAGAACTATTAATGAACATATTCAAAATATTTACCGTGAACATGAATTAAACAAGGGTTCAACTGTCCGGAAATTCCGGACAGTTCAAATAGAGGGGAAAAGAAGAGTGACTAGGGATGTTGACCTCTATAATTTAGATGTTATCATCTCAGTTGGCTATCGTATAAAATCTAAAAGAGGCACTCAGTTTAGAATTTGGGCAACTAAAGTTTTACGCGACCACATTATTAAGGGTTATACCATTAACCAGGGGCGGCTAAAACAGCAAAGGCAGGTTCGTTTAGCTGAATTACAAAGAACTGTTGGATTTTTGAAAGAAGTAATTGGTAAAAAGCAGTTAGAAGGAGACGAAACAACCGGACTTTTGAAAGTAATTACTGATTATGCTAATACATGGGCTTTATTAGAAAAATATGACAAAGGCAGTTTGAAAAGAAAAGGAATTAAGTCTGCAGTCAAGGTCAAAGTGTTTGATTATCAAGAAGCTAAAAAGCTGATTCTTAAATTAAAAAATAATTTAAGTAAAAAGAAAGAGGCTTCTAGGTTTTTTGCTGTAGAATGCGACGAAGGTTTGGCTGGTATTTTTGGCAACTTAAATCAAGAAATAGCTGGCAGGCCGGTATATTCTACATTTGAAGAAAAAGCGGCTCATTTATTGTATTTTGTTATTAAAGACCGTGTTTTTATTGACGGCAATAAGCGGATTGCTGCTTTCCTTTTTATTTTATTTTTGTCACGTAATAAGTTTTTATTTAATGAGAAAGGTGAGAAAAGAATGAATGATACAGCCTTGGTAGCTTTAACGCTTTTAGTGGCGGAAAGTAAGTCAAGAGATAAAGATATAATGATTAAATTGATTACTAATTTATTATATTAATAGAAAAATAGGGACTAACTCTCATTTTGATCTTATTTTAATTTGATTAAAGAACAGGGCATTGAGCTTAAAGTTGTTAAAATACCAAGTTTTAATATTGTTCCATCCGCGGAGCAGGATAGGACAATTAAAACCATCTGGATTATCTTTTAATCAGGGTGGTTTTTTGGTATAATGGAAATGAAAAGTCGTTAAAGCAGAAGAAGTAACAAACTAAATTATGAAAATAATATCTTTATTAATAATTTTAGTATTTCTATTCTCTCTTGGGACAGGAGTTTTAGCTCAAGCAATAGAACTTCCAGACCCGGGACTTACTCCTGATAGTCCATTTTACTTTCTGGAGAGAATTACAGAAGGAATTGGCACTTTCTTCACTTTTGGTGACCTTAAGAAAGCTGAAAGACATGCTAGTTTAGCTGCTGAAAGATTGGCTGAAGCCCAAGCTCTGGTAGAGAAAGGAAAGCCAAAACTTGTAGAAAAAACCCTTGCAAGATACGAGAGTCAGTTAACTAACAGCATGGCCAGGGCAGAAAAAGCGCAGGCCAAAGGCGAGAACACTGAAAAAGTTATAGAAGTTGTAACTAGAGTTGGTCAGGCAACCGCTAAGCATTTAGAGGTTTTAGCGGAAGTTGGTGAGAAAGTTCCCGAGGCAGCGAAACTAGCCATTGAAAACGCAATGCAAGTTTCATTAAGAGGACACGCAAGAGCAGTTGAAGTTCTAAAAACGCAAAATGCTTTGGGCGAAGTTCCAGAAGAAGTTTCTTTGCCAGAAAAGGTTCCACAAGAGATCAGAGAGAGAGTCCAAATGAGAGTCCAGCAGGAATTAGAAATAAAGAAAGCTCTTGAGGGTATTGATACCTCTAAATCACTTAGAACTATCTGCGCAGAGCAAGGAGGAACGCCAGAGATGTGTGAGGAATTTCCTCTTGAGAAGTTTAAATCATTTAAGCAGATTGAAACTTTTTGTACAGAACAGGGAGGACCTTCAGAAATATGTGCAACGCTTGAGGATAAATGCAGAGAGCTTGGAGTGACAACAGCCAATGAATGTTTTCTCCTTCTTTCAGTTTCTTCAATAAAGATATATACCGCCACTGAGCCAAGGGTGGTCGGTCTAGAAAGGCAAGACCCTGATTGTCCTCGTGGTCATGTTACTTACGGTCAAACAAAATCTTGCTGTCAGGATTCTGATAGTAGTTCCCCTTCTAATCCGAATCATTATTACATAAAAGGAATATTAGAATGTAAGGTTATAGACACTACAGACGGGAGACTAATTAGTCAGGAAATAAATACAGATTCTTGTGATGGAGACAGGTTAACAGAATGGATGCCTAGCAGCCGTCATCAAGCATCATCTGAAGAGTATGATTGTCCACAAGGTTGTCAAGATGGCGCGTGCATAAGGGAGGTAACAGAAGGAGTGGAGGGGGGTGAAACAATACAGTACCAGACACCCGAAGGAACTATAAAGATACGTAGGATGGAGTAAATTACGTCGACAAATAGGTTTTTACATTATTTCGTAGGCGAAGCATCGTAGAATGTTCTTATGGGCGGTTTTATGTTATGATAAGAAAAAGTCGGAATTAAGATTATAGATTATTGAAATCAATTAAAAACATGGGAAACTTTAAACAAAACAATAAGCCTGGCGGAAGAGGCAATGATAGGGGATTTGGTCGGGATTCAGCAACCATGCATAGGGCGGTTTGCAGCCAATGCGGTAAAGACTGTGAAGTTCCTTTTAAGCCAACAGGCGATAAACCTATTTTTTGCAATGACTGTTTCAGGAATAAAAGGAGTTCAGAACCGAGAAGATTTGGCGGAAGAGATTCTGGAAGATTTGGCTCTAGCGATAAAAGAATGTACAAAGTGGTTTGTGATAAGTGTGGCAAGGAATGTGAAGTTCCTTTTAAGCCCACAGGCGACAAACCGGTTTATTGCAAGGAATGTTTTGATAGAGGAGGCAGAGATAGAAGTTCTGGCCAAGGAAATAGGCAACTTGAGATGATAAACGTTAAGCTCGATAAGATTTTGAAAGCGTTGAATATAACTGATTCTGTGAAAACAGAAGAAAAGAAAAAGATAGTTAAGAAGACGGAAGTTTCTAAACCCAAAAAAGTCAGCAAGGGCAAAGCCAAGAAGGCGGTTCTTCCTAAAAAGGCAAAAGTAAAGGCAAAAGTAAAGACAAAGGCAAAAGCAAAAAAGAAAAAGTAGTACGCCTTTTATTTCAAGAAAGCGAAAACCACGGGTTTACCCGTGGTTGAAGCGATGCAATATTCAAATTTTGCTGACAAGCAAAATTTGTTACAAGGCGAAAAGAGAACCACGCCTTTAGGCGTGGGTCTCTATGTTCTGAACGAGTAGCCAGCAAAGCCCCCCTTTCCTTTTTAGAGAGGGGATTTTGTTTTATCAAAGGAAGCTATTTTACCCTATTCCAAACGTTCTTAAAGAACTCTCTGGTGTTGTGGGCAAAAGTAGTATCATAAATCTCCACTAAGTAGTGGGGTTTTTGATTAGTGACAATCATAATGACATAGTCACCACAAACCCAAGTAGAAGCAGTAAACTTTTTAGCATTAGTTAAGATTTTAAACTGTCTCTTTGAAGCATACTTTTTTTTCTTCATTTTCTTCTCAATAGGGGAGTCGTTGGTTAAAAGTTTAAGATGCAAACCCTTAGGGGCTATATTATCCCAATACCAATCTATTAGTTTTTCATAGTTTTTAGCATATGAAACATCATGAAAACCCCACCATACACCATCTCTCTTCATAATACTGTTCGACCAAGTCTTAGCTTGTTTGTGGAGATACTTTTCTAAGTTTTTTCCATCTATAAAAACAATCTTAGGGACAGTGTATCGTGCATCTTTTGATAAAACTCTTAATTCTTTAATTGCTTGATCAAGAGTTTTTTTCTTTTTACTTATTTTCTCCTCTTCTTCTTGCTTTAACTCATCCAAAGGCAGAGCCACTAGGTATCTAGCAGGGGAGCTTAAATCTTCAGAGATAACCCCTTTCTTGATCAAATCCTTAGTGACACTGTAAACAGTAGTTCGGTTAATACCAGTAGTTTTAGCTACTTCAGCAGGGGAGACCTTGCCTTTTTGCAGGACAGCAATGTAGATGGCTATTTCTTTTTCTTTGAAACCTAATTGTTTTAATAGTTGTTGAATCATATGTTTTGTCTATTTTATTACTTACACTTCCATTATAGCATATGTTGTTGATGCTTGTCAACACCTAAGTTATCCACACTCCATAAGTACAAAATACCACTCACCCTCAATTTTGTTATGAACCCTTGACAAATTATCTCATCTATGCTAATATGCTGTTTAGTGATAGTGGTAGTGGTAGTTGTAGCAGTTTTTATCAATCAGAAAGGAGGCATGACTTATGGCAATCCATTTTTTACATGAGCTTGAAGAGAAACTTGGTCAAAGATGGAAATGGATATCAGATGGTAGGAATGTGTTTTGTGGTCTACTTGGGAGACATGCAAACTGGACACATAGTTATGTTGCGGAGTGGGCCAAAGAAGCAGGGCATGAAGTAGGGGATATTATAGATGCTGGTGAATTTTTTGTTGTTGGAAATGACAGACAGGTATATATGGAGGATAGGGCGCAGTCTTCTATAGATTATAAAATTCAGCAATCATCAGCAGGTGCTATAGAGAGCGTGAAAAATGAGTTAAGAAATCTTGGTTGGACTATACGCACATGAAAGGAGAACAAAAAAATGGCAAAAGATTGGTTGAGATATCCTAGAGTTTTATTGCTCCAGGTTATTTTGGCAGTCTTGATGTTTACACCAAGACGTTATTGGGTTGGTTTTGACGTATTAGGTGGCTTGATTATTATTCTACTTGTTTGTCAAATATTAGTCAGGTATGTTTTTACCAGCAAAACCGAAAGAGAAGAAGCGAGGAAGAGGGATGAATATATAAGAAAGGGGCAAATAGGACAAGAACAAGTGGTAAAAGTACGTGGTGTAGAGTATGTTTTCCCATCTGATTCAATGTATGGAACATATCTTAGGCGTTGGGCTCATGCTACGGATGAGTATAAAGTCCATATAGATCAAGAGAGTAACCTTGTAATGCGAGGGAAAGACGATGGAAAGCTTGGCGTTGTACCATTTGGTGAAGTGAGAGAATTTATTATGGCCGAAGCAGAAAGAAAACAGCAAGGAGGAGGAAATGATTAAAGAAGTGACAGAAGTAAAGAGCTGGAAAGAGTGGAAGACATTATGGGAAGCAACAAACGATAAAGGCGCTCTTTTGGGGCTACTAGATGAGTTGCAAGGCATTTTGCCTGCAAAGAGCGGCTTTTTTCATACGGAAGCATACGTGGATATTACGTTGTTCTTGCTAGATGTGGCAAAGTGGATGGATAGCTTGGATAGCTGTGATTTAGAAGACAGTAGGCGTATTCTTGCGGTTAAGGCCTACGAAATTATAACTGGAGTGGTTCTTGGTTATCTTATCGAGCTTAGGGAACTTTTGGATAAAGGTACTCTATACGAGGGTGAAGATGAGATAGGGACAGCCATTGGACACTTACTTGAGTTTTTTGGCCAACCCTCCCTGTATTATTAAGAATAGAGGTACTGCATGGATGATGAGGCATCACTACGCAGATCCTGATGGGAGACCGAAGTTAGGACGTTTCATCCAGGGTTTATTCTTTAGCGTAAATTCTTCAGTACATCATGGAGAATTTAGCCTTATGATCGCGAAGAAGTATTCTGAGAGTATAGGGAACGCTTTGGTAAATACCAGAATGTTTAGTACCATGATTGCTAATCCAGCTAATTGTGAATGGGGTGTAAGCGAAGCATTGAAGGAAGCTGTCTATTTTCAGATGACAATGTTAGAGCCTGAATGGAGAGCAGTGTATTTTAGTGATATTCCCGAAGATTTACTTGACGGCGATATTCCCAAGAAAGCTTGGATGATGGATGAGTTAAATTATCCTGAATCTAGGGGATTTCAACTTGCGTTAACTTTAAAAGATCCTATAGAACTTTGGACGTTACAAAAGATTATCTTTGAAAAACGTCGTAATCTTCTAACTGTTGATGAAAAATAGGTTCAATCTTAATCATCAGTAGCAAAGATACGAAGGAGGAGAATACAATGAAAGAGATAACGAAAGCAACGAGTTGGTATGAATTGAAAAAAGTTTGGGATAACACCAGAGATCAGAGCGCTCTTCTGGGAGTTCTTGATGCAATACCAAAAATTTTGCCTCAAAAAAGCGATCTCTTCTATACAGAAGAGTACTTGAAAATTCCAGGATTTTTGCTCGATACAGCGGAATGGATCGATGATTATGAGGATGAGAATCCTCACTATACTTTAGGTCATAAGGCCTATATGGTTCTAACTACAAAAGTGCTGGATCGTTTTCTCTGTGTTAAGCACTATCTGAAAAAGCATTCTGTTTGTAAAGATCAAACAGAATTGGTTATCAGGCGATTACTTGAATTTTTTGGTAGACCTTATCATCAAACTCCAGTAAAAGAAGGTTCGACGATGTGGCAGATTCGTTTCTTAAGCGATAAAGATCCTGCTAGAGATAGACTCAAATACTTTATTGCTGGAATTGCAAACATTTTAGACTTTCATCTTGAGCTTGAATTTCAACACTCTGGGGAGATTATTAGTCGTTACAATGAGGCAATAAATCGAGCGTTGATCAGTGCTAGAATGTTTAGCGATATCCTAGCACATAGTGAAGCTAGAGTAGGTATCATAGATACTCTCAAAGAAGCTGTTTGCGATCAAGTGCTTCATCGACCTGATGATGACGAGGACTTTAGGAGAAAAAGGGTTATTTTCAGCGACCTTCCTCCTGAACGCCTCGATGATGAAGGAGTGCCGAAACAAGAATGGATGATAGGGCAATTGGGCTATCCTAATTCTAAAGGATTTCATATTGCCCAAATCTTAAAAAGCACCGAAGAAATGGACACTCTTCGAAAGATACTTTTAATTCGAAGCTATGTTGAAAGACTAGACACTATTTAATAATTAGGGGGGGGTCAACTCTAATATTTGAGCATTCACGCCGTATGGTTTCGTATCGTATGGTGTGGATGCTCATTTTTATTGTTTTATTTGAATTTGGTTGAGGAAGAGGGTATTGAGTTCAAAGTTGTCAAAATACCAAGTTCTAATATTGTTCCATTCGCGGAGCAGGATAGGACAAATAAAATCGTCTTCATTACTTTTTAATGAGGGCGGTTTTTAAATAACTTGCTTTTTCTAGGAAATTAGTGTAATGTAAAGTATAAGAAGAGAACCTGGATTTATAATAGTTGCCTTTAATTTAAATGACTAAAAAAGAACAATTTTTATCAGACCATAACAGATTATCTCCTGTGAATATGCAAGCAACAATGTCTTTGCTTTCTCATTTTAAAACAGACAAGAACTCGCTTTTTAAAGATGCTAGCTGGAACTTAGATAAACTTCGAAGGCCGTTTATCACATGGCTTACTTCTTTGAAATCAGAAGAAAAAGAAACTATTAATAAGGAAGAAAAGATACAAATTAATTAATTAAGTCGGAAGTAGAGCTCTTGCTCTATTTTTGTTTTGAAAATTTTTACGCAGAACCTTGACAGAATATACTTTTTCTGATATACTAATTACTCATTGATGCTTGGGCATTTACCCAAGCGGCTCGTCTCTTTTTGTGTCGTAATGTGACCTCGAAGAATACCGGGTCACATATTTTTTTATGACACAAACAAAACAATCTATTGATCGTTTTTACGATCTTGGGATAGGGGAACAACTTCTCGCTATCCTTAAGCAAAAGGGATTTAATATTCCTACACCAATTCAACACCAGGTTATTCCTGGCGCTTTAGCAGGCAAAGACGTCATTGGTATTGCTCAGACCGGAACAGGAAAGACCCTGGCGTTTGGCATCCCGATGATTCAACGCCTTGCTTCTCATAAAGGGCAAGGATTAGTTATAGTTCCTACACGTGAACTCGCTCTTCAGGTAGAACGAGCATTTCAACACATTGGTGTTTCATTGGGGTTACGTTCGGCGGTAATTATTGGAGGGGCTTCTCAGTATGCCCAAGTAAAGGCTTTGAGACGCAATCCCCATGTCGTTATTGCCACTCCGGGGCGTTTAGTTGATTTGATGAATCAGGGAGAATATACACTTAATAATGTAAGTATTATTACTCTTGACGAGGCAGATCGTATGCTTGACGTTGGATTTTTACCGCAAATTAAACGTATCTTACAAACTGCGCCAAAAGAACGACAAACAATGTTGTTTTCTGCAAGTATGCCGAAATCCATTTCATTGCTTGCTAGCGCTTTTATGAGAATGCCTATTAGAATTGAAATTACTCCACAAGGAACGTCAGCAGAAAATGTGGAACAAGAAGTGTTTGTTGTTAGAAAGAATGATAAGATGCGTTTGCTTGATTCTTTATTGCAACAGTATCAAAGTGAGACAATACTCATTTTTTCACGAACCAAGCATGGAGCAAAACGTATCGCGCGTGATATTCGTCATATGAACCATACGGCAACTGAGATTCATTCCAATCGTTCTCAAGCGCAACGAAAAGCAGCCCTTGAAGGATTTAAAAAGGGAAAGTTTCGTATAATGGTCGCAACAGATATTGCTTCTCGCGGCATTGATGTGAAAGATATTTCGTTAGTGGTTAACTTTGACCTGCCAGATAATTCAGGAGATTATGTTCATCGTATTGGCAGAACCGGTCGAGCAGGCCGTCACGGCAAAGCCATTTCTTTTGTTACTCCATCCCAAAAAGCTGATATTAAAAAGGTTGAACGATTGATTCGTAAATCTTTACCAGTGTTATCTTTGCCAGCTCTTCCTCCGGAAAGGACAAAACCACCTCGTGAAGAACAGTCTTATACTCCGCAGCGCAAGTATTCTGCAAAGAAAAGTTATGGAAAGTATTCTTATCAAAGAAATCGACAATCATCATCTCGAGGTCGTAGTAGCAGACCCAAGAAATATGGAAATTAGAAATATTGCAATTATTGCCCATGTAGATCATGGTAAAACTCGCTTAACTGATGCTTTAATGCAACAGACAGGCATGGTTACTGATGATAGCATCAGCATGGATTCAAACGATCTTGAAAAAGAGCGGGGTATTACTATATATTCAAAAAATACTTCAGTTTTTCATAACAATACAAAGATTAATATTGTAGATACTCCAGGCCATGCAGATTTTGGTTCAGAAGTAGAACGAGTTTTGCGTTCTATTGATGCGGTTTTACTTGTTGTAGACGCTCAAGAAGGCCCAATGCCGCAGACTAAATTTGTTTTGAAAAAATCTTTAGAACTTGGGTTAAAGCCGATTGTTGTTTTAAATAAAATTGATAAACCAGCTGCCAGGCCAGAATGGGCCCATGAAAAAGTGCTAGAACTTTTTATGGACCTTGGGGCAAATGATGAGCAACTTGATTTTACAACTGTTTACACAATTGCCAAGTATGGCATAGCAAAACTCAATTTAGATGATGAATCAAAAGACTTAACTCCTTTGCTAGATGCGATTTTGAAGAAAATCCCAGCTGCTCAAGTGGATACTTCGCTTTCTTTTACTTTTCAACCTTTTAATTTAGCTTATGATAACTATCTTGGCCGCATGGGCATAGGTAGAGTTTATCAGGGGAAGATAAGAATTGGGGACAAGGTTTTTATGAAAAAACCTGATGGTCAGGTTATCCCTAGTAATATTCTAAAGTTATTTACTTTTGAAGGCCTGAATCGTAAAGAAGTAGAAGAGGTGGCTGCTGGAGATATTGTTATGGTTGCTGGATTACCTGATATTTATATCGGTGATACTATTTGTAGTGATCAAAATCAAGAATTATTGCCAGCTATCAAAATTGATGAACCAACTATTTGTTTGAACTTTTTGATTAATAACTCTCCTGTTGTTGGAAAAGAAGGAAAATATGTAACCGGTCAGCAAATTAAAAAAAGATTAGAAAAAGAGTTGGAAGTTAATGTTGGATTAAAAATTGATTTTTCTGCAACTGATTATTTTAAAGTTTATGGAAGAGGCGAGTTGCAGATTGCTGTTTTACTTGAGAATATGCGTCGTGAAAACTATGAAATTCAAATTTCGCAACCTCAAGTTATTATTAAAGAAATAGATGGAATAAAACATGAACCATTTGAACAGGTAACTTTTGATACCCCACAAGAATCAGTTGGTATAATTATTGAGAAAATGTCCAAAAGAAAAGGGGAGATGCTTTCTATGCAGCCCGAACAGAATCATACTCGTTTGATTTATTTTATTCCAACTAGGGGTTTACTTGGTTACAGAAGTGAATTTATTATTGACACCAAAGGTGAAGGAATTTTATGCAGTGAAGTAATTGGCTTTCAACCTCATGTTGGCAAAATCGAAAAACGTGACGTTGGTTCTATGATTTCTGGAGAAACCGGAAAAGTATTAGCTTATCCATTAGCCAATCTTCAAGAACGTGGAGTTTTATATCTGAAGCCAAATGTTGATGTTTATGAAGGGCAGGTTATAGGGAATACATCCAAGGGTAGGGATATGACAGTAAACCCAACCAAAGGCAAGCATCTTACGAATATGCGCGCTTCTGGGGATGATAGCGCTGTTCAATTAGTTCCACCAATAGAGTTAACTTTAGAAAGAGGGATGGAAATAATGTCAGGAGATGAGTATCTTGAAATTACCCCGAAGAGTATAAGGCTTAGAAAACAAAATCTGACTGAAGTAGATAGGATAAGAGCGGCCAGAAAAAAGTAATACAGGTATTAAAATTAACCTGTATTATTTTTTTTAAGAATATGTTATTATATCCTATAACAAGGTTGTGGGGTGTGAATCCTGAAAATAAAAAGTAACAAAAAAATATTATGATGTTAAAAAACAAACTTTGGTTAGTGGCAGGCGCGTTTTTGCTCTCTGTTGTTTGCGTTTCTGGGGTTCTAGCTGCTGACTTTAGAACAAATGGCAAGACAGGCAGTATAACCATCGGTGAGGGAGAGTCATTAAGCAATCTATATACTGCTGGTAATGTGGTTTTAATCAATAGCAATATTGGTAAAGATTTACTGACTGGCGGCAGGGTCATTACAGTAAATGGCGATGTAGAAGATGATCTTTGGACAGTAGGGCAATCTGTGGTGGTCAATGGCAATGTTGGCGGCAGTGTGCGGGTTGGCGGGCAAGACATAATTATAACAGGAGAGGTTAAAGAAGATGTCATTGCTGGCGGCGGCACTATCACTATAGCAGAGACAGCTTCAATTGGCGGTGATTTGTTTGTTGGCGGCGGCACAATAATAATAGATGGTTCTGTTGCCGGCGATATTCGTTTTGTTGGCGATAAGGTAACTATAAATAGTAAGGTTGGAGGCAGGGCGCAAGGTAAAGTAGGCGACACATTAACGCTTGGCAATAGAGCTGAAATTGTTGGAGATTTAAACTATACTTCGCCGAAAGAAGTAGTTATAGAAGGCGAAGGCAAGGTTTTGGGGGAGATAGATTTTACGTTGAAAGAGCCAGAAGCAGAGAAGAAGAGCAGTTTTTTTGGCCGTAATACAATTCTTGGCATCTTTACATTATGGTTTTTAATCAAGATGCTTTCTATGATAGCAGCTGGTATTGTTTTGGTTTATGTTTTCAGAAAAGCTACTAAAAAGATTATTGAGAAAAGTTTAAGCAGTTTTTGGAGCAACCTCGGCATTGGTTTTGTTGCTCTTGTGATAACTCCGATAGCTTGCATTATTTTATTGATTACAGTAGTTGGCATGTGGCTTTCTGGCATAACATTTTTAGCTTATGTCTTTATGGTCACCTTGGTTTCACTTTTAGCCAAAATTGCTTTTGGGTCTTGGCTGATTAAAACGATTAAAAGAGAAAAAGATTATAAAGTGAATTGGCTGTCAGTGGTTGTCGGCGTGCTTGGCTTAAGCATTTTAAGTTTATTGCCATTTGTTGGCTGGATTATTTGGCTTTCGTTTATGTTAGCTGGCCTGGGTACTTTATACCGCGCTGTATTTCGTAAGATAAGGGCAAAGTAGTTTGGGTGAATTGTAGAACTTAAAACCGCCTTTGTAAAAGGGCGGTTTTTTAATATAGCTGGGGTGTTAGGGTGTTGACCCCCATTTTAATTGGCTGGGAGGGATGTTGTTATGGGAAGGGGGATGTGTTATCTTTAAATATGATGATGGAGAATCAATATAATCGAATAGAGAAAGAGAACAACAAAAAGGCAAGGGTGGCGCTTTTATCGCCGAATATTATTGGATTTAAAGATGGCGTTAATAGGATTCAGCCCGGTCATGGCGTCGGGCTTTTAGCGGGTAGATTAAGAGATAAGGGGCACGAGGTATATGTGCGAGATACTGCTCTTGAAGGCTACTATAATCAAAGTCCGTGTGATGATGGGGAAACAGTGCTGATTGGTGAAAGCAAAGAAGATATTATTAAATATATCAAGGATATTAAGCCAGAATTTGTTGGTATTTCTATTCTTTTTTCTAATTTGGCTGGTCATGGTAAAGAATTGGCCCGTGTCGTTAAAGGAGTTGACAGCAGTATTATCACTATCTTGGGAGGCAATCATGTTAACCATATGTATATGGATATTATTAAAGATCCATATGTTGACTATGTCCTTAGAGGAGAATGTGCTTTCACCTTAGAAAGCTTAATAGATTCTTTAAAGAATAATAGAGATATCAGTGAAATTCCTGGCTTAGCAACAAAACAAGATGACAACACTATTTATGTTAGCGAGGGTAAAGGAAGAGTAGAGGATTTAGATACGCTTCCTAAAGAAGCCAGAGATTTGATGAATATGGAAAAGTATTTTGAGATTGGTCTTTTTCATTCTCCAAAATCGCGGTCTAAAAGAGTCGGTAATATTATGGCTACGCGTGGATGTCCGGAAAATTGTATATTTTGCACAACACCAAAAATGTGGGGGAGGGTTGTTAGGTGGCGAAGCCCGCATCGCATTTATGAAGAGATAAGAGAACTAAAAGAAGTATACAAGGTGGAAGAAATACAATTTGATGATGACACTTTAACAGCTAATAGAAAGAATCTGCTTGAGCTTTGTGATTTAATAGAGCCCCTAGAGCTTAAATGGTGCACTCCTAATGGTGTTAGGGTTAATTATCCGAGAGATTTAGACAAGAAAAAACAAATGTTTAAACGGATGCATGAAAGCGGCTGTTATCAAATTACTTTTGCCGTAGAAAGCGGAGACCAGGACTTACTTGATAATTTTATCAAGAAAAACTTAAAACTAGAAACGGTCAAGCCCACTGTAGCTGCTGCTAAAGAAGCAGGAATGTTTGTTCACGTTTTTTTCATGGTTGGTTTTCCTGGAGAGACCAGGGAACAAATGGAAAAAACTATTCGTTTTGCTGAATATATAGAATCTGACAGTTATTCAGTAGCCATTGCCTGTCCCCTTCCTGGTACTCTTATGTATGATATTACTAAAGAACGTAACTTGTTTGTCGATGATTTTTCCCCGGGGAAGATAACCTTTAGAAAATCCTTAATTAAGGTTGATGGATTTAGCAGTCCAGAAAAATTTGAGAAGTGGGTAGATGAAAAAAATGTCTATTTAAACAGCCTTTTAAGAGAGAGAGATGAAGCAAGATTTATGGACAAGTATGGCACAACTGATGATAGAGCGCTTAAGAAACAGACATAGAAAATAGAGGGATGGAGCTGTATAGGACAGTTAAAACTGCCTGGGTTAATTTTTAATCAGGGCGGTTTTTTGGTAGAATAGATTTACATGGAGATTAAATTAAAGACAATAGGTTTTGTTAGGAATCAAGAAAAGCAGCATTTCGGCCGTTGGTCCGAGGTTGTTACTGATTTAGTTATTGACCAGCAATACAAAGATGCCTTAAAAGGCCTGGAAGATTATTCCCATTTGATTGTGGTTTATTGGATGGATAAGGTTAAAACTTGCGATATTCGTCATGTGCCGCAGGGTAAAGTCAATGAAGTGCCTGAAGTAGGTATTTTTGCCTGCCGCTGTCCGCAGCGGCCCAACCCCATCGGTATCTCTACAGTAGAGATACTTGGCATCAAAGATAATATTATAACTGTGAGGGGTCTTGATACGATAGAAGATACTCCAATTCTTGATATCAAACCCTACACACCGCAATATGATGCTGTTTCTAATGTGAGAGTGCCTGATTGGGTAAGTAAATTAGATTATTGATTACAGCCAAAATCAATTAAAACATCGTCTTTTAGGCGGTTTTTTAGTGCTGTGGATAAATAGTTTGTTTCTTGGTTTGATTCGTTATACAATAAAAGATAGTAGGTTATTATGGTTTTTGAATCAATTTTACTCTTTCTTTTCTCTTCAATGCTTGGCATTGCCTTGATTCCTTTGCTTATTATTGGAGGAGTGTTTATAGTTATTTTATCAGTAAGGCATTATCGGAAAATACCTTCGCCAAAAGAATCAAAGCAGGCCTTTTTGCGTTTTGAGCAGGAAATAGCAGAGTTGCAAAAAGAGGGTTTTATTATTCCTGAACAGCAGGAAATGATAAAAGCAAAATATCAGAAACTTGAACCGCAAAGAGAAGCGCTAAGAAGGCAAAAAATGGTGACATTGTTCGCTATTTTTGGCGCTGTTTTGATTGGCTCGGGAGTTATTTTATTAATTGCTGCCAATTGGAGTAAATTACCTTCTTTTGTAGCCACATTCATTTTGATTTTATCTGTTTTGGCAGTCTATGTTCTTGCCTGGTGGCTGCGATTTAAAAAAGAGAATCATCCAAGAGTAGCCAGCGCTTTGATATTTCTAGGCAGTTTGCTTTTTGGAGCAAGTTTAATTCTAACTGCCCAGATTTATCATATCAGAATTGAATTTTCAAACCTTATTTTAATTTGGGCTTTGTCTATTTTGCCGATGGCTTATTTCACAAAGTCGCATCTTTCTTCTGTTTTAAGCGTGTTTTTAATTTTTGGTTGGGGGTTGTTTTCTTTAGTAATACCTTCTTTTATAGGAGGAGATGTTGTTTTTCCTTTGCGTTATTATATTTCTTTAATACTTGTTTTGGGCTTGATGATGCCCTTGGCTTATCGTTTAAAATCTTTATCAGTGCAGGCATTAAGTTTGGCAGGAATAATGGTCTGGTTGGCGCCATTAGCCGCTCTTAAGTGGTTTCAAGGAAGCAGCAGTATTACTTTAGATCTAACTTTTCTTTATTTAGCTTTAGCCGGCGCGTTTCTTTTACTAGGTGAATTACATTTCAGAGTAGAGGCGTTTAAAAAGTTTAAAAACATTTACTATTTAATTGGTCTTTGGACAGCTTTTTCTGCTTTGCTTCTTCTAACTTTTCCGGCAATTCATAACATAGGCAAAAGCTTTGCCACTGGGCAGCTGACTAATACTTCTTTTATGCCTGTGTTTTTTAACTTTATTTTGTTTGCTGCTATTTGCGCAGTTATCTATTTAGGAATACGGAGAGAAGAGAATGTTTTTGTTAATATGTCCATTTTCTTTTTCGCTGTTTTAGTTTGCGCTAGGTATTTTAGCGTTAGTTGGGGTTTGAGTGGCCGCGCTGTAATTTTTATCATAGGCGGTCTACTGCTTTTTGCCGGCAGTTGGCTAATTGATTGGACAAGAGAGAAACTTTTGCATCACAACAATGATGATTTGGAACCGGTCAGCGATATAAATACATCTTATGATAGAGATAAATCCTAAAACTAAATTTTGGGTAGCAGCTATTTTACAGATTATTGTTTTATTGGCTGTTTTGCTTTTTAACCAACTTCAGTTTATTGGGGGAGAAAGAGTTTTGTTAAAGTTAAGTCCGCCAAGAGACCCGATGAGTTTATTCCAGGGGCATTACCTTCGTTTAGATTATGAGATTTCTGGATTAGCAAAAGGAGACCTATTAGGTTATTATGATTATGATTTTGCTGATTTCAAAACAGGAGAACAGGTTTATGTTACTTTAAGAAAGGGAAATGTCTATTGGACTGCCTATCAGGTTTCGCGAGGCCGGCCAAAAAGGGAGGTAGCGATTAAGGGTGTTGTGCTTTCTAATTACAGTGGCAGGATGAGAGTGGCTTACGGCATAGAGAATTATTTCATCCCTGAAAAACATTGGCAGGAAGTAGAGAATACTTTTAGGCAAGCGCGAGGAGATCAGGATATTTTTATAGAAATAACTGTCAGTAGGTTTGGTAATTCTTTAATTAGGAAGATTTTTATCGACGAAGAGGAAATAGACATTGCGAAAATAGGGGAGCAGCAGGGGTCTGGCGCTATTGCTACGCCTTCTTCTGCAACAAGCCAAGCGCAGGATTCAAGAATTATTTCAGCATTATCGCAAGCTCGCACTGTGATGGTTTACATAAATGCCAATGACGGCAGTTATGATAATTTTAATTGTCAGCAGTCAGATATGCAGTCTCTTTGCAAAGAAGTTTTAGACAGGCAAGGTCAAGTCGTTATTATTCATGACCAAGATGAAAGTTCTCAAGGAGCTTGTGTCTATTCGCGCATAACAACTGGTTGGTATTGCGCTGATAGTTCTGGTGTGGCTGGTAGGACGTCGGTATTTCCTGGAGATGATGGCTTTTGCGTAGATGGGGTAAGCGTCAGTTGTCCCCCTAATAGCAATTAAAATTTAAGTTATTTTAATTTATTAACGTCTTTCTAGGGGCGTATTCTCCGACCTGGCAATAAACATATGTTCAAAAAACTTATTCTCCTTGTTCTTCTAATTGCTATTGGCTGGCTGGTTTGGCAGTATTGGCTTAAGGCCGAGCCAGAACCTGAGCCAGTAGTGGTAACTAATTTCGAAGAGTGTGTTGCAGCTGGTAATGATGTTATGGAGAGTTATCCAAGGCAGTGTCGTACTTCAGAGGGAGAGATGTTTGTTGAATATATTGGCAATGAGCTTGAGAAAACAGATTTAATCATTATTGATAATCCCAGGCCTAACCAAACTATTACCAGCCCATTGGCAATACAAGGCCAAGCCAGAGGCACTTGGTTTTTTGAAGGTGATTTTCCAGTCAAACTTTTGGATGAAGATGGTCAGGAAATAGCCATTGCTATTGCCCAAGCCCAAGGGGAGTGGATGGTAGAGGACTTTGTGGTATTTGAAGCTTTACTTGAATTCACAGCCACTAGCGCCAGCCAAGCAACTCTTGTTTTAGAAAAAGACAATCCTTCAGGTTTGCCGGAAAACGCTGACCAGCTGGTTGTGCCAGTGGTCATTGGCCCGTAATTTGTTTTTAAGCAATCAGCCACTCCAACTTTGCATCGGAGTGGCTTTTTGTTAGAATGAAGAATATGCTTAATCAAGTAAAGAGTCACTTTAATGAACAATTGATCAACTTTATAATTGTCTTTTTAATTATAATAGTAGTTTTTATTATTGGCGCCTTAGTTGTTTCTTGGCAAAGGCCTTTGGGTTTGAATAGAGAGAGCAATGAGCCAGTTTTAGTGACTAGCCTGCAAACTAATTCTTTAGCTGAAGAGCTTTTCATCGCCAGCATTGAAGAAGAGCCAGCCAATGAGGAGTTAGGTGATTTAATTCCTTTGCCCTTGCCTGCTGAACCAGCTTTTGTTGTTAAAGCTCTTTATTATGGCAGTTGGTCAGCTAGCCGTCCCAGCTTTGTTTATAAACTAATTGCTTTGGCTTCCAGCACAGAGATTAATGCAGTTGTTATTGACATCAAAGACTTTTCTGGCTCTCTAGCTTATTCAACAGATTTAGCTCAAGTAAAAAAGTACAACGTCAATGGCTGGAGGATTAAGGACATTAACAGCTTGCTGGGCAAGTTGGCTCAAGCCAACATTTATTCAATTGCCAGAATAACTGTTTTTCAAGACCCGGTCTTGGCTAAGGCAAGGCCTGACTTAGCTATTCAGAGTGAAAGTAAATTAGCTTTTTCCACGGCTTCTTCTACTGCTGTATCTTTGTTCTGGCTTGATTATTCTGGTTTAGCCTGGATTGACCCAGCATCCCAAGAGGCCTGGGATTATAATGTTGCGATTGCCAAGGATGCTTTAGAGCGTGGTTTTGACGAGATTAACTTTGACTATATTCGTTTTCCTTCTGACGGTGACTTAAAAGATATGAGTTTTCCTTTTTGGGACAATAAAATAGCCAAGCATTTGGTTATCAAGCAGTTTTTTGCATATCTCCGCGAGCAATTGCCTCAAGCCAAGTTATCAGTTGACCTTTTTGCTTATTCTCTGACTGTTTTAGATGATGTGGGCATTGGCCAGCTTTTTGAAGATGCTTTTGATTACTTTGATTATATTTGTCCAATGATTTACCCTTCGCATTTTAGCAAAGGTTTTTTAGGTTTTCTTGAGCCAGCCAAATATCCTTATGAAATAGTCAAAGATTCAATGGACAAGGCAATGGTTAGAATAAGAGCCAAAGAATCAACAGCCAAAATTCGTCCTTGGCTGCAGGATTTTGATTTAGGGGCGGATTATAACGAAGAGATGGTTCGTCAGGAAATACAAGCCGTGGTTGATGCCACTGGCAAGGACTTTCAGGGTTTTATGCTTTGGAATTCTTGGAATACTTACACCACAGAAGCCCTGCAAGCCAGCTCATCTTCAGCAAAGGAATAAAGGGCTTGACAATTATAAGTATGCATGCTATTATTCAATTGATGTTCAAGCATCTTTTTTGTTACTTTTTATTCTCTGTATCGTTATAAACGATGTAGGGATAAAAGTAATCAAATCTTTTCACGCTTACCTTTAGGTAGGCGCATTACAAGGAGGTCAGAAATGACCAAGGAATTGTTTGCAAAGCTTTGTGTGGCGATGATAATGGTAATGTTTTTTTGTTTTTGCGTCGGCAGTGTCGAGGCCAAGGCGAGAAAACAGACAGAAATGCGTGTGGATTATTTCAGCACGTATGTGTCGTCGTGGGATGGTTCTGTGAGGACAAGTGCCACGCTGATTATTCCTGGTCCTGCAACGGCAGAATATTCCGTTGCCAGCAACCCTGCTAATGGGGCTGGGGTAAGTGTTTACTACTCGTATTATTCAGAGTATTCAAAGGGGTGTGTCATTAGCGTGTATTTAAATGATACGCCTAATGTAACCCTAAGAATTAGGATTATAAGCAAGAAGGGCAGGGTTACTAACAAGTCCCCTTTGTTAATTAACCCCCAAGATACAGGGGGTAGTGGTGTCGAACAGGAGAGGAATGGCGATATTTATATTTGGGGGCCCACAACATCGCCGTCCGGTTCCGGAGGTAGTGGAGGAGGAGATCCAGAACCAACAGAAGAGAAGGGATGATAATATCCCACTCTTCTTCGATATTTGGGCATTTGCGCCACAAAACGCGAATGCTCATTTTTATTATAAAAATTTGACTTTTGGAATAAGTTGTGGCAAGCTAACAAGTAGTTTTTAACGAAATGAAGTTTGTACATTTTTAGCGAAATAAGGAGACAGATTATGTCAACGGAAGCGAGTGCTATTATTTGGATTGGGGTGCGGTTTCAATATCTTAACGACTACAAGGATTTTTTCGACCAATTGCCAGAAGAAGTGCGGGTCGCTATTACAAGTCGGGGAGAGTATAAATTTGAAGGTCTGACTTTCAGAGAATTTAAAGTAGCAGCAGAAATGTCAGTAGGTTTTGGCGTGGAGTATTATCGTCATCGGTCAGATAAGATTGTGTCGTTTACACCTATGTTTGCCAAAAAATCAGAGATTGGTGAGATAAGGAGTAGAGTAAAAGAAATAATGGACGGTTGGGGTATTACAGAAATGCCAGATGCTTTCTGGCAGGTATGTCTTAACTAATAGATTTATGAAGGAGGTGAGAGTGGTGAATATGTTAGACCAAACAGTAACTTTGACTTTGGCTGAAATACGTTATTTACAAAATGATGTGTTTGTTCTAAAGACGGTAGTGGAGCGTAAAGGCAGCGAACTTGAGAAGCAGATTGTAGAGCACATCCGCGCATCGCTTCAGGCGAAAGAAATGGGGCGAGATTATAAACCTTATACAGGCGAGACGAATGAGGAATGATAATTGGTAGAGTGGGTATTTCGCAGTAGAAGCAGAAACTGCGAAATACCCGTTTTTTAATAGTTTGGTTTTTTTGTTACTTTGTGTTAAATTACTCGTTATAGTATATAATGAAAGATGAGGTTTTATGAAAATTGAAGAAGATGTAATTATTAAGTTATGTCAGAAAGGCAAGCTGGAAGAGTTTGCTAAGCTTTATGATGCATATTTTCCCAAAATCTACCGCTTTGTTTTTTACAAAACAAGCCATAAAGAAACAGCTGAAGACATTACCAGTCAGACTTTCATCAAGGCAATGCGCAAGATTGAGCAGTTTCACCAAGCCAAAGGCACCTTCCAAGCCTGGCTTTTCAAAATAGCCAGAAACCAAGTAATTGATTATTATAGAGCCAAGAAAAACCTGTTTAATATAGAAGATGTTTGGGGATTGGGCGAGCATAGTGATGTATCAAGCAAGCTTGATGCCAGTCAACTTTTTAATCAAGCGAAACAATACCTTCAGAAACTAACTAGCCAGCAAAGAGAGATAGTTATTCTTCGGGTTTGGGAAAAGATGCCTTATCAAGAAATTGCCCAGATTATGGAAATGACAGAGTCAGCCTGCCGAATGAGTTTTTCCAGAAGCATTAAGAGTTTAAGGCAGGAACTGGGCGGGTTTTTGGTTCTGGTTTTAATTTTAATACTTAGAGCTGGTTTCGAAACTCTTTCGTAGCGGAAATTTAGAGCTTTTTGAGCGAGGCGAGGAAAACAAGTAAAAAGGTTTGAAGCCGTAGCAGAGCTACGAAGAGAATCTTTTTGCGCAGTTTGACGAAGCCGCAGCCAAAAAGAATAAATTGCAGTAGAAAGGGTTTTGCAACCAGCTCTTAAAACAAACTTATGACTTTTAATCAAAACAATTTAAAAGATATCTTGAATGACCTTTATCAAATAGATTCTTCTTTGAAAGAGCATGAGCCAGAATTGGTTAAACTTATCAATGAATTGATTACTGCTAAGCCAACAGCCGAACCAGATACAGCTTTTCAAAAAAGGTTGCGCCAGGAGATTTTAAGCTTAGCTCAAGAACTTAAGCAGGGGACTGTTAAAGAAGATTTATCTTGGGGTTTTCCTTTGATTGCTCAATTTTTTAAACCAGCTGCTTTTATAGCAGTTGGCGCTTTACTAACTGTTTTAATTACTTCGCCCTGGTTGTTTGACCAGCCAAGCGAACCAGAGATTGAATTTAGCGTGCCGACTGTTTTAGAACAAGAGCAAGCTGTTTTTGGGGAAGAGGCAATGCCAAGAGCAGCTGATTCAGCAGAAGCCGGCCTTGCCAACCATACCTATGATTACACTGGCGAGGACTTTACGATTGAGCAAGCTCAAATGCCTGTTTATCAAAAAACTCTGGATGAAACTTATCAGCCAGAGTTAAAAGAAGTAGAAAGAGATGTGGCGAGGATTATTAAGCTGGCAGAGCAGAGAGAAGAAAGGATAGTTGGCGCTTGGGCGGCCAAGAACTTTCTTTTTGAGCTAGGCACTCCCAAGCAAATCTATTTCAAAACACAGGGCTTTAGCAAAGGCAAGTTAGTAGAGCTTTTAGTGCCTGGACTTTCTTTTCCAGTCATCAAAGCGCCTCAAGAGCTAACCATTGACCAGCAAAATGTTATTATCCCCCTTATCAAAGAAATGCTTGAGTAATTTACTTGGTGATAGTTTGAGCTCCTTTCCATGCCAGCTCAAAAATCTGCTTTTGAGCTTTAGCGATTTTTTCGCTTTCGATAATAATACCTAAGTTTTCAGACCAAGACACCATCATAACCTTGTTATCATAAATATTAACTTCAATCTCTAAGTCAAAATCTTTTTTAGGAACTAAACGAGTTTGTCTTAACTCTGCTTTGTCCTTTTTGACTATCTTGCGCATTGTCGGAGTATCTGGCAGAACACCTTTAGCGTGTATTTTTTTAGCAACTCTTCTTGGAAGATACTCAGAATAGAACTCAGGTATAGACTCATACATTGCCTCAGCACAACCATAGCCAACAATAGTTTCTTTGGCAGTTAGCGTATCTTCAAAAGCTCTTTTAATGCCTGCTCTGCCTTCAAAAAACTTGACTACTGGCTTTTCTTTTGTTTTATAGACCGACTGCAGTTCAGGCACTAGCTTTTCAGCTTGGCTCAAAATTTCTTGAGCCCTTTTTATTTTATTCTGAGCAAACCCAACAATCTTTTTAGGGTTTTCAGCTACGTATTTTTTGACCTTGCCCTTGCCAAGAGGGGAGACTAGGCCTTCAGCCACCAGTATTTCTAAAATATCATAGCCAGTAGTACGATTAATGCCGGCTTTTCTGGATATTTCACTAACCATAGAAGGACCTAACTCAAGTAAGGCTAAATAAACACCAGCTTGTTTGTCATTAAACCCAATGTTAGTTAATTGTTTTTGATTTATCATATTTTTTCTGCGTTTCTAGCGCAGTTTTTACTTACAATTCTATTCTATCATATTCAAGAAACTGTGTCAATAGCTTTCCACACTTACTATTGACAATTCACGCTTTCCGCGTATAATAAAGGCAGAATCGTGATAAACATTGTGGATTGTAGTTGACTATTTAGTCAACACAGTGCAGACAAATTAGGAGGAAAAAACAATGCAAGAATTGATAGATATGGCAAAAGAGCTTCGTGAATTAGCCGCTGGTTTAATAGATCTTCAATCAGTTGATCATCTTGAACAGATTATAGACCTGCTCAAGAAAAATGAAAAGGAAGACAATAGGAAAGAGATAAAAGATATTATCTTTATTGCATGGGAGGCGATGAATTATGAGTATCACTCTCTTGATCAAGGACCATCAGCTCTTGATGACTTACCTGGTGAAGTGAAGAAGAAGCTTTATAAGATGTCGTATTTAATAGAGCAATCTCAACTTTTCATAATCCGTGTATTTGTCATAAGAAATCTTCCTCTCCCTGATTTTTTAGGGGGAGGTGCACTAATGGTAACCTTTATAGACAGAACTCTGCCAAAAGGTAAAAGAGCATACCCTGCTCTTTTAAAAGATTTGATGAAAAATTATGAAATCGAGTAATCAGATAAGAAATGGGCAATCAGCGTAAAAAACTGATTGTCCCTATTCTCAAGGCCGTAAGTATTGGGCTTATGGTTTTGAAGATGGTAAGTTCTTAAAAATTAGGAGTAGAAGATGAAATTTTATGAGATTTCTTATGAGGAACGCCTTGAACTTTTTTATGATTATTTGACGAAACTTTCTGTTATTCTTTTAGCCCTTGAAGTGGTAGCTAAAAAAAGAGAAGATTCAGAGCTTGATAAAGTTGTAGGAGAGCTTAAGGTAGCGATTGAACAACTTAGAGATTTTATTTTAGTTCCAGGTAAGGAGGAATAAAAAAATGAAAGTTTGTGTTTGTTGTCATAGTCCAGAGGTTATCACCAGATTGGTGGAGCTTGGTAGATGGCGGGGCAGTGCTTACATAGAGGTTCCTGACGATGCTTTAGTAGAGGGGTCGCCTTCTCATATTGTTCCTAGCGTGCTAGAAGAATCAGGTTTTAGTTGGCGACCTTTAAAAAAGGGCAGTGAAGCAGGTATTTGGCACACTTTTTATGGAAGGGATTGTGTGAACCCTCCGTTACAAAGATGGGTTACGCGTGAAATATATACCTTGCAGAATAGTGGTATTACTATTAGCGGTAATTGGGATAATGATGCGTATAAGCTTTTTTATGAAGAGTGGTGGCCGTATTATCGGAAGGCGTATAAAGAAACGCACTTTACAGACGAAGATCCGATGCCCAACGAAGTTACTTTGCTAGTATTTGAGATGATCTTTTTGACTAAGGAAGCTATTCCTTGGCATCTTAGATACGAAGAAGAAAATTGGCATTGGGTTCGTTATCACAAAGAAAAAAGTAGAGGTGACAATAGCGATGGGGAAAAAGACTCAAAATAAGAAGAAAAGACAGGAGGAGTTGAAAAAGGCCGAACTTTTGAAAAACTACCGTAAGTCGTTGTTTCGGTCTATTGGGTATTGGAGAAGATGTTTTCGACAAGCAAAAAAAGAATGGTGTGATGCTCTCATTAGTGACCTATCTGTTAGAATTAGGATTGCTGATTTGGCTAAGGACAAAGACACTAAAAAATTATTTTTATTTGCGCTAGAGAAGTTAGAAGAACTTTTGGACATGGGTCAATTGTTCGATGCTATACAGGAGTTAAAGGAACAGGCCAAAAAAGAATAATCAATAATGGGCAATCAGTGTTGATTGCCCCTATTCTCAAGGCTGTAAGCAATTGGCTTATGGTTTTGAAGATAGTAATAAGTGAAAGTACCTAAAAATTAGGAGGGAAGAAACATGTTAGATCATGATCAAAACAAGGCATATATGGAACATATGCAGAGAGAAAGAGAAATCCGAGAAGCACTCATGACAGCATTGGACATGATTTGGGAGGATAAAACGACTGGGGTTGACTCTGCTAGTCCAATATATGCGTTTTCCAAGGAAATTTACGATTCTCTAATCAGCGAAGGTAGAATAAAGCAAGCGGAAAATTTTAAGATTTTTGCTGCTACTATCTTTTCGATGTCCCCAAAGATAGAGGGGCTTGGAGCTATGACTTCTGTAGAATTACTTTGGACCCGTATTTATCAATATCAAGGGAAGTATGAGGATGTGGAGAAGGTAAAAGCAGGGCTCCATAAGCATATTGATAATATTGATGTTGAAAATAATTACACAGAACAGGTGACGACATACCCTATTGGAGACAAAGAGAAATATTTGGAGAAAAAAATAGCATTGTCAAAAGCTTTCGGGCAATGGGGGCAAGAGCCCGTGCTTAACAACGAGGATTAGGGTTATTATTAGTGTGGGCAATCAGCGTAAAAAACTGATTGCCCCTATTCTCAAGGCCATAAGCATTGGGCTTACGGTTTTGAAGATAGTAATAAGTAAAAGTACCTAAAAATCAGGAGAAAAATAATGCAAAAGGAAGACATTCTTCCTGACGGCAGTCGTCGTCAGTATGATACAGGATACGCCGAGATTAAAAGACCCATAGACTTTCTAAGCTTTTTTATGGACCTTGAAGATGTGGGTACTATACAGTCAACGGAAGAAGCAGAATCTGTAGAGCCTATGTCGGTAACTTTGGATGAGCAACACTATTTCTTGAATGGTTACTGGTTTAAGTTTGAATCTAATCGCCTGAAGCAGATGGTGAAAGTTGCTCTATTTTGTTCAGAAAGACCATTTTTCATTGTTGAAGAACTTCAAGATTCTAAAAAGATTGAGGAATGGATAAAGAGACATACAAAGAACGAGCAGAAAGAAAAAGGAAAAAAGCCATGCTAAGTTTTGACGAGAGGCAATTTTTTATAGCCTGCAAACATTTGCGGGCTTTTTTATTACATTATTTAGTTGCCTTTTTTGAAGGTTATTGTTAAGATAAAAGAGGAAATTAGAGAAAGGTCGTATCGATGAACGGAGCTTAGTTCCGTTCACTAACAATATCTAACATGTCAAAAACAATTATTGCTATTATCATTGTCATTATTATCGTGGCAGTGGGTTATTGGGCTTACCAGTCAGCTGGGCCAGAAGAAGAGCTGGAAGAAGAAACGCCAGTTGTTGAAGAAGAAGAAGGACCAACACCTGAAATATCAACAACTACTGCTCAAGTTGGACAAATCTTTACCATTGTTTTAGAAGCCAATCCAACCACTGGCTATAGCTGGCAGGTTGATAATGACGAAGAGTTTGTTACTTTGGAGAGCAGAGATTACATTGTGCCAGAGCCGGCTGAAGGTGAAGAACCTTTAGTTGGAGCAGGCGGAGAAGAAACCTTTACTTTCAATGCTTTGCAGGCAGGCAATACAGAGATTACCTTTTCTTATGCAAAAGAATGGGAAGCAGAAGTGCCTCCTATTGAAATCAAGGTTTATCAGGTAACGATTGAAGAAGCCGAGGAGACTTTAGAAGAGGAAGAAGCTCCAGGAGAGAATTAAGAGAATAACTATGTTGACAGCGACCCTTCGTTCTTTTTCGCTCTAGCGGAAGAAGGCGGAGGGTTGTCTTGATTTTTAGAGAGGCAGGAGGTAGAATGAAACAGCTTTAGACAAAGGTCGGTTTCAATTAAGTTTCTAAAAAAATATGTTAAGTACTATTGATATAGGTTTAATAATTTTAGGGGTAATTGTTTTCATCATCTTAATCTCAATTAGGCAGGTTAATCAATACCAAAAAGGGGTTAAGTTTACTTTGGGTAAATATACAGGCCTGATGAGTCCAGGCTGGAAGCTTGTTTTTCCCATATTTCAGTTTTACCGCAAGATTGATTTAAGAGTTAAAGCAGTTGATGTGCCTTCTCAAGAAGCAATTACTAAAGACAATATTTCAGTGAGCGTTAATGCAGTTATCTATTACAAGGTGGTTCAAGCCGAAAAATCAGTTTTAGAAGTAGAGAATTTTAGCTATGCTATTTCTCAGTTGGCTCAAACAACAATGCGTAATGCAGTTGGTCAGGTTGACCTTGATGGACTTTTGAGCCAAAGAGATAGGGTTTCAGAAAGTATTAGATTGATTATTGATAAGGCAACCGATCCTTGGGGCATTAAAGTGGATAGTGTTGAACTTAAAGATATTACTTTGCCTGAAGATATGAAAAGAACTATTAGTAAGCAAGCTGAAGCAGAACGTGAGAAGAGGGCAATTATTATTAAAGCAGAAGGTGAAGTGATTGCCGCCCAGAATATGGCAAAGGCAGCTCAAACTTTGGCTGGTTCGCCCGGCGCCCTGCATTTAAGAACTCTTCAGTCGCTTAATGACATCAGCTCTGACCAGTCCAATACTATTATTTTTGCCATACCTCTTGAGATATTGAAAGCATTTGAAAGACTTGGCGTAAAAACGAGTAGGCAGAGCAAGGAAGCAGTGGTTGAACAAAGCGAAAATCCAAGCCCAGGCGAAAACCCAGAAACCCCGTTTCTTAATCAGTAAAACCCTAGAAAACCCCGCCTAAGTTTTGGCTCAAAGGCGGTTTTCTGTTAAAATAGAGACAATAGGGGACAGTCCTAGGACTGTCCCTAGACTGTCCCTGTATTATGCAAGAAGAATCTAAACAAAAAGGACCGATTGGCATTTTTGACTCTGGCTTTGGCGGGTTAACTCTTTTAAAAGAGATGGTCAAAGAACTGCCCTTTCATAACTACCTATATTTTGCTGACACAGCCAGGGCGCCTTATGGCTCGCGTTCCCAAGATGTTATTTATCACTTTACTGAACAAGCAGTTGACTTTCTCTTGAGCCGGAACTGCCAGTTAATCATTTTAGCTTGCAATACTGCTTCTAGTGAGGCATTACGGAGAATCCAGAAAGAGTTTTTGCCTAATTTTTCTCCAGAAAAAAGGGTCTTAGGTGTTATTGTCCCGGCAGCAGAAGCTGCTGTGGCTGTCAGCCGAAAAGGACGGATTGGCGTGATGGCTACTGAAGCCACTGTTGCTTCAGGCGCTTTTGAAAGAGAGTTGAAAAAGCTTTCTCCGGGGATAAAGGTTTTTCAAAGCGCTGCTCCTTTGCTAGTGCCTCTGGTTGAAGAAGGAGAACATAATTCAGAAATAGCAGAAATAGCTTTGCAAAGGTATTTATCTTATTTAATTAAACAGGATATTGATACTTTGGTGCTTGGTTGTACTCACTACAGCTTGCTCGAGGATAAAATCAAACAGATTGTTGGACCGCAAGTCCAAGTCATTTCTGAAGGCAAGATAGTTGCTCAACGACTCAAAGATTACCTAATCCGGCATCCAGAAATAGCTGGCGGGATTAGTCAGTTTGGCAAGACTAAGTTCTTGACCAGCGATATCACAGGGAAGTTTAAGACTTTGGGTAGTCAATTCTTTGGCAAGCCAATCGAGCCTAAAAGAGTTATAATACTTTGAATTACGAAATACAATCAAGCAATTAAATTTGGACAATTCAAAAAGAATTTGAATTAGCCAAATTTAATTACTACTTGTTTAGCAAGTTGTAGTTGAGTTGAAATCACAGTTTAGAAAGAATAACTGAGCAGTGAATAGATGTAATTAGCAA
>SDBU01001787.1_pt1 | contig 29832 bp, 32 predicted proteins | sample 2277071 | NCBI WGS metagenome assembly SDBU01 (sample SAMN10397929, study PRJNA504765) | marine sediment metagenome | isolation source: marine sediment core GS08_GC12, 126 cmbsf | place: Arctic Ocean: Gakkel Ridge, Loki's castle | collected 2008 | reverse complement strand
CCCCGTTACGATCGGCTCGCGTCCGGATCGCTGGCCTCCAGCAGCAGCAGCGGCGACGGCGACGGCGGCGGCGTGTGGCACCGCTCGATCACGCTTCTCCACTTGGCTGCCCAATCTTGCGCGTCCAGCACCGCTTTCACTATCAGGTGGTCGTCCAGGTCTTGCATGCTTTTGGCGAGGAAGATGTGCTCCGGTTTCAGCCACTGGTCGACCTCCTCCTCCGCTTTTTGGCGCTTACGATCACGCAACTTGTCCACTGTGCCACCGGCGTCGCGAATCTCTTCTTCCGCGAAGCCCGCCCACGGCGGGTTGCGAATGGCGTCGTCGTGCAAACGCATGGCTTGCTGCACGCGGTGGGAAATCAGCTGTTTTCGCTTGTCCGCGAACGACAACCACTCCCAGAGCTGCAGGTCCGCTCGGCGTTCCGGCGCGTCCAGCAGCCGACGACGCGTGCCAGCGTGCACCAGGCGCTGCACGCGCGCCACCTCGGACATCTCGTCGTCGCCGTACACTAACGTGTGTCCGTGTGCGTTCAGCGGCATGGACCAGCTGGTCGGAACGTCGTCGTCGTCGTCGTCGTCGGACATTCGCTGGAGACGCGTCTCCAGCAACCGTGCCAGCGCGCGCACGCTCTCGCTCGCGCAGATCTCCGCGTCGCCACCGTGGTCGGCGTCGAAACACGCGCCTAGCGCCCACTTCGCCTCGCCGTAGAAGCAGTCGTACAAGGGCTGGTTGCACGTACACTTGGTGTCCTGGTGGCAGTCCAACGCGCGTTTGTCGGTCTCATCGGGTTCTATGCTGGTTGTCATCCCGTACTCGCCCTTGACCGTCCGAAGCCTCGGCGGCGGCACTGGTATTCGGTTGTTGTACTGTCCGGCCTCGTCGATGAACTGCATCAGCGCGTACAGACGCCGCCCGTTGTTTGCGCGGCGATAGACCAGCGCCTCCTTCCTGTCGGCGGCCGACAGGTTGCCCCATTGCGCACAAAGACCGCGCAACGCGTCTCTCTCTTGTTCGAAGTCGTCGATCGCGTCTCGCCAGGTCGCCGCGCGACCGCGACGCGCCGATATGCCCGAAGGGGTTCCGTCCCAGCAATCGTACGACTGGAACTTGTAGACGAATGAGCACGGGGCGTCGTTCGTCCCATCTACGAGCTCGGGCACGTCGCCGTCGCAGTCGCGCCCGTTCGTCATCTCCGACCCAACGCCGCGCGCACGGCCAGTCGTCACTCAACACTGTGCTGTATTGACCCCCCCACACACACACACACACTCTGAACTCGTATAAAACCGATTTCGGGAATATTTTATACGCGTGCGCACGCGCAGTAGATCGGCGAGTCGATTACTGCTGCCATGGGCACATCGGACAACCGCGACTCCGCACACCCAACGCTGCGCATGTTGCCCCCCGATGGCGACCTCGGCCCCCGCACGATGCCGGCGTCGCTGGGAGGCGTTCCGCTAGCGCAGATCCTCGAGTGGCTAGGTCGAAACGCGGACACGCTGTGTCAGCTCTACCACTGCGTCGCCGGTCGGCGCCGAAAAGCCATCGAAGTGGTGATCGCGATCGAGGCCGGGCGGCCGAAGGACGTGGCGGTGGCGACCGGCCCGCTTTTCGAACAGGCGCGGAGCGCCGAAGTTGCGCGGTTTCTGGAGTCGCACACGGACGCGTTGGCGGTGACGCTGGTGGAATGGACTGCGGAGCACGGGCCACGGACGTGGGTCATCAACCAGTATTTCGCGGTCGGTCCGCCGCCGGAGAACTGGCGCCGGCCGCGGGCGAATATGCGCAGCTCTCACGTAGCGTACGTCAAACGGAAGCTGCTGGAAGCGGCGTTTCCGTGCGACGGGGAGCGGTCGCCGCGTCGGACGCGCCCAGCGCGTCCGACGCGCTGGGCGCTTTACTCCCTTGGCGGCGTCGAGCTCGCCCACGTAGCCGCGTGGGTGGAGCGGAACATCGAAGCGTTCAAGATGTACTACCACGTCGCCGCCGCACTGCGCGCCGAGCCGCCCCAGCTCATGATCAAGGTCGAGAACGCGCGTCTGACGAGCGTGGCCGCGGCGATGTTCCCCGAGGACAAACTACGTGCGGAGCAACTGCTCGGGCGCCAAGTGGAGAGCTTGTTGAAACACTCATCGCCTACCGCGGCAGTGGTGACGGTGTTCGACGTCGACGAGCAAGGGCGAACGCGTCCGAGCGCCTGCATCGGATGCGAGGTCGGCTCGACGCCTGGCTGGCTGCAGGCCGTCAGCGCGGAGAACCAGCCCGGCCTGGACTTTCTGCAGAAAAATGCGCACGACGCGTTGCTGCGAGCGCCGTTTCCGTAGGCAGTTTTCTCTCGTGCGCGTGCCCCTCCCCCTCCACGTTCCCACCCACATGAAGAGAAATCTGAGTTCGTCCGATGTGTGGTATTTAGAGGCGACGTGCTCTACGTCAATACGTTCGAACCAGCTACAACGGCGGCATGAACACGTCGCCGCCCAAAACCCCCCCCCCCCTCCCTACAGAACATCCTCCTGTTTGCGGCTTCTGAAATGCACACCGTCGGTCCGCCGGCGCGCGCACACGTCATTCACGCGAGCGTGCGCTGGAACTGATACGCGAGCGCGAGGAACTCCTTCGACACCGGGTCGAGCGCGCCCAGCAGGTCGCCCGTCCGCACCTCTAGGGTCGGAAAGTACAGCAGCGGATAGTTGGGTTTAACCAGCGTGCGCAGCCTGTCCACCAATCCGTGCCGTTCGGCGTTCGCGTACGATGACAAGGCCTTGTCGAACTCCATGCGCGTCTGCTCCGGGAGCCGGTGCCACGCGCCGGGAAAAGATTTCTGCAGCTCTGGCGCCGACGGCGTCGGCCCAAGACAAACGCACACCGCCACGTACCGTCGATTTCCATTTCCGCGCCGTTGCTCAGCGTGAGCAACGCACGCACGACGCCACTCGCCCAGCGGCGCGCGACGTCCTCGCCCTTGCGGTCGTCGGCCTCCTCGCCCAGCGCACGGCGCAAGTCGTCGAAGGCCTCGCCGGAGCACGCTTCGTCGGTCGCCCAGTCGCGGAGATAGCGAGCCATGCTGTCTGCCACCTCGCGCACCGCCTCCACGGGCAGCGCCTCGTACAGTATCGGCGGCATCGTGCGCAAACAGCGCCGCGCGACGGGCAGCGCCAACTCCGCCATGAGCGCGTGCACGAGATCGTAGTCGATGTCGTGTTGAACCGCCTTCAGCGCCGCGATCACCGGCGCTTGGTCGTCGGAATAGCGCGCGTGCTCGTACACGAAACGCAGCAGCGACACCATCATCCACTCGCGCAGCTGCTCGTCGTTCGGCGAGCCGTCGTCGTTCTCTTCGGTGGCGTCGCACGGCCACAACACGGCGAGCTCCGCGGCGACGGCCAGCGCCGACTCCCAGGTCGCATACACCGACGGCGTCCAGCACCACGTATCGCAGTAGAGGTGTTCGATGATGGCGCGGATGGCGCGCGCGTCGCGCTCCTCCGGTATCAGCTTGACCACGACGTCGTAGCGGAACGCCTCGCGCAGCGTCGGAAGCTGCGAGACGACCGCGCGGTGCACGTCGAGCGTCGTGTCGTCCTCGTCGAACTCCAGCCACACGTCGCACGTGCCGTCTCCGATCGCACACCCGACCGGCGGCGGCGTGCCGGACGGCGGCAGCGCGCCGGTGCCCGCCCACGGGTAGTCGCGCGTGTCCGAGAACACGTCGTCGCGCACCGTGGCCACCACCGCGCCAGGCGCGACCGGCTCAGCGGCGACCACGACGGCGGAAGCGGCGGCGGCGGCCTTCGCGCGCTTTTGCTTGCGCGCGGCGGCGGACGTTTTCTTTGTGCGTTTGCGCGCGACCATCGTGGACTTGTCTACTGACGAGGTGGGGAGGGAAAATACGGCAAAGTTCGATATTCGAGCTCAGGTGTGCATTTTAACGAAATTTTCGCCGGCGTGCGCACTTGGCTTCCGGTGCACCGCCAGCGTCGACCGTCATGGTCTCCTTGTACCGAGAGACGAAGGGATTCAGCCCGCTCGGGCCGGACGAGTCAGGAATCCTGTGGAACGAGAACGACGACCCGCGCATCGCGAACTCGCCGTGGGTCGTGCCCAGCGGCGACGTGGCGCTGGTGCCGATCGGTCATCCGGTCGAGGCGGTGTACATCGCCAAGCATCCCAAGTGGGATCCCTCGTCTTCGAAGGATAGCGTGACACCCAAGCACCACGCGATGGACGGCGGCGAAGTGCGTCGAGCGCTTGCGCTGTTGGAGGAACGCAAAAAGCAGCAGCCGGAGGAATGAGGGGGGCGCGCGCGGAGGGCGATTGCGGTTGTTTTCATTCCAGGAAGATGAACTGTGCGCCTAATGTGGCTACTTGCATTTCGGGTTGTGCAACTCCAGACACGAATAACGCATGCACTAAGGGATGTTTTCACAGCCCCCCCCCCCTTTTCGAAGTTACGACTTGTGTTCGAAGTTCCTCGCCGCCGCAGCAATCAGAACCGACATCTCTCCCACGATTGGGTGCGATCCTCGAACAGAGATGGGCCGTCTCCCTGGCCGTCGGACACGCACGACGCGTATCTGTACACCGTCTCGTGCGCGGTGCGAACGAACGCCGGCACGGTGGTGCGCGTCATGTTGGGCCGGCGAAGGTCGGAGAGCGCTGATTCCGACTGGTTGACCAGATGGGTGAAGATCATGAGCACGCACTGGTAGGCCGTGCGCGCGCGCGCGCGGTAAGCGATGTGCGTCTGCAGCGAACTGGCCTTACCCATGTCCCGTACGATCGAGTGTCGCCGCGCCGCGCCACCCATCCGCGATACTCCACGAAGCGCCTCTCCAGGATGCACGCCATTACGAACGCCAGCGACTTCGCTTCGCGCCGCTGCAACGCCAGCGCCAGCATGCGGTCCACTTGGTCGATACGATCGCCGGCGCTGGCCACCAACAGCCGGCACCGCTTGATCGGAGAGAGGCCCTAGGTCAGCGGCGCCACCGACTCCTTGGCGTCCTTCAGCAACGCGTACCGCTTGATCGCCACTTCCCACGCCATTCGCTCGGCGACCGTCGCCAGCATGTCGACAATGATCGGCGCATTGGGCGACAGCTCGCCGAGCGCGTCGCCGCCCTCCATCAACTTCGAAACGAGCACGTGCGGGTCGTCCATTCGGTGCAGCGCGCGCGCCACATGCTCGAGCAACGGCGTGACCGCCTCGTCGCGTTCCGCGCGTTCGTCGCTCTCCGGCGTCTCGCGCACGAATAACGCGCGCGGACGTTTCTGGTACAACGAGTTGGCTCTTTTCGCGCGGCACAGCGCCCTTTCGAGAATCCAATCAGCCGAGCCATCAGCCGAGTCGAATTGCATGTGTTTGTAGCCGTCTTCCATGAGTTCGTATGCGTCCGAACCCCAGCGGTCCTCCGTCACGTCGCCGCTGAGCTCCGCCGCGTCCGGCACCGGTGGCCACAGGAACGTGATCTCGCGCGCGATCGCCAGCACGGCATCGGTCGACGCCAGCGCCTCCTTGGCCCAGCGGCGCGGCGGTCCCGACCGCACGTACGCCACCACGGCGCGCACCGCCGCTCCGTCGTGGTCGCACGTGATCTCCACACGACCGGTGCGTTCCTCGCGCATGCCGCTGGCGAACGCCGTTCGGAAGAAGGGCAGGCACGCCACCGCCGACCGCGGCACCACCAGCTCCGAGTCGTCTTCCGCGAAGTGCAACGTGACATCGGCCGCCGCCACCAGAGGCGCCGCGCGCGCACGCTTGCCACCAACGACGGCGGCGGCGGCGTCGTCGTCGTCGTCGGAACGTTCTCGCTTGTCGCCCGACATTGATGCAGCGTGCGTTCTTGCTGATATTCGTCCGCTGTGGTGAGAACTAGTGATATTTCTTTCAAGCCGGGTATTTTTTCTTTCGAACTTCTACAGACGTACATTGACCGGATTTCTGTCTGCAAAATGGACAGCGCCGACTGGCAAGTGCTGTTGTGGCCTGCCGTGCTGTTCGGCGGTCTTTTCGTTTGGTTGATCATCGGAAGCATAGTGATAGAGAACCACAACGAAGTGGACTCGTGGGAACGCGGCTTTGCTTGGGCGGGCAACGAATCGGAAGTGTTGACGAATTTCGGATCGACGCACTCGAGCGCCACCGCATCGGCGTTGGCGGACGTCTCCATTGGCGGCGAGGAACGCACGGTCGCCGTGGTGTTGGTGTATCCGCCGCCTCCCAGCAATCTCAACCTCAAGAACAAACAAGCTGTCGTGGACTGGGTGACGTTCGTGGTGTCGGCGACGTCCACAAGCAAGTTGCACGTGTTCGTCGACACCGGGGCGCGCGACACGCCGCCCTACACGGCGGTGACCGAGAACGTGGGCATCGGGTGGGCGATCACGGGCATCGTGCTGTTCTCGCTGGCGTGTCCCGTGGTGGCGACGTTTCCTTGCTGGAAGTCGCGCTTTTTTGACTAATGAAAAGGTCGTCGTCGTCGTCGTCGTCGCAAGAGCGCGCGCGTTTTCCAGTCGACATACTCCACACGACTGCAGGCGACTACGATAAAAATGGGTACCGTTTTTAACAATAAAAAACGCCACAGTGTGGTTAATTCTACTACGCACGTACGCACCGGGATGTCGGAGGAGAAACGCTGCGACGCCGAGCGGATACGTTCGTTTGCCGAGCTACAAGCAACCGAGCCCGCCCGGTTGGCCTACTTACACTCGTTGGAAGTGGACCAGATGCACGGGCGCGCGGAGGCGGCGTCGAGAGAGGCCAACCTGTTGCCCGACGCAGCCTTTCAGCTCACGAGCAGAGGATCGCTCAAAGAAGCGCGCATCATGCGCGAACGTGCGGCGTCAGCGTTGAGAGAAGCGCGCTTCATGCGCGCACACGTGGCGGCAGCGTCGAGAAGCAACCTCGAAGCGATGGAGCAACCGCGGATCGTGGCCAGGACGGCCGAGGAGGCCACCGCGGGCGACGAGTCTCTGCCCCCCGAGCGCGAGCAAATCGCGAAGGAAAAGGCGCGTCGCTCCATCGAAAGCATGCGGGGCATGATGGACCAGTGCCCGAAAATCGAGGACATGTACGGGAAAGAGTACCCAATCGTTCGTGCGTTTGTCAGCACGGCGACGGCACCGGCAACAAGTAATGAATGAAACATTCATGTTCGATGTTGCCTACGCGCCCTTTTCGTTCGCACATAGCAGCTTCCCGTCACGATTTGCGCGAGTGCCGCACGTCTAGCATCGCAGGTCGCCCAACAGACGCGCCAAGCGCAACACATGATCGTCGACCACGACGTTACGCTTCTCCAGCGCAGCGCGCAGACGATCCGGCCACCCGCTTGTTCGTTCGCCGCCGCCGCCGTCGTCGTCGTCGTCGTCGTCGTGTAGTTGCACTTCCTCGATCACCTCGCGGACGCTCGTGATAGATAGGCCGGTAACTCGTCGCAGTCGAGAACAGGCGCACGTCGGCGTGTGCCTGGGAGTGCGCGCCAGCTGCAGGATGCACGCGGCGAACAGGCACCGGGTGCACAGCTCGCCGGCGCGTTGGCACGCCAGGATCGCCAGCTCGTAGCGTTCGCCGTAGGCGGGCGACACCCGCACGGTCGCCTTCTGGGCACAGCAGGAACAGAACATATCGACGGGCACGAAGCGCTCGTGGCTTTTCTCGCACAGCGAACACGCGCAGTCGTCGTCGGCGCCGAGAGATTGCCACTGGGTTGCGCACGCGCGACACAGCGAATATCCGCAGCTTGTCGTGAGGACGTCCGTCGAAGCCGTCGTGCACTGGAAGCACTGCAGATGGCCAATATCGGAGCGTTCGTTCATCATCCTTGCCGACAGGAGACGCCGTGTTGAGACTAAAACCATAATTTTTTATCACCGATTTCGAACTTCGACGTTGTCGAAGTTCTCTTGGTCAATAAAAGTCGGGATGTGCGGTCGCGATAAATTGGGCCCGGTGCAGGATTTTATCTTTCTTTCAAACGCTACAAAACTATTGTCACTTTTTCAGCGGCGGTCGGATGGACACCCTTCCACGCGAATTGGTGGTGCAGTTGGCGTGCTTTGTGGGTTCCGCATCGTCCCGTCGCAAACGCAAACACGAACGCGCCGCGTTCGCGTGTGTGTCCAAGCGGTTTCGCGACGCGTCCCTTCTCGCATTCGATCAACAGAAGCGATTCGGGCGCGCCTGTCAGGAAGGAAAAGCTTTCGTCGCGGACGCGTTGCTGCGAAACCCGTGCGTCGATCCGGCGGCCGACAACAACCACGCCATCTACACGAGTAGCACGTGCGGGCGCGCGGACGTAATCCGCGTGCTGCTCCGGGATGAACGCGTGGATCCCGCCGCCCGGTTGTCGGCTGCACTCGGCATGGCCTGCGGCAATGGACACGTCGACGTGGTGCGAATGCTGCTAGCGGACGGGCGTGCGAATCCCGCCGACGAAAGGAACCGCCCTTTCCGTTGCTGCGTGCGTCGGGGTCAGGCTGCAGTACTGGCGTTGCTGCTTGCCGATGGTCGCGCCGACCCCGCGAACACCAACGACTACGCCATCTGCGTGAGCAGCGAGAACGGGCACGCCGAGGTAGTACGACTCCTGCTGGCCGATCGGCGAGTGGATCCCGCGGCGCGTGCCAACGGCCCGATCCACGTGGCCAGCCAAAACGGGCACGCGGACGTGGTCCGCCTGTTGCTGGCCGATGGGCGCGCCAACCCCGCGGCCGGCACCAACCACGCAATTCGTGTCAGCGTCCACAACGGGCACGCCCAGGTAGTACGACTCCTGCTGGCGGACGTTCGAGTGGACGTTACCGTGCTCGGCAACTTTTCCATCCGCCTCGCCAGCCGCAAAGGTCACGCCGAGGTGGTGCACGTGCTGCTGGCGGACGGACGAGCGGATCCTGCGGACTGGCACAACTACGCGATCCGCGCTAGCAGTTCGAGGGGTCGCACGGATGTGGTGCGCCTGCTGCTGGCGGACGGGCGCGCCGATCCCGCCGCCCGAGACAACAGCGCCATCCGCGAGAGCAGCAGGCGCGGACACACCGAAGTGGTGCGATTGTTGCTGGCGGACGAGCGCGTCGATCCCACCGCCTCGACGAAGCTTTGCACGTTGCTTGCATAAACTGGCGCGCGGACGTGGTGCAGTTGTTGCTGGAAGATGGTCGGGCTGACCCTATCGCACTACACAAAACACAAGTATTCGGTCCGCATCACCGAACGCGGGTTGTTGAAAGACGAGCGCATGGGTAACTTTCGATTGTCGCCGTTCGTCGATTTCTTACAAAAACGCCAATAAACGACGGTCGCATCACTTGCGTCAGCTGCCTCCGGGACCTGCACTACCGAGATCTCACGCAGCTTCCCGGACCGCCGCCCGTACAGCACCGGCCCCCCCCCCCCGACTGTGCGTAGAAAAAGGGAGAAATGAAACATTCATCGTGTTGGATGTTGCACGCACGCGCCTTTCTATCCGTACAGCAGCGCGCTGCGCATCACGCTTGCGCGAGTGCCGCGCAGCGCGCTCTGAACGGCGATCCGGGATCGCACATGCGCGCCGGCGGCGTCGGCAACCGGCACAGCTCGTCCACGGAATCCGTCATGCAAACGCACGAGGCGGCCTCGCACATCGGGTGGATCTCGCGGTCCTGCTGCGAGATGCACCGCCGCAGGTTGTCCGTCTGCGCGGCGTCCACGACAGCGTACGCCACGTCCAGTACGTCCATGCACAGCATCAGCTGCAGTGCGCCGACCACGTCGGTGACGATGTCTTCCTTGCGCACGTCCATGAAGTCGTCTACCATCTTGCCGCCGAGCAGGTACGTCGTGTTGCGCACCGAGTTCGGCAGCACGCGGCGCAGCTCCTGCGCGACGAACCCGCGCCGCCGCACCGCGCGCTCCTCGGCGGTGGCGTGCAGCACGCCGTCGTACCACTCGTCGGTGTAGTGGTAGGTGCGCGGGCGCAGCGCCAGCACGTTGCGCAGAGCCTCCGCGCCGTCCATGTGGCGCACGTCGGTCTTGATGCGGGCGTCGGAGGGCACGAACACGCCCACCACCGGGAAGAACGCCGACGCCACGTGCACGCCGAACGGCTCCACCAGCACCTTGAGCCCATCTTCGCCGAACAGGATGCCGGGCGGCGTCAGCACCGAGTCGGTGCCTAGGCGCAGCCCGATCGCCAGCCCCGCTTGCAGGCGCGAGTAGGGCACCGACCGGTCGCCGAACAGTAAGTCCTGCCCCGGCGGGAACAGCTGCAGCGTCGGCGACAGGAACACCTTGTCGAGCATCACATCGGTGCCCGAGTGCAGCACGCGGTCGTGCACGATCAGGTCGCTGCCGGCGCGCACCTCCACGTCGATGTCCTGGTGTCGCGACACCAGGTGGTTGGTGAGGTCGTCGAAGCGCCAGTGCTGGTTCGTGACGGCAAACACCAGCGCGACTATCGCCGCCGCCGTCACCGCCAGTGCCCACAGGATCACGATGCACCACACCACGGTGCCGTAGACGGCGGCGGCGCCCGTCGTCGCAGGGCCGCCCAGGCCGAACCCCACCTTCTTGTACTGCTGTGTAGTCTTTGGCATCTGCGACGTCCGTCCGCAATTGTACGCGTTTACTACACACGCGCACGCGCACACACACACGCGCGGCGGCGCCCGCGATCGCTATATAAACGACGCGAAGCATCACTGGCGCAGCACTTGTGTGGGCGCGTGCACGCGCGTTGCGCACTGCACTTCTCCGTCGTGGTCGCGCTGCCATCCGTGCATCGACAGCCCGGTGTGCGGGTGCATCTCCAGCGGATCCACGTAGGACAGCGACGTGACGCCGTTCGTCCAGTAGTCGAGCGTCCACCACACGCGGCGCAGCTCGGCGCGGATGCCGTCGTCGTCCGTGACGTTGTAGCGCGCGCTCTCGCAGTTGTCGGCATCGCGCCTCTGCGTCTCCTTGCGCACGGCGTCCATGTCCGGACAGAGCGCGTCGGAGACACGCAGCGCCACCTGGTAGGCGAGCTTCACGAACCGAAACAGGGCGCTCTCCGAGATGGCGATGCTGTAGCGGTTGCGCGCCTCGCCAACGTCGTCGTGCGTCTGCAGCCAGCAGCACCGACCGTGCTCGTTCGTCTCGGAGAAGATGCGGTGCCCGCCTTCGCGGAACGCCTTCCACACGGTGCGCGGGCCCAGCCGACGGAAGCCCTGCGCGTAGTCGGTGCCGGTGAGCACCATCAGCAAGCACATGGTGTCGACGGCGCGGTCCACGAGTGGGTAGTGGCGCGCGAAGTACTCGACAATGCAGCGCCACAGCGACACAACGTCGACGATGCAGCCGGCGCCGCTGGCGCCCGTCTTCTCGGAGTCGATGAACACGCCGTAGCGCACCCAACCGCCGTTGGCGTCGTCGATCCAGCGCCGCGCGTTGAGCAGCAGCACCGCGACCATGTCCGAGTCGTTGCTGCGCACCACCACGTTGGTGTTCGGGGGCAGGTCGCAAATCAGGTCCGGGATCTTGAGATCGCCCTCGCCGATGCGCGTCGACGCCTGCGTGCACACCGGCACCGGCGCGCGGTCGTCGGCGCAGCGCAGCGCGCCCACGAACACACGCATGCCCTCGCCGTCGCGCGCGCACTGGAACGAGCTGTGCTGGTCAAGCGCGAACGGCACGCCGAGCTGGGCCCGCGCCGCCACCGCGGCGATCCCCTCCGGCCGGCCGCCGTCGATCACCAGCTGCGTGCGGTCGGCGTGCACCGTCGGCTGCAGCGCGCAAAGGGCCAGCTCGGCGGTGCAGAAGCGGATCAGGCGATCGTGCGTGCGCCGCGTCAGGAACATGCGTCGCACGAATTCGTGCGCCGGTTCCGGGATGCGGCGGCCGCGCTCGATCACCAGCGCGTTCACTTCGGCATCGCTCAACGGCACCACCGGGTGCTTCTTGTTGTTCAGCTCCGCCAGCTCGCGCTTGCGCTGCGTCGGGCGCTTCGACGGCGGCACGTGCGCCGACTCGTCGTACGTCACCATCACCGTGTCCACGTGATCGCCGTACTTGCGCTTGCCGCACTCCGTGCGCTTGCGCGCGCGGTTACCCACCTCCTCCCACGTCTCGGCGCCGTACGTGATCAGACGCAAGCCCACGTGCCCGTCTTCGATGATCGCGTGCACGCGCGTGCCCGCCGGCAGCTCGCGCTCGTGGCAGTAACCGATGTGCTCCTCCAGGATCTCCAGCCAGTCCGTGTTCAGACCCATCACCGACGCAACCTTGTGTGGGTGGGTGGGTGGGTGCGAAGAAGAACACTGCGCGAGACACTGGTCAATGCTGGCAGCGGGCAAAAAAAAACATCCGGGTGCGGTTTCCCTTGCGGTGCGTGTGTGTCTGTGTGTGGTTCGGGTCGTCATTGAGAACGCGCAATGTATATAGCCCCCGCGTCCTTCGGTGTAGGTCTACGCACGATACCATGCAACGCGGCGGCGGCGCTCGCGGGCACAGCTTCCGGCGCTGGCGTGACGCCAGCAACGACACGCACACCAGCCCGATTGGCACAGCGGCGGAAGCGGAAGCGCAAGTGCAAGCAGACTGTCCGATAGACGCGTCGTTCGTGGCCGGCGGCGCACAGGCGCTGCCCGCAAGCGCCCGCGAGAAGGCGGAAAATATCGTGCGCGCGTACGGCACGCACGCACTCAAGTGGGTGTGGGCGCCGAACGCGAGCGACGCGCGCGATCTCGATCCACCTACCGGGTGGGCGCTGACGGTGAGCGCGTCGGCGCCGGTGCTGCGCGACGCGTTCTCGCCGCGCAAGATGTTCTACGGCACGACGGCGGTGCTGTTGCCCGCGGACACGCGCTTCCGCGACGGGACGTGGCTTCAGGACAAGGAGCGGCTGCGCGCGGCCGTCGAGCGATCGAAACCGGAGCTCGACCGGGTGGTGCCGCAGGCGCGCGGCACGCGCGCCCCTGCGCGGTTGTCGATGTTCGACGCCGACGGCACCGGCTTGGAGAGCGTCAGGTGGAACGAGCTTCTGGCGGGCGGCGGGGGAGCGTACGCCGGGCTGTTCTCGTCGACGCGCCGCGACGTGGCCGGGCACGTCACCGACTACTGGCTGGTGACGCAGGCAGGCGCCCCGCACGCGTCCGAGGATCTCTATCGGCTCATGGAGGAGGTGGGCGCGCGCACCACGTGGCGGGATTTCTTCTTGGATAACGCGCACGCCAATTTCGTCAGCTCCGTCGCCGAGCGCAACCGCACCCGACTACTGGCACGCGTCGCCGAAGCGCTCCAGCTGGACGTTCACACGGATCCCGATCTGCTGGCGTTCCAGGGAGGCCCGGTGGTGCGGCGTGCGCCGCAGCTCATCCAACCGACGGTGCAGACGCTGCACCACAACGTGGTCGCCGGCGCCGGCAAACGCACGATCACGCTCTACAGCAACACGGTGGACCCCGCCAGCGCGCGCGCCGGCATCCTGTTCGGCGAGAACCCCTGGCTCGGGCCGGTGCTGTTGCGCGGCCCGGACACGGACACGGACGACAGCGAGTGCGTTGCCGCCGGATCCGCGTGGCACCTGGACAACGCCGCCGTGATGGCTGGCGCCGCGTTTCCCACGTGCACCGGCCGTCGCGGGCCGGTGCCGCCCGCCAACAACGGCGCGCCCGGACTGCCGCGCAGCCACCCGTTCGTGTGGGAGGGCGCCGCCGTTAACCGGCGCCTGGCGCCGTCCACGTACCGATCGCGCGATCCCGCGTTCAAGGGTGCCGAAGCGAAGCTCGGATACAATCACGCGTGGCCGGAACTCGACATGCATCCGGTGGTGGTCAAGGTGGCGACGATGCTGTCGGAGGACGTGCTGGCATGAGAGAGAGAGAGAGAGAGAGAGCGCACGTGCGCACGCGTTGACCACCCTCCGTTTAGTACAAATCCGCCCCCGCTTTGCATTGTACGGTGGTCAGCACGCACCCCAGATGATTGATGTACTGTTGTGGTGGCTCGAAATCGCGGCACGCCTCCTCGTCCGCTTTCGTCCAGTCGGCGCGCAGCTGCTCCAGAAAGCGCGCCACCGTCAGATCGCACTCGTTGTGCCCGTAGAACCACATGTCGCTCTCGTCCATGCGATTCGCGTAGCGGGCGTCCTCGATCACGGTGCCGATCTGCGTCTGCAGCTTGATCACTTGCTCGTGTTGCGTCTTGGTCGGCTTGAATTTCGACCGCAGGTCACGACGCGCGGACGTTGCGCGCTGCTTGTCCATCGTCTTGGTCGGCTTTTTGCGTTTTGGCTTCGACTTCGACGCGCGCGGGCGCTTTCGTTCGCCGCCGCCGCCGCCGCCGTCGTCGTCGTGCTCCAATCTCACCAGTTCATCCACGCCATCCCGTTCCGACATGATTCGACGCGGGCGCCCGCGTCCAGTACACAGAGTGAGTTAGGCTGTCCTCCTCGGTGCACGAATAATTTTGAACGCGCGTCGACATAAAAACGAAACAGCGGTCGTGTCGTACCGCATCGCATCGCACTGCGATGCGATGTCATCATCAGCGCAGCCGCCGCCAGCACACTCCGACGACCTGGGACCCTACCGTCTGTGGGCAATTCTGTCCCGAAACATGCGCACCGGGAGCGCCCGCTGCGAAGAGACGACAGCCGCTGCGGACGGAGACGGCGCCGCCGCGCCGGAGAACGCCGACGACGCCGACGACGACGAACAGCCTGCGCTGGATGCCGCAACGGCGGCGCCTTCGCCCCCACCTCCGGTGAAGGAGGAGCGGCGGCCGCCGAGGTGGTGCTGGTGGTGCCGTCGGTGCTGGAAGGTGGCGTCGATCGCGCTGGCGCTGGCGTGCCTCGCGGCGCAGGCGTACCTGCTGGCGACGCTGCTGGCGGGCGTGTGGCACCTGGAACCGGACGCGCTCGCACCGCACGAGCGCGAGCGGCTGCTGCGCGCGCAGTTCCACGCGTCGGTAGCTGCGCGCGACGCCGCCGCCGGATGGTTCCGGCTGCTGGCCTCGCTGGCGGACGACGGTGCGCACTGCGCGGACGTTGCGCGCCGCATCGCGCTGGCCGTTTTCGACGCGCTACGAGTATAAGACAGGAGCAGGCGCAGGCGCCACAGGCATGGGCGCAAACCTGGTGGCGGACCGCGCGCCGGCGCGCGTGATCGGGTTGCAGCGCGAGGTGTCCATGAGCGGTTGGTTGCCGGCGTCGATCGCGCACAACATCGAGATGATGCACGTGCCGAAAGAGCCGCGCGCCGACGACGCGACCGACGTCATGCGCGACGTGCCGCTGGACGATCGCGTGCCGTCGACGGTGGACGGCGGCGACGAAGTGCTGTTGATCCACTACGCGGAACGGTTCCCGGACGACATCGACGCGTTCGTGGCGGTCGGCGGCGGAAAGTGCGACCCGCAAGCGGTGTTGCCGTGCGCCGGCCAATCGGCGGTCGACGTGAACCGGAAGATCTGCGCGGAACGACGGCGCTGCCGCCCGCACGTGGCGGTGTTCGCCGCGCGCGCCCGAACCGGCATCGCGCTCGCGCTGCCCGACGACGAGCAGCTGCTGTTCGTGTGGGCGATCCGCGTCGACCGCCTGCACGCGCACTGCGCACCGCCGCGCCACCGTCCCAACCGACTGCTGCGGGTCGTGCGCCGGACGCGCGGCGCCCCGCTGTACGCTGGCGTGCCGGTGGCCATCGTGCGTTGCGCCGACTCGGAGCGCGTCGACATCGTGGTGTGCAAACCGCACGCCAGTCGCGTCCGCTACTCGCGCGTGTTTTTGCACGGCATGAAAACCGCCTACACGTGAGCGCTCCGTAGAGAAGACAATGCCACAAACCCCAAAAAAAAATTCCGTCCGTCCGGCACAACATCGCCATCGCTGAGCGGCGACGACGACGACGGCGACGGCGACGGCGATGAGTGTGGACCCAGAGAACGCGGCGGCGGCGGACGGCGCTTCACAAACGCCTTTGCCACACGCGTTCATCGTCGACGATTACGACAAAATCGACGACTACGACAAACAGTCTATCTGCTGGATCGCCGTGATGGTGGCGTCACTGCTGTTCGGGTTGGTGATCTGGGCGAGGCTGAAGCACCTTGCACGACGCGCGATGCGCGACGACGGCGACGACGACGGCGACACCGACACGCTCAAAGAAGCCTGATAGGACGGTCCCGGGTAAAGGGGGGTGGCGCGGACCGACCGAGCAAGGAAGCATTCAAACTGGTGTACGATGATCAATCCCAGACGGACAGAGAAAGGGATTGGAAAGAAAACAAACAACTGTACTCTTACAACGAACGAACGAACGATGCAGCGATTGTGAGACGGTGTGCGTCACATCGCCGGCGTTGCGTATAGCTTAGTGCCCGGTGGGTGCGACGCCAATGGCCGGCGGCCGCCGCCGCTGCGTCCTACGGGAGGCTGGCGCGGCGGCGCCGCCACATATCGGAGATGCTCGCTTGGCATGTGCATTTTGACGAGGGGGATCGATGGCTCCGATGCCGCAGCCGCCGCCGCCACCGCTTGATCGTGTTGGAGCATGGTGCGCCACAGGTGGAGACCGGATCCCAGGATGACGCCGCTCCAGATGGCGGCGGCCAGCACGATGACCTTCCACTCGATGAACGCCTTGAGCTTGGCGACGAACGCCGGGTCGTCGCTCGCCGGGATCACGGGCGAGCCGCCGGGGAACTCCGACTCGAACCGGCTGTCCCATATCCACGCCCAGACGGTGAGGAAGAGCAGGAAGAACACCGCTTCGGCGTAGAACCACGTGTGCGCGTTCTGGCGCCACTTGGTGTTGTCCCGGAACGTGCCGGCCAAGAGCGCCACCAGGAAGAGCACGAAGCAAAAGATCAGGCCGGGCAGCAGCAGCCACTTGATGACGTCCGGATCGAGCGGACCCGAGTTCGGGCCCACGCCTACGGCCGCGAACCACGTGAAAAAGAACACCACCAGGTTGAAGGCCTGGTGCAACAACAGCAACACCCACAGGAACGTCTTCGTGCGTCTCGCACCCATGTCCCCCATGACGACGACGACGACCACGACCGGTCCTCTCCTGCCACTGACACCATCGACGCTCGCAACGCTATGTATATTGTGCACACAGACGCGACGAGTGCGCAACGACGGCGCCGTGCACCGCGTTCATTCCGGCAAGGGCAACTCCCACAGCAGCCTGTTCCCATCGATCAACGCCTGGCGCAGTTCTCGCGCGGTGGCCCGCGGCTTGCCGCGCACGGATTGCCACGCTGCTGCGACCTCATTAACGATGCTTTGCAATCTGGCGGTTTGGTCCTTCAATTTTGTCGTCCGCTTCCTCTTGTTGGCTTGGAGGGCGTCAACAGCCTCCTGCGTGAGTTGATTCTCGACTTCCAATCGAGCAATCGTCTCCCGCAGTGCCTTCACCAACCCCACCTCCTCCGGCGGCGGCACAGCGACCACCTCCAGCTTCGCTCTCGCGAGTGCGACCGCGGAGAACCCGCCCACGGAACGGACGTTGCTTTCCACGACCTCGACCGCGTCGTTGTAGCTGTCCACTTGCAGCGTCTTCACTTTCTCGCTGTCGTGTCCGCTGACGAAAGACGCCACGAGCGACGCCATCGTCGCTGCGGCCGCCTCGATCGCGTCGGGCGTCGGGTGCAACGCAACGTGCCGCAGCAGCAGCATCGACGTCGAGTGAAGCACCTCCTCCGCCGCCGGCTGCTTGGTGTGCCGCAGCGGAACCGTCAGCAACGCGGTTCCGCGACCATCTCCTTTTGCGCCGTTCAACAGCAGCCGAAAGAACGCCAGCATGTGTTGTCTGATGGCGCCTAATTCGCCTGCGATCGCCTCCGCGTCTTCCAGCGCCTTCGTTTCGTGTCGCACGATGAAATCGAGCGCCGGATATTCGAAGTAAGGACCGACGCCGGTCTCGCGCTTGCGCTCGCTCTCGAATGCGGTGACGACGACGGCGGCGTGCACTTTCCCGGACAGGTGGCGGTCGCGGTCCAGCTTCAACTGGAACGCGTCCTGCTGGAAATCGTGCGATGCCCACCAATCTAGCGCGTTTCGCGTCAGCGCATGGGCCACCGGGTCGTCGGTTCCTAAGGCGTGGTACTCCGCGAACGCCTTTTGCCCGTGATCGTTCATGGTGTGTGCGTGTGCGTGCGCGCGCGCGCGCCCCCTACTCGTGGACAAGACACGAACACGCACTGAAATAACAAACGGCATCTGTTGGGTACCGCACGAACATGCACGCACGCACGCGCACGCACACGCCTCCTATTCACCCGCCGACAGCGCCAGGTCGTCGTCGTCGTCCGACGACGACGACCGCAACACGGCGGGGTCGGCAGCGTAACCGGCGTACACCTCTGCACCGGCGTAGCTGCTGTCGTCGTCCTCTTCCTCTTCCTCCGATGAGAATAATGGCCATCGCGCCGCGTCGTCGTCGTCGTCGTCGTCGTCGCCGCGGTGATCTGTGGCCGACGATGACGCCAGCGCGCGGCGCGCCCGGGCCATCGCCTCGCCGTAGCACGACGCGGTGGTGGCGGCGGCGGCGGCCGTCATCCCCTCCACGGCAGCGAAAGTTGGCGGCGCCGGCAGCACGTCTCGCAGAACGGCCGCAAGTTTCGCGGCGGTGATCGCGCCGATCGGCACCGGGTGATCGCTCTGGTCCAACTCGTCGGGCACCGTGAACCCGAGGTGGCCGATCAGCGCCGAGCCGAGCATCAGCTGCGCGACGCCGACGGCGTCGGCATCGCTGATCAGTTGCCGCACGCTGGACCGGCGCGTGCGTCCGAGCGTCTGCGCCATCCACAGCAGATGCAGATACGCACGATCGGTGCTTGTCGCGAGTTCGTGTGCCCTTTCGTCATCTCGCAATGCGAACGCGGGTTCGATGGTGTACGAAGAGCCGTTGGCGAATAGGCGGTCGACGATCTGCCGCGCGTCCACCCGGGCCTGCTCCACTTTTTTTTTTGGGAATTCACCCGCCGGCGTCAGGCCGCTGACTAACGTAAGGTGCGAACGCACAACGTCGGCGCCGCTGGCGTAATCGTCGTGGAACATGTCCAACCACACCAGTTCGTAACCAGCGATTTGCTTCCCGAAGTCGCTGTGCTTCATCCACAACAGGCGGTCGACGTCGCGCACGTGTGGCATGGTGGCCTCAGCGCCTGGACTCACCGAAGCGGCCAGGCGGCCCGTGCTGTCGAACTGGCTCGGGCCCAGCACGTAGGTGCGCGGGTACTGGTGGAACGGCCCGAACGCGTCGTAGCGCTCCATCATGGCGGCGAGCACGATCTCGATGATTTGCTCGCGCTCGTCGCCTGCGCCCTTCTGCACGCTGCCCTTGAACTTTTGTTTCGCTTGTCCTTCGCGGTAGCCGTGCAGACGCCCGGCCGACGAGCGGTACTCGAACTCATGCGTGATGGCGCTTGCGGCGGTACCCTTGTGCAGGTTTTCGACGCCCAGTCCTTGCAGGATCGTGGCGATCGGATCGCGCGCGCCTTCGGTCATCGTGATCTACGGCTTCGTGCAATATAGCGCGCACGTGCGCGCGCGCGCACGCACGTGCAGCGACGACGACGATGTGGGTGCACGAATGCAATCCGCTGGACGGGCTGCTGCTTGCGGCGTTCGCCGTGCTCGCCGCCTACGTCGCATATACGGCGTACAAACTATTGTCGCGCCTGCTCTTCTGGGCGGCGCACATCATGGTCGCGCAAGCGATAGCGCTGTGCTTGTATAAAGCCGGCGCGTTGGCATGGGGCACTGGGTTGTGCCGAGCACTGGACTACGCCGCCGGCGGCACGCTATCCGGTTGGGCAAACACTTCGGTGGTGGTGCACGCGCTGCGCGAAGCGCTGTCGCTTGATCGCGTCGGCGCCGCCGACGACGCGTTTTGGTCGGGCGCGCTGCACGCGATAGCGGACGCCGGCGCGACGGTGGCGCAGTTGTTGGCGTTCGATGCGTGACGATGGACGCCGCGGCGGTGATCGAGGGCGTGGCGTTGGTGCTCAGCAACCTGGCGATCGTACCGGCGATCGTCAAGGCGCTGTGGTTGCAGCAGATCCCGGAGGCGGCGGTGCTGTCGGTGGTGCTGGTGGTCAGCTCGGTGTACCACGTGTGCCAGGCCGGCTTCGCGTGCGTGCTCGACATCGAGTTCGAGACGCTGCAGCTGGCCGACCACTTCTTCGTGTTCAGCGCGCTGATGTGGATCGTGTTGCTGTTCGTCGGCATCGAGCTGGAGTTCCGCGTCGCGCTCTTCGTATGGCTGCAGCTGTTGCTGCTGCCGCTGCTGCTGGAGTTCATGCGTAACGAGTGGTTCGGCCCGGTGGCGATCGGCGTCGTGGTGGTGCTGGTGGTGCTGCTGCTGGCGCTGGTGGTGCGCGGCGTACCACATTTTAATCGCACCAACATGCTGATCGCCGCCGTCCTCCTGGCCGTCGGCTTTGCGCTGCATCTGCTCGCGGGCGATCCGCTTCCTCCGACGCGCGCAGCAGACGGCGGCGACGGCGAACCAGAGTTGGTGTCGCAACCGCGTTACTCGTGGTTCCACGTTCCTTGGCACGTGTTTGCCATGGCGGCAGTCTACTTCGCACTCGATCTGCACCAAAGGAAGGGGTGGGTATCACGGTCCGTCCGTCGCTTGTCGCACCACCACCGGAACGACGACGACGACAACGAGGCCGGCGGGGCGCGCTCGTCTGAGAGGAAGACGAAGACGACTGCTGTCGCACCGCCAATGCACGTCGTCGTGTCGAACCACAGGACGCGAGAACCGCGCTACACCAACCGCGCATCGGCGCGCGTCATCCAGCTGGGCACCAACGCGGGGGCGGCGCGCGCCGCCAGAGCGTTGGTGGTGTAAGGCCACATCCGCCCCAGCCGCCCGTGCGCCCGCCCGCCCGGACCACGTCCCCCTGGCCCCGATGGCCGCGCTGGCCCCGCTGGCCCGGCCCCGGCCCCCGGCCTCGGGTTTTTAATTTCGCGGGACGGGGCGCGTGTGCGTGAATAGAGGTTCGACCATATCTGGTCTCGGCGTGTGCGAGCTCGTGCTCGTGCGCGCGCACGATGAATGAGCTACAACGGACCCGCGCTGTCGACCTGCGAGAAACGGTTACGCGGGCGACGGAAGAAACGCTACGCCTGTTGCTCGCGCTGCTGGACGGAAACAAGTCGACGCCGAACATCAACGAGTCCATCGGCGTGCTAGTGAACGGCCTCCGCTTGCTGGAGGCGTGGCGCAAACAGCAGCTGCTCGACTTCGATACGGTGCTCACGGAAGAAGGCACGACAGGCGCGGACGCGTGGACGGCGCGAGAGGCGGAGCGTGCGGCGCAGCAAACGCGGAAGGCGGCGCTGCAGGCAGTGCAGCAGGCGCAGAAGGCGGCGCGGAGCGCCGGCGACGGCGGCAGCAGGCGCAAGAAGAAGCGACGGCGTACGAAGCGCGCGAGCGCTATCGAATGAATGGAACATGCGCCGCGCGGCGCATGGATGCATTTGTCTTAATGCGCGCGCATACAATATACGGTGGTTGCGTGCGCGCTTTGTGTATGTGTGTGCGTTCGACGCTAGTCTCTTTGCGTGCGCGCCGGGCTGCGGCGGCCGTGGTCGGGCGCGACGACGCGGCGCGCCGCCGCAGCCATCACCGCCGAGCGCGTTTGCCGCCGCCGGGACAGCGGCGACAGCGACAGCGGCGGCGTCGTCGGCGTCGGCGGCGGCGTCGGCGGCGGTGCGCGGTCCCGCACGACGCCGCCGCACGCCGGCACGAGGAAGTAGAGGCACGCCAGGAAGCAGCACGCGAGCACCACCACGGCGACCACGAACACCACCACCCCGTGCGCACGGGTCCCGTCGTCGTCGTCGCTGGCGCCGTTGACGTTGGCTTCCAGCGGACCGGCGATTACCATGTCGGCTATCCACGCGGAATCGATGTCGTCCACGCGTTGCAGCGTGTCGGCGGTGGCGTTGCGCGGCGCGCAGTCGCAATCGCAGGCGTCGTCGTCGTCGGGGCCGGCCGGTCGCGTGGCGTCGCGCAGCTTGCACGGCCGGCCGTCGGTGTACGCGCCGGCGAGGAACTGGTCGACGGTGTCGGCGCTCGCAGCCAGCAGCACCCATTGGCGGCCGAACATGTTCGCAGGACAGCACATGTAGGTGCGATCGCCGGTGTCGGTCTGTTGCGCGCAGTGCGCGCACGCGTCTCCCGCGAATCCGCTACGACACGCGCACGCGCCGCCGCCGTCGTCGTCGTCCAGTTCGTGCGCCGTGCCGCGCAGCAGGCACACGCCGTTTGCCGTCGTGCAGTCGCCCGCCACCGTGCACACGCACGCGCCCTCGAACGCGCCGTCGGGCGGCGCGCACACCGACGGCTCGTCGGTGCACAGCGACCCCTGCTCGCACCACGCGTCCTGCGTGCACAGGTGGCACGGCCGGTCCCCCACGACGACGCTGCCGGCGCTGGTGCTGGTGCAGTCCGTGGGATGCGCCACGCACCGCAGCGCCAGCGACGCGTCCGTCACGTCGACGTCGACACACAGCCAATCAGCGTTCGGTGCGCATTCCGATTCGAAGTGTGAAAGGACGAACGCGCGCTCCGCCTCGCCGAGCACCAGCGCCCGTGCGCTGGCCGCAAGTAGCAGAAGCAGCAGCAGCAACAACGGCGGGTTTACATTCATGCCGAACATCTCACAGTAGCAGCACGCGCGCGTGTGTTGTAAATATGATGGCCGGGTCGTGTTGCAGCGCGGGCTAGCGCCGTGTCCGTGTTGTTCACGTCCGCAACACGACCGCGCCAAGCCTCGGTTAGGCGCTTCTTGATGGACTCTGCCACGGTGGCCAGAATCGCGAGCACGAGGACCAGAATGTAAAACGCCACCCAGCCCGCCAACATGATCGCCGGCATGTACACGAAAAAAAAAATCAATGTTTGCAACGGATCGGTTCCCGCGTCATATCTCCCGTACGGATCGGTCCAAGTATGTCTCGGCATTGCGGTGCAAGTGAATAGCGCTTCTAGCGGCGACAGTTTTTTTTACATTTCCGTCGGCGCGTAATTTGCCAGCACCTTGACAACGGTTTTGTTATCGAACGGTGGTGGCGAGTCTGCTCTACGGCGACCGGCCGCGGTCACGCGAAGACAGCGCATCCCAGGCAGGAACGGCGAGTCGTAGCACACCACGAGGCGACACCGAGGCATGCCGCGCAGGATGCCTGGTCCGGCAAAATGCACCTCCCACCGTCGATGGGGCAACTTCGTGTGTCGGAAAATGACACGGTCCTCGTTCGCTTGCTCGCAGACGAGATCCAGTGGCGCAAGAAATCCCTCGTGTACCGCCGGTTCCAAACGCTTGCCCGAAACGAGCGCCTGAAAGGTGCTCGGAATCCAGCCGGCCACTTTCTGGGCAATCTTCCGTCTCGTTCTACGGCGTTCTTTGTCGTACAACAAGAATGTCGTCGTCGTCGTCGTCGTCGCGTGACTGTCCCCGTCGCCCCCTTCAACCAAACTCTCGTGGTAGTCGTAGCAGGCGAGCAGAATCGGAATGAAAGCATCGTCGTAGAAGTGGGTTGGTCGCAGTTCGTCTTTCGCGCTCGCCTCCAGTATGTGACGGATGGAAGGGTAGCGAGCCATTGCCCAGGAAAACTCCGCGGGACACCTCACTCTGGTCTCGTCGACGGTCGCGAACACAAGATCTGCAGCAGGAGACGACCACTCGACCGCCGCCGCCGCCGCCATCGTTGCTTCTAAGGACTATCGGTTATATTTTATCGCTGCTGCTTTTAGTGTTGCCACCGCGACCGCGCTTGCTTCTGTTGCACATGCACGCCGTCGCGCGCCTCCTGTTGTTTCCGTTGCTGCCGCGCGTGCTGCAGCACGACGCCGACGAAGAACAGCACGGCGGAGAGCACCATCGCCACCGTCACGGGCAGCAGCGCGTGCAAGTGTCGCACGTTCTGCACCAGATCGAACTTGCGCACCAGCAGCACCGTGGTCCACAGCGTGCCGGCGGCGAGCAGGGCCATTGCCGCCAGCGTGTACACGTGCAACGGGTGGCCGCGCGTAGCAAGCTCCCACACGGCCAGCGCGCCGAACACCGCCGTGGCCAGCGGGAACGCGATGAACGCCGGCAGGGCGACCGTGTGGTGCGAGAACCCGGCCTCGCCGTCCGTCTTCAGGATCAGCAGCACGAACTGCGCGACCGCCGCCGCCGTCACCAGCACCACCAACACTGTGGCTAGCACGAGCTTCATCGCGGCGAACGCTACGGACAGCGCAGCACACACACACATATATATATACTTGGGGCGTCGCGCGCGTCAGCGTTGCATGGAAACGGCGGCGGGGCGCATTCAACGCGGCGGCGTTCGCAGCGGCAGAGATTATGCAGCGGCGCTGGCGGCCCGAGAACACCGTCCGCGGCGAACTGCGCGTGGCGGCGTTCGCGCGCTCGTTGGCGTACGTGGTGGTGGTGGTGGTGTGTGCGCTGTCCGCGCCGACGGGCGCAGCCGGCGGCGCTCCCGCCGACACGGTGTCGTTCACGGTGGTGGCGCTCGGCGACACGCAGTACTACACGTCGTTCTTCCGCGATCTGTTCTTCGAGATGACCTGGTGGGTGAGTGAGTGCGCGGCGCCGGATGCGCTCAACACGGCGTTCGTGACACACCTCGGAGACATCGTGCATCGCGGCAATCGCTTCCACGGTGACTGGCAAGCCGCCGCCTACGGCTTCAAGATGATCGCGGTGGCCGGCGTGCCGCACGGCTTCCTGCCGGGCAACCACGACAAGGACAACACGCGCCCCGACGGCGATCGCTTCTACGAGTACCGCGCGGCGTTCCCGCTGCACCGCTACGATCGCTACGCGTGGTTCGGCGGCAGTTTCGGTGGGCGCGACACGCGCAACACCTACCAGTTGTGGGAGGTGGGTATGCACCGCTTCGTATCGCTGCACCTCAAACACCATCCCGGTTCCGACGTGTTGCGCTGGGCGTCGTCCGTTCTGCGCACGCACGCGGACCGCACCGCCACCGTCAGCACGCACTACGCCGGCACCGACTGCTCCGACGAACAGCTGGGCGCGTCGCCGTTGGCCAACGTCAGCACGTTGCCCGCGATCGATCCGGTGTACCCGCCGATGCGCGCGCTCGCCGCCGAACACTGCAACGTGCTGCTGGTGTTCGGCGGACACGTGTTCGGGTGCGGCGGCGAGCGCGCCACCGCCGTGCGCAACCGCTGCAACGGCACCGCGCACGTCCTGGTCAGCAACTACCAGGACCGCGGGCGCGCCGGCAACGGCTGGCTGCGCTACTACCACTTCACGCTGCCGCGCCAGCCCCAAGCCACCGGCGAGGTGTGCGCGTACACGTACTCGCCGCGCCTGCGCCGGTTCGAGCGCGACGAGGACAGCCACTTCTCGATCGACCTGGCCACGGGCGCGCGCCGCGCCGGCTGCACGCACGCGCTCGCCGAGTGCGGCTCGCGCTACGCGTCGCCCGCGTTCGTGCTGGCGTGGGTGTGGATCGCGTCGGTCGACGTGCTGTTCGTCTACCTGCTGGTGATGCTGTTGGCGGCGGAGGCGCCACCGGTATCGGCGGCGGCGTGCGTACACCGGCCGTGACGAGTGGCCCGGGGGGGGCCCGCTTGCGCTGGGGGCGCGTTGACCGCGCGTTGACGCGCGAACTTCGAATTTAAATTTCACTCGCGCGGACGTCAACGATGGAGACGGCGCTGCTGCTGCTGCAAGACAACGTCACGCGCACTGCCATACTGTGGTTCCGAGATTTCTTCGAGAGGAAGCTGTCCGAGGAGCATCGCCAGCACGTCGTCCAGTACATCGACAAGGATCCTCCGGGCGTCGCCGACGATCTGCTGCGAGACGTGAAGACTTGCTTCTACGCGTGTCTGAAAGAGAGAATCGCGTTGGTGTTCGAAGAGGGCGTGGATGGCTACGGCAACCCGCCCCACGACCTGCGCCTGGAGTCGAAGATCAAGACCGAGCGCGAGATCGGTGGCGACCTCGGCGAGCTCTACCACCTCGCTCACGAGCAAGCGTTCGGACAAGCGCACCAGCGCTGGAGTGACGCGCGAGGGTGGGGATGCGGCACCACGGATGCAGCGCTCAGCATCATCGTCCACTCCGTGTTGCCGGTGCCGATGCACTTGGAGATGATCATCGGCAAACGCGGATGCGCCCTGGCTGGTTTCAAGGGTGTACCGGACATCACGTTGGTGCACGGCACCGGCACGATCGCCTGGGAGCCCTCCACGTGATGGCGGTGGAAACGTCGTTGGTGGCGCGCGGGCCCGTTTCAAATGAACAACATTTGGTACTGTTCTATCATAGCGTCCGAAAAGGCGTCGCGCGTCGCCGCCGGCCACGCGACGCGCGACCGCGCAGCCAGGTCGCGCAGCGGCTTCCAGAAAGGGTCGGTGCCCTTGACGGCGTCGACCAGCGACGCCGGGGCCTGCTGCAGATCCCACACCGGACGCACGCGGGTGGCGGTCCAATACGGCGCGCCGTAGTCGAACGTCAGCTCTTCGTCGGACAGCACCGCCGACAAATCGGGTTCGAACGGGTCGTGTCCCGAGAATCGCGCGGCCACGATCTCTCCGCTCTCGCGCACCGTGGCGTTCGCGAAGAACGGGAACCACGCGCCGTTTGCGTTGCGCAACGGCCGCGCGACGGCGCGCGCCCCATCGTAGGGCCAGCTCCACTTGTGGTTCATCAGACCGGCCCACGTGGCACGCGCGTCCACCCACGCCGCGTGTCCCCACACCCGGATATCGAACACCTTGTTGCTGCGCCTGGCCCGCTTCTCCATCTCCTCGCGCGTGTACAGCACTTCGCCGGTGACCATTCCCACCGATCGCCCCTCGACGAGCGGGCGCCGTGCGAACAGCCCCTGCATCGGGACGCCGCCGATCATCGTCGTGCGTTCCTCGAGGAAATCGGGTGGATCCAGTTCGTCGCGGAAGTGCGTCTGGATCACGCCGAACAAGTACGCCGGTGGCGCCTCCTCCGGCAGCCGGCACGAACGCAGTTGCATCCCGCGCGTCGACATTGTGCACGCGCTGCCGCCGTCGCCTCGCTGAAATACGCGATCGCTCCTCATAATCCGCGCGCGCCCCCCCTGGCGCCCATTGCAGCTGCGCCACCACTACGGCGCCACCAACGTGATGTTGTACTGTTCTTTCTGCTGAAGGCTCAACGGGAAGACGGTGTCGCCCCGCAACATGACGTGGGACTTCTCTGCCAATTGCTGCAGCGGCCTCCACTGCGCATCCCATCGCAGCGCTGCAATCAGCAGCGACTGAGGCGCATCGCGCAAATCCCAGCGCGGTGCTGTTTCGCTCGACCGCCAGTATTCGTCGCCGTAGTCGATGGTGAGTTCTTCGTCGGTCTGCGCTGCCGAGAACGCTGGATCGGCCGGCGGCTGTCCGGAAAAGCGAGTAGCGATCAGGTTTGCGTCATCGTCGACCAGCACGTTGGCGAAGAAATGCTCCCAGCCCGCGAACGGAAAGCGGAGCAGCTCGTTTCCGTGCACGCCCGTGTACGGCCAGCTCCACTTGTGATTCATCTTTCCGGGCCAGGACCGGTGCGCGTCCACCGATATGGAGTGCTTCCCCCACAACACGAAGTCGAACAACCGCTCGGACAGCCGCGCGCGTTCCAAACTCTCGGATAGCTTGTAGATCACCTCGCCCACGTACGTTCCCAGCACGCGCCCCTCCGGCAAGACGCGTCGCGCGAAAAGGCCCTCGTCGGCCCACAGTATGCGACTTCGACCCACGCGCACGTCTCTGGGCAGATCCACCGATTCGGCGAAGTGGTTGTTGATGGCCAAGCGCAACCACTCCGGGCTCGGCTCCGTTCCTTCGTCGCGTTCCTGCTCCATGGGTGACGGCTCCATTTTCTTTTTCCCCCCCCCGGGGCCAACTGTATTGCACAGGACAGGACAGTTGCATTTAAATGTGCGCTCGCCTCTATTGCACGCAGCGGCGCGGCGCGAACGTGTGCGTTTTCGCCGCCTCGCGCGCCCGCCAGCGTCGGATCATGGTGAACGCCGCGCTGCGGCGGACCACGTTTACGGCGCCGCTGCCGTGAACCACGTTCGTCGCGACCCGCACGACGCTGCCGTCGTTCGCCTCCTCCTCAAACAGGCGCCGGCAGCGCTGGTAGTCCTCGTCGCACAGCAGCACGTCGGCGTACGTGTATCGCGGCGCCACGATGCCGCCGTCGCCGTCGTCGAGCACGCGCACGCGCCACGTTTGCTCGTCGCGCTGCTTTCCGCAGTAGCAGCACGCGTCGCGCTCCGAGTAGACGGCGGCGACGGCGTCGCCCGCCGCGCGCTTGCGCGAGCGCCCGGCGGCCGCCGCCGCCGCCGCGGCGGCGTCGCCGCCGCCGCGGCGGCCGTGCTGCTCGCACGTGAACCCGTGGCGCCCCAGCTTGGCGCCCTCCCACTGCGTCAGGGCGCCGCACAGCTCGCACAGCGCCCACAGCTCTTTGCCGAGGCGCTGGCACCGGCCGATCATGTGCACGCTGCGCAGCGGCGTGGTGGAGCAGCGCGCGGCGCGCTTGTGCCGGCGGATGGCGCGCGCGGCGCTCGCGTCCATCGGCTCGCTGCTGTGGTAGAGGTCGGCGTCGATCAGGCGGCGCACGGCGACGCCGGTGTTCTGCCGACCGCAGTAGAGCTCGCCCGTGTCGGGGTCGTACAGCGACTCGCGCTGCCCGAGCGCGTACACGTTGGCGGCGCTCTTCACCGCGAGCGGGTCCACCGTGGGGTGCAGCCAGTTCATGCACTGCGTGCAGTAGTAGAAGAGATCGGCGTCGTCGGGCAGCGCGCGCCACGGCTCCACCACGTGCTTGGCGCGCAGCGCCGCGATCTGGTTGGTGGCGTAGTCGGCGCTCAGCGCGAAGGTGGCCAGCGCGCGCCGCTCGTGCACCGCGTCGAAGTAGACGTGCACCACGTGGAAGTCGTACGCCGCCACGGCGTGCAGCTGCGCCAGCCGGCGCACGATGGCGTTGTCCGGCAGGTCGAGGCACTGGTACTCGTAGTAGAGGCTCTGCACCGCCGCGTAGCCGTCGGCGCTGATGCCGAAGCACTTCAGCCAGCGCAGCTCGACGGCGCCGCTCTCGCGCTCCGAGAAGCGCGCCGCGACCACCGTGCGCACGGCGTCCACCAGGCGCGCCATCGACGCGTCCGGGTCGGCGGCGGGCGCCGTCGCGGCGAAGCGCTTGCGCAGCTCCAGTCCGCTGCTCTGTTCGACGGCGGAGCGCGCGTCCAGCACGTACTTCTCGAAGAAGCGGTCCATCGCCGCCTTGATCACCGGCACGAAGCCGCCCTTCTGCAGCTTGCTGATGCACGGCAGCATCAGCGTCTGGTGCACGGCGCGCAGGTCGCGCTGCACGCCGGCGAGCGCCGCGTCCGCGTCGCCGCGCTCGTTGTCCAGCGCCGAGCGCACGATGTCCATGGCGCGCGCCACCGCCTGCTTGTTGCGCGTCCAGTCGGTGGTCTCCTCCATGACGGCGTCGAGGGCGCACGTCTGCTCCACCAGGAAGCGGTGGAACTCCTTGGTGGCGTAGAACACCAGCTGGCCGTTGCACTCCATCCACGCCAACAGCCGCTCGTCGGTCATCGCCGGCGAGCGGAACGAGTCGCGCACGCGCACGCGCGTCTCGAACGACGGCCGGTAGCACGCGTGCGGGTAGTTGCCCAGCATCGACACCTCGACCATCATGCGGAACAGCGACGCCATCACCGGGTAGGAGTCGAAGTAGGCGCGCAGGATGCCCATGAAGTTGCGCACCTGGCACTTGTGGCTCTGCGTCTTGCAGCCGAGGATGTGGATCATCGCCGACGCCACCGT
>SDBU01001786.1_pt1 | contig 29840 bp, 23 predicted proteins | sample 2277071 | NCBI WGS metagenome assembly SDBU01 (sample SAMN10397929, study PRJNA504765) | marine sediment metagenome | isolation source: marine sediment core GS08_GC12, 126 cmbsf | place: Arctic Ocean: Gakkel Ridge, Loki's castle | collected 2008 | reverse complement strand
AAGTCGTTCAAGCTCATAGGCCAGATGGGCAGCAAGGTGGTCTATATCCCCCTGCTCTGCCAGACGAACTTTGGCAATGACCAGACCATGGTGCGCTGGATCAAGGGGCCTGACGGGACCTACACGTATGACTTCAGCATCATGGACAAATACCTTGATTTGGCCATCAGGCACATGGGCAAGCCCCGCATCGCCTGTCTCTATGTATGGGATATTTTCGCTGATGGCGGCCCCCCCGGGAGCCAGCTTGGGTATGCGAGGCCAGGAGTCAGCAAAAGGGACCTCCCGCACTGGGGGACAGCCCTGGTGAGTCGGCTGGACCCGGGCACCGGGAAGGTAGAGCTGCTGGAAGGACCCAGCTACTACCAGCAGGCGGAGGCCGAAGCCTTCTGGCGGCCAGTGCTGGCGCAGATTCGCGACCGACTGGATAGGCGCGGGCTGGCAGAGACAATCATGTTTGGCGTCGTCAGCGACTGCCTGCCAGTAGCACAGACGGTGGAGCTTCTGGACCGTATCCTGCCAGGCACCAAATGGGTGGTGCAGCAGCACGGCTCCACCAGAAGTCTGCACGGGAAGCCCGTGGGCTACCTGGCAAGTATCTGGCGGCTTCCCGGACCGGCTGACCCCGATGTCAAGCGCGCCTACGGCTGGCAGGCCGACTATTTCAGAACCTCTTATGCGCGCCGAATCTGGTTTAGCAAGCCTTTGTCTGGGAACCGGCTGGTAGCAGAAGCCAACCTGGTAGCAGGACAACGCGGTTACGGGCGCGTGGGTGCAGATTTCTGGCCGGTGCTTGAGGACGAGCGTGGCCGGAGGAGAAGAATCACCGGTCGTTATCGCATCAGCGTGGTGAGCCGGGTGAACATACTGACATCCTGGCTGGCGCCGGGGCCCGAGGGCGCCATTTCCACCGTGCGCTTCGAGATGGCGCGCGAGAACCTTCAGGAGTGTGAAGCGCGCATCTTCATCGAGAGGGCACTCACAGATGAAGCGCAGCGAGCCAAGCTGGGCCAGGGCCTGGCCCAGCGCTGCCAAGATATTCTGGATGAGCGTGTCAGAGCCATGCTGGTTTGCTGGTCCTCGGAGGCCGCTCCCAGCGTTGCTGCCAATCTCTGGTATCCTGCGTCAGACTGGCAGGAACGGTCGGCGGAACTTTACCATGCTGCTGCCGAGGTCGAAAGCGCACTACGCCGAAGGTAGCAATGAAAGGGCTTTCACGAGAGCAATTGAAAGAGGAGGTCCTGGAGGCAGGCGTTTGTCCGGATAAGGTGGTGCTGGTGCACTCGTCGCTCAGCTCTCTGGGATACGTCGCGGGAGGTCCTGAAACCGTCATCAGCGCTTTGCTTGATGCGGTGGGTCCTCGAGGCACACTGCTTTTCCCCGCCTTCACCTTTCACGGTTCCATGACCAGATTCTTGCGAGGGCGAAAGAGTATCAATCTCCGGGAGTTTCCGTCTCGTAACGGATTGGTCACGGAGACCGCGCGCCTGTGGCCGGGCGCCTTGTGCAGTCTGCACCCCACTCATCGCGCGGTTGGCATTGGTGCTCGCGCAGAAAAGCTCACCGGTGCGCACCATCGGGACGAAAGCTGCTGCGGGCTGCAAAGTCCCTTTGCCCTCAATGCTGATATGGATGGGCAAATCCTTTTCATAGGCGTCAATTTCCGTTCCAACACCAGCTTGCACGTGGCGGAGGAGATGGCAACGCCCTACATCTTCAACGGTGAGAGGTTCGATATTGCAGTGACAGGCGATGACGGGAGCAAGGCCCACGTATGCTGCAAAGGTTACTGCGTGGGCGTTCCCAGAAACTTCCGCAGGCTGGAAGCGCTGGCTTTATCCGAAGGTGCCTTGCGTAGTGGACAGGTCGGCAAGGCAAGGGTCCTGATTGCGGAGGCGGCCGCTCTCTTGTCACTTGCAGTGGACTGTCTCAAGAAGAGTCCGCGTTTTTTCCTGGCCGATGCGCCGGGAACTCTAAGCTCTACCCTCCACATTAAGGATTTCGGAGGGCATCCCCAGAGAACATAGTCCCCCTATTTGCACGTCCTCTCTCGACAGTAGTCTGAGACCCACGTCACCCTTTCTATGCCTGTCTCATCCACACCCTGGGGTAACTCGTCGGAGATGCCCAGGACAAGACGGGGATGAAATAGCTTTACTACCTTCTTTACACATTCTTCCAACTGTTCTCGAGGATAAGAGGGCAGGAACAATACTGCGGGTATGCCATCCAGAAGAACCTTATCACCGATGTGCTCTTTCATTTCTTCTATGCTCGCATCACCCTGGGGCAAAGGCGTGAGCGCCTCCAGACCATCAAAGGGGAGGTCCTTGAAATACTCGAGCAGCCGCTTGAAGTATCCATCGATGTGAATGTGAGTATAGATTCCCGCTTGCCTTAGTTGATTTGACCTCTTCTCGTAAAAGGGAATCAAATACTGCTCAACGGATTGTGGGGTAAGAAGGTCGGCATGGAGGTTCTCTCCAAAATTGACGATTTTGAGCTTGCCATAAGAGGTCATCTGTTCGTAAAGTGGGTCGTATGAATTATCGATGGCAGCCATGGTTTCTTCTACGTCTTCCGGTGCATCCATCAAGGCGTAAATAAGGTCCGGTAGTTTCATCCATGCCTGGCACAGTGCCTGGTAAGGGCTCTTGGGCACCCAGAATTGCGGCTCGCCCCTATCCCCCATAAACTCACTTCCCCTCTCGAACTTTTCCCTGCTGAAACTGTAAGAAGTGTTTTCGTAAAGCCACCTCAGCTTCTTCAAATCGCGTTGAGTCCTGACTGGAAACACCACCGTGCGCCAGGTCTTGTCAACGGTCTTCTTCAACTCTCGCACCAGTTCACCATAAGGGGTACTTATGACTCTTGTCCCCTCTTCCTCTCCGTACTCTTCCCTGATGCTTACTCTTTCTGTGTAGCGTGTTCTTACGGGATTGGGTATACCGGTGTAGTAATGAACGTAGCGCATGGAGAGGTTTAACTCGTCGTAGAGTTCGAGCAAGCTCATGTCGCTGTATTGCAATGGGAGTTTGCCAAACTGTTTGTGCCAGGCATACCAGGGTTCTATTCGGGGCTGAAAAAAGACGTGAGGCGTCTCTTCTCCCGCAAACACTGCCAGGTTCATTTCCTGCTTAGTCATGGTTTCCCTCCGCCTTGGTATATCGCGCACTTGATAAAATCCTGTTTTCGACCGGCTTGTGCCACGTTACCTGCGTGCCCGGGGGTGATGGGTTCAAAGGACGAGTATGACTGGTTTTCACTTCGCGTTCCAACAGGTCGTGAGCAAGAGACAACCCGCGAGCAAAGGAGGCACTGCCATCGTAAGTAATACGAATGCGATGGTTGCTTTAGGGAAACGGCCAGCCACCATGATGGGATAGATGATGAGGACCAGCAAGCCCTCAATCAAAAGCACAATGCCCCCAACGACTGTCCAGCGCCAGGCGGCCAAAGCGCTTGCCAAGAAAACTATGCCGGGAACAGCGGTGTGAACGACCACACCTACAAGGCTCAGTCGCTCACCAAAACCGGATGCCAAACCGAAGAACGTCCACCAGCCTGCCCAGAGCAGTGCCAAGCACAGTGCAATGTTGCGCAGCCACATCAGACATCACCTCGCTCCCTTAACAAGAGAGTGGCAGAAATACTGTATTAACCGAAGTATTCTATTGCTTTGCGGAAGAGGCGCAGTCCGTCACCTTCTGACTTTAGGCCTTCACGCGTCCAGCGGGGATGGGTGTAGGGGTCCACGTAGCGCTCAGGGTGAGGCATCAGGCCCAGGATGTGCCCGGTCTCATTACAGATGCCGGCGATGTTGCCCACCGAGCCGTTGGGGTTGTAGGGATACCCGGCAAGCTTCCCTGCTTCATCCGTATATTGAAACACAATCTGGTTCGATGTCTTGAGACGCTCCAGTGTGGCATCGTCTTGGGGCACGAACTTGCCCTCGGCATGGGCTACGGGAAGGTAAATACTCTCGCCTTCGTCGATAAAGACACTTTTTCCACTGGTGCAGGACAGATACACCCAGCGGTCCTCGAAGCGGTTGGAATCGTTGTAGGTGAGGGTCACGTCCTGCTGGCCCAGTCCTGAAAAACCAGGCAGCAGCCCCATCTTCACCAGCACCTGAAAGCCGTTGCAGATACCCAGGATGAGCTTGTCGCTTTCGACAAACTTCTGGACTTCGTCGGTCAGATTATGGACAACCTGACTCGCCAGAATCTTACCGGCAGCGATGTCGTCACCATAGGTGAACCCACCCGGGATGCACAGGATTTGAAAACGCGCAAGCATTGGGCGATTTTCCAGCAGGCGATTGATATGAATGATGGGGGCTTCGGCTCCCACCTTCTCAAAAGCATACTGGGTTTCGTAATCGCAGTTGGTGCCTGCTGTCCGTAAGATCAGCGCTTTGACTTTAGCCATCGCTTTCCTACCCTGGGTTCAATATGACAATGAAACGTTAAGCATAGGCAGGGCTCACAGTGTCACCAGTCCTGTCCCCTCCACTACCAGACAGACCTGAGCGGCAGGGCTCAAGCTCCGGGGTTGGTAGTATTTCTTGTTGACTGCTTCTACAAGTTCGTCTGCGCGCTGGGCTGCCACCAGGGCGGCAATGCACCCTCCCAGTCCGGCGCCCACCAGGCCGGCGCCGACCACACCTGGAAAGCTTCTGCATATATCGACCAGCTCGTCCAGTTCCTCCGAGCTCGCTCGATAGCCTCCCGGCTGTTTGTAGAGTCGGCTCCTGGCAGCCACTTCTGGATTGCTGCTTCGCGCCCCTTCAATCAGGGCTCTTATTGTGCTATCAGGCAGGCTCCGGCCAACCGGAATCTTCGTTCCTTCCCGAAAGTGAGATACTCTGTCGCCGTCGTGTGAGAGGTTCATGAGCTCGCCGAAGGCAGCGATGTCGCCCTTCTGGAATCGCTCCAGGCCCATCTGGCTGCGCAGGCACTCACTGATGCCATAGAGACACACCTGCCTTACCAGGTATCCCTCCGACGGTTCGTCATGGGTCTGATAGACTTCTTGCAGTTGCTGCTGCTTTTCAGGAAGGCGCCTGGCAATCTCGCACCGCCCGACACGTTCGGGAAGTGCCAAAAGCATCTCGTAAATCCTGCCCTCATCGACGCCCAGATGCTCCGGATTGATGTCGCGGAAATGCTCCAGTCTGTCCGCGTACTCCGGGAAATATTCCCTTAGCATCATGAAGCCAATCACGTACGACGCCACGCGGCTGTTGAAGATGTTCCTGGCGCCAGCCTGTTTCTTTGCCTCCTTGAGCGTGTTACACAACACAATGTGGTAGTCAGCGGGGAAAGGAACGTGGGTAATGCAGAGCGGAAAGAAATTGATATGCATGAGATGTCCCTGGCGGCCCAGCAGGATGGCCGCGTGGTCACCGGCTCCACCCCTGGTGCCCACGTACCACTCAGCAATGCCACAGACCTCCACCAACTCCTCGTGGGAGTAGTTCAGTCCATTTAGCTCGTTGACGGCAAGCGCAGTTGCAACCACCAGGGCCGAGGAGCTGCTCAAGCTGGCTGCCCTGGGGATATTGGAACCCACGAAAAGGTCCATGCCCTTAAGTTTCTTGGGAAAGCTCCCGTCAGTGCCTCGCTCACACTCCTGCAAGTAGAGCACCGCGGACTTGACATAGTTGCACCAATCCCCTGCCGGGCTGAGTTTTTTCCTCTTGAGCGTTTCAGCGCGGGTCCAGGCTTCCCAGTCCTTAACCTTTCGGCTGGGAAGCTCCGTCAGGATGTGAAAGTCCCGCTGGGCGAAGTTATCCGGTTCGATGTTGAAGAGCCTGACCAGGTCATCGTCCCGCGCTCGCGCGGCCACGACCATCTCCTTAGCTGCCACAGGATTGACAGCGCCACCGCGATGGTCGATATGCGTGCCCAGCAGGTTGATGCGCGCGGGCGAACGCACCAGGATGACCTGCTCCTCTTGGCTCAGGACTTTCGCCGCCAGGTCAAGCACCTGTCGATATATGCCCACTGTCTCGGCTATGCCACCGGAGTCACCGTAGAGTCTGGTCAACCGGGTGCGCACCGAAGGCGCAGGCTCTGCAAAAGCATTCTGCCACTGAAGAACCGAGTGAGTGCCTGGCACCGTTATGAGCCCTCGCCGCCCGCTTACCTTCGAGGCGCCACCTCGATGGTCTGCCTCAGTTTCACCACAGAATTGGGGGGACAATATCCTCGCCAGCACACGTTAGTGTACATCACCGTGCGCTTGCCTATAATGGTGCCCGGGTTGAGCACCGAGTTGCACCCGATATCGACCTCGTCGCCGATGATGGCGCCGAACTTAATGAGGCCGGTGTTGTAGCTTTTACCCTCCACCATAACCACGATGGGTTCACGGATGAGCTTGACGTTGGAGAGCTTCACCCCGGCGCCCAGATGCGCTCGCCAGCCCATAATGCTGTCGCCGACATAAGCAAAGTGGGGAATCTGCGAGTTGTCGAACATGAGCGAACCCTTTAGCTCAGAACTGTTGCCCACCACTACGCCGTCACCCACGATGACGTTTTCGCGGATGTAACAGCCGTTGCGCAGCTCGCAGTTCTCACCGATGATGGCAGGGCCCTTGACGTAGGCACCCGGCTCCACCACGGTTCCCTTACCGATGAAAACATTCTCGCCGACACAGGCGCCGGGGAGCACCTCACCCTCGATACCCGGCTTCAGGTTTTTCTCGACGTAATCACTGATGCGCTTGAGCGCCTCCCAGACATATTCGACGCCCGCGAAGATGTCGGCATGTTTGGTCTTGGAAAGGTCAAAGAAATCCTCCGGCTTCAGCATGGATAATTCCCCTTGATTCAGTTTGATAGTTTGCATTGAGACAGGACTTCCAGCACCTGGTCGTGCAGCTTCTGGTTTGCCGAGCACACCAGATTGTAACGGCTGTTGATGTCATCACCGAACTGCACCCGCTCGCCGCTGTAGTCGGTTACCACCGCGCCGGCCCGCTCGGCAACGGCAAGCCCCGGAAAGACATCGACCAGAGGCTGCTTGTTGGCCAGATAGATGTCCACTCTCCCCGCGGCCACGTCACAGAACCCGGAGGGACCGCCGTTAGGCAGGATGAACTTCACCTGTGATAGCAAAGGCTCCAATTGGCCCACCGCCGGGTACATGTAGTGAGGCTTCATCAGGTAGGTTTCGATGAAGGCATCGGCGAGCTTATCGGTGGGTTGAGGCTGGAGCTTCTTTACCTCGCTGGGTTTGCCCGCGACGAGCTTCGCATTATAGGCGGCATTACTGTCGGCAAAATCCACCGAACGGCTGGCACAGTCACCGACCACGGCGCAGATAGGCTCACCCGAAAGACGATAGATTGCTAACGCGGTGAACCAGAAGGCCGGAATCTGGCGCTTGTAAAGCAAACTTCCATCAAAAGGGTCGCAGACGAAATAGACTTTCTCCCTCATACCCTCAGGGGGGTCAGCGGGCCTCAGTTCCAGTTTGCCCCGCTCTTCGGAGAGCACCACAGCACCAATCCCCCGTTCCTTCAGCAGGTCGATGAAGAGGTCTTCGAGTAGTTGGTCAATCTTGAGCGTTTCGGGGTCCCAGTAGCGATAATCACCCTCTCGCTGAGCAACCACCTCCACACCCGCGCTCCCCACGCGGTTAACCGCGTCAATAGCCTGGCTGGCAGCTTCGAGGGCAAAAGAAGTCCACGCGTCAAAGTGAGCACTTTCCGTCATATTTTTCCCTTTCAACAATGAACAAGTCACGAGCCCGGCGTCACGGCGGGCCAGTTGGCGAAATAGACATATTCCAGTCCTTCGTCGGATAGAGCCGTCATCTGGTGGGGGACGCCCCGGGGCACATAGACGGCAGTGCCAGCTCCCACCTCTTGCTCCCTGTCTCCCAGTTTCAGGAGGGCTTTCCCCTTGAGTATCAGGTATGCCTCCTCCTCGTCCGGGTGACAGCCGAGGGGCGTAATCTCTCCCTTGGCTTTGCGCACCAGCCCCACCTCGATGGTGTCGGTGATGTCTCTGGGCACCAGCATGCGGTTGCCCGTCTCGGGGTTGATAGCCGCCTCAGCAAAGCTTACAATATGCATCTGGTCTTCTCCTTAAAGGTTCAATACTCAATCACCCCGGCGCCTTCCACCGGGACACACTGGTCAATTTGCGGTGAGAGGTCGCGGGGCAAGTAGTATTTCTCTACCAGTATCCGCCTGAGACGTTCGAGCGCCCGGTTGCGCACCAGCATCATCACCGTGCCCCCGGCAGCAGCGCCTGCTAACTGGGCTCCCAGCACCCCTTCCACTCTCAGGGATATGTCCACAATCTCATCGAGCGCTTCGCTGCTGGAACGAAAAGCGCCGGGCTGCCTCCAGAGCGCGGCTTGCTCTTGACGGCGATTGTCTAAGCTTTGCGCGTCGGCAGTCAACGTGTCCAGGTGAGCATCCGAGGCGCTTGGTTGCCAAAGCGTCTTATTGCCCTCGTCATCGAAGCGCACCAGGCGACAGCCATCGTGGGAAACGTTCAGGAGCTCGCCGACCGCCTCCATGTTCTTCGCCCTCAGCAGTTCAGCACAGAGCTGACTGCGTCTGCACTCCCCTACCACATACAAGCACACGTCCCGAAGTCTGTAGCCGTCTTTCGGTTCCTCATGAGTGGCAAGTATCTGTTCCAGTCGGTCGTGGTGCTCGTCGAAGACGGTCTCTCTGAGGTCCAAACGACTCATCCTCTCGGGCAGCGACTTGAGCAATTGATAGATGTGGCCGGTATCGAGGCCCAACACCTCTTCGTCCAGGTCTCTGAGCAGCCGTAGTCTGTTCCTGAATTCGGGGAACTTCTGCTTGAGAAGCAAGAGCGCCAACTCACAACTGGCGGCAGCAGCCCGGTAAGTCTGTTCCAGCATCTCGGGGTTGGGGCCAGGAGCGCCCTGACGGCAGATGACAATGCTGTAAGGTCTGGGGAAAGGGATATTCCTTTCCACCTGGAAGTCGAAGAACTTGATGTGGGATACGTAGCCCCGCTTGCCCAGTTTCACACCCGCGTGGTCGCTGCTGTAGCCGTCGGCGCCGGTGTACCACTCCCCTTCGCCACAGAGGTCGATGAGCTCTTCGGGCGTAACTTCCAGGTAGTTAATGTGCCCTAGGGCCTGCGCGGCGGCGGCAATCATGGCACTGGAGGAACTCAAACCTGCAGCGATGGGGATGTCCCCGCTCACAACGAGGTTCATGCCCTTGAGTGGACGTGCTTTCAGCGCCTCGGGCAAGCGCGTCACCGCTGCCTTGACGTAGTTATCCCACTCCCGTTTTGTCCAGCGGACTGCCGGCCCTATTTGGTAGGGGCTGCCCTTCCGGGTCCAGCTCTCCCAGCGCGCCCGCGCCAACTCCTCACTCATGCGAAAGGTGACGGGCGGGAAGTTTGTCTCATCGAGGTTATGGAGCTCCACCTGGTCGTCAGGGCGACTCTCAGCCACCATCAGCACTTCCCGGTCAATGGCCATCTGGTTGTTATAACCCCCCTGCCGGTCAATGTGTCGGCCCATGAGGTTGAGCCTGCCCGGCGCCCGACTGACAATCACCTCGCGCTGGTATCCAAATCGCTTGCCATAGCCGTGCAGGACTTCCCTCAAGCGCTCCTGGCGCCGTTTGACCGTTTCGCTGTGCTTGCCGTAGGTGCGCCTGAGCCAGTTGGTGATGTCGGACTCCTTGTCATGCAGGTCCCGAAGCCAATCCCTGACCGGGCGCCAACTGCGCAGGGCCACCATATCGCCGGGCTTCAGTTTCCTCCCTCGCGCCACCATCGCCCGGGCGGCGTGGGAATCGACATGGACATTCGTCGCATCAACCTCCCCCAGGTAGTCATCCAGAGGAGCTTGGAGTCGGCCTCGCCTGATGGCAGTTTGGTACCTGGCGCGCAGCCGCTTGAGCTCTTGACGTTGTCGCTTGCGCGCTCGCTCGACACCTGACCAATCGTCAGCGACCACCCGTGAGCCGGGGGGGATGACCTGTAGTCGCTTAAGTATAAGGTTGGAGGAGCGTATCTCGCTTCCGTCACCGACGGCCACGTTTTCCAACTGGACATTCTGCACCACACAGCGGTCACCCAGTCGGCTGTTTATAATGCGCCCGGAGACCGTGCAGTCCCGACCAATGGTCATCCGCGGGTCATCGCCCAGGTCGATGAAGGCAGGGGCATTGATGATGGTTCCGACGCCGATCTTGGTGGCGGAATCCAGGTCGTCAATCCAGAGGTGGTCCCGGGAACCTGCCACCTGCACCTCTCGGCGGGCCAGACTCTCCACCGTGTTCTTCAGCAAGCGCTTCTCTATGTTGTGCAATTCCTCGGCGGTGTTGTAAGTGAGCGCATCCTCGGTCCGTTCCACCGGGACGGATATGATGCGATAGCGTGGCTGGCAGGATGACGACAGCGCTGCCACCACATCGGTGAAATACATCTCGTTCTGGGCATTGCTAAAACCCAGCGATTCCACTGCTCGGTAGAAGGCGGCGGCCTTGAAAAGGTACACCGACAGGTTGACAAGCTTCACGCGCGCCTCAAGCTGGGCGCCGGTGAATCGCGTGGTCCGGCCCGGCTTCTCCGCAATGTGGAAGTAGAGACCGTCAGCTTCCGCCAGCCGAGCTGCCTCACTGGCGCTGAGGGCGGCGTCCTCCCTGAGAGGCCGGCCCAATGTCCCTCTCAGAAGCACGTGCGCTTTTTCTTCATCCCCGACCTGGTCCAAGACCAACTGTCTGACCTCTTGCCCCGATATGTGACCGGCGGAGCGGGCCTGAGCGAGCACCTGTTCCCAGAGCGCGCTCTTCACAATATCCGGCTTTTCGAGAATGCACTTTACTTGCTCATCTTCCCCCACCACAACCCGACCAGCGCTGGGCCAATTGACTTTGGAATCGGTCAAGAGTGCCAGGTCGGCATCTGTCTCATGAAAGCGGCGCGCAAGTACCTCCAGGGCCGCAGGAGCCAATAGCTTGTCGCCAACCACCACCAGGATGTTACCCCTATACCCCTGTGCCTTAAGGATATAGGCGGCTTGCCTGGCCGCATGACCGGTGCCCAGGCGCTGGCCCTGACAGACGAAGATGGTAGAGGGGAAACGTCTCTGAACCTCCTTGATGACCTTGTCTCCCATTACCCCCACGACCACCAGATGGTGTTCGATGCCACCACGTTCATAGATGAGCAGCCCCCGGCTGATGACGGAACGGCTACCCACCGGATAACAAACCTTGGGCAGATGCGCGGGGCCCATGCGTGTCCCTTTGCCCGCTGCCAAGACAATTGAAATGGTCTTAGCGGAAGGGGGAAGGTTAACTTCATAATCGGGAAATGAGCTGATGAGCCTGACGGCTTCTGAGATCCAACGCGCCTGTGCATCAGCGTGCCGCAAGGACTCACCGCTGGACGACCTTATGGTTATCCAACCACGGGGGTTGATGAGAAGCTCCCCTCCTTGACCGAGGTCAACGACTGCCTGCCATAGTTCAGGACTGTAACGGGTGAGGTACGAAAAGAGAGCAGGGTCCTCCACCCCCTCGACAGTTACCTTCAGGTCCTTCTCTTCCAGACTGATCGACATGCTCTCCTCATCCAACCTGCTTTTCGGGAGCTCCAGGTAAACGGACAACCTTGGACACCGAAATAGGGAAACGGGGTATGCTGATGTACATCTGCCTACCCCATGGTCGGAAGTTGCACCACCCCTCAAGGCTCCCACTGCCGACGGTTACCTGATTCAGCGGTGCTCACAATATAGCTGAACCTCTTTCTCCTTGCAAGCTCATTATGCGCGCGTCTCAGGCAGCATCTCTTGCCGCGCGCGTGACGGAGCACTACCCCATGTGCATCATCCACGCTTGAAGCTGACCTTCTCTTACGACCAATTCCGTCGGTTGGTCCCTTTGAGGAAAGTCCAAGGTACCGCCAGGAAACTTCAGGAAGCTGCCACCTACTGACAGACCGGAAACAATTTCGCCGGAGTTCCGGCGCCTCAAGAAGGTCAACTCGGCATCACTCTCTAAATCCTCAAGTGCCCACTTGCGCCCGGGCGGGGAAAGGATTAACTCTTCTTCACCGCCTTCCATTCTCAGCCGAGAGACCCAAAGGTGCCCCGGCCCTTCGACTGCGACTACTTGAGCGCGCGCTTCTTCCACATCGCGCGCAGCAAGCCGAAGACCAAGAACCGTGCGCCCGATACGGCACGCCTTGAGAGTAAGTGTGGGCGCTGGCTCCTTTTCGCCGTAGCCCCGGGAAACCCAGCCCTGGACCGGATTGAGGCTTCCTTCTACCACTGCTATTCGGGCTGAGCACGGGGATAGTAAGCGAACATCTAGCACTCCCCCTTCCCTCCCTTGCCAGCATGCACTTCCATCTGGATGGACCTCCAGGTTGCCCGGTGCAAAGTGAAGGAACAGCTCGTAATCGTGTTCCTGACCAGCTTCCAGCAGGTCGATGACATAGAAGGCCGTCGGCTTCACGAAGAGCACTATCCTGCGGTGACGCACGGGGCCAGGGAGCCTCTGGTAACCGTCGTGCTCCCCCTCCACGTAATCGTAGGCGTGACCGAATCCCCAGCGCAGGCATCTCACTTTGGGCACCTGCCCCCAACGGAACGTGCGCCGGGGAACTGCCTGTCCTTTGCCATCCACGACGACGACGTTGTGGGCGAAAGTCGAGCGAAAGAAGCTCCGCCACGCCCAGACAATGTTATAAGCGTAGGTGCCGGCATCGACCAGTGCATTCCGTCCTCTTGCGGTCACTTCAATACTGAGCGCATCAGCATGGCCGTGCGCGTGCGTGGGCGGGAGCCCCTGCGGCCCACAATCGAAGCGCAGTTCCAGGTGTGCTCTCGGTTCATCAGGCCGTAACAGAAAGAGCCCGCTATCAGGATAGGCTGCGGATGAACTTTCGACCTGTCGGTCAGGGACTGTCAGGAAAGCTTCGTGTCCTGCTCGTCCCAGCAGCCAGAAGCTCTCTTCGTCGAACCCATCCGACAGAGCTTTCAAAGCGGGACTCTCGAAGATTGCGGCGCCGCTGGATAGCATCCCCCGATAATCATCAACCGGTCGGCTGCTTAAGCGCAAGAGGCGCGCATCGTCACTGTCGCCAAAGGAATAGGCACGCCCGTCCCCCTTCAGCACGGCTCCCTGATATTCGTACATCTTCTCCAGTCTCTCGCAGAAGGCCCTCGAAAGCGTCCTGCCGTTCATCTTGCAAATCAGATACGAGAGGGTAAAGAAGTCGAGCACCAGCCGGTGATAGCTGGGGGATTGCTCCTTGCTGCTGCCGTCGCGGTACACCTGTCTTTGCATCTCTCGTTCGAGGAGATAGATGGCTTTGTCAACCCATTTCTTACGCAATCGATTTCGCGAGAAAAAGAGCCCCAAGTGCAGGAGGCCCGCAGCCTCCCCGATGATGTGGTTGCTGGGCGCATGCCCCATAGTCATGAACCGGTCGATATAATGAACGTGGAGCAGGAGCGCGTCCAACATCTCACCCCTCACCACCCTGAACTCCGGGCTGGAAGCGAAGAAATGATATGCCCAGAGCCAGGCAATTCCCCGCATGGCTACCTCCAGCGTGTTGGTCCAGTTGACGCCTATGAGGAAAGGATTGTCTGCAATCCAGCCTTGTAACTGCCTGACAAACTCCCGCGCGTACTTTTTGTCGTCGCTAGCCCAGTAGGCGCGACCGAGTACGCAGAAATGCTGGTGACGGTTCAGTTCCCAGGTGTATTTGACATCGCCAAACTGCCCCACATCACTAATGCTTATGCGGTCGAAATACATCCTGGGGTATTCGTCAAGGCGACCGCTGGCGAAATGCCAATTGATGCGCTCTCCGAACGATTTGACCTGGCTGCGAAATAGCCTGAAACGATGCGAGCAGACCTCGTCGGCCTCCCTGATGAGGCTGTGGATACCGTAATGTTCGCGGAGAAGGTCAGTTGCTGGGCCCCTGTTGGCAGGGTTAATGAAGAACTGCATAGGCTGGTCGTGGCTCAGCGACCCCTCACCTGCGCCAGTAGCGTGAGCTCCTGCCAGCGCTCTGCCCGCAGCTTGTTTCATCCTGAGCCAAATGCGGAAAGCCATTTCTCCCGCAGGCATTTGACACAGGTCACGGTAGGCTTCGCACAAAGACTTGAAAGCGGTCATGGTCGTTTTCGACAACATCAGGAAACGGCTCCGTCAGGTGGGCGAGGAAAGCACGCCGCCCATGAAGAGTTCATGGCGCGGACTTGGCGACGAACTCAGGCAGCTTTACTTGCCTGACCTCACCGGCAGCAAGGAGCTTTCGGGCCTCCAGTGTCACCAGCGTGGTGGCAATCATCTCCGCCAGGGGAATGGGCGAAGGAGCCCCGGCTTTGACTGCCTGGAAGAAGGCTTCCAGCGCCTGTCTATGTCCCTTGTCCTGGCTCATCTTGCGGATGGTGCGCTTCCTGCCACCGTGGACGATTTCCAGTCGCCGGAAATCCTCCAGAACTCCAACGCGCCTGCCCGCAAACACCTCCACCCGTTCCTTGCTGAAACTCATGTCGCCACTGGCAACGTATTCGATGACGCACCTGGACCCACCCTCAAATCCCAGCGTGATTAATGCCGAATCATCATCCCGCCCCACGGGTAAAGCCATCACCCAACAGGGGGCCTTACCCACCAGAAACGAGGCAAAATCAACGAAGTGACATACCTCCCCGACGATGCGCCCCCCGCTGGCCCTAAGGTCCTGATACCAGCCCTCGCCAGGCAGCGGCCCCGCATTGACACGATAACTGATGGTCATGGGGTATTGACGGCTGCCAAAGGCTTGAGCCAATTTCAATCCCAGTGGGCTGAAGCGGCGATTGTAATCGACCATGAGGTGACCTGGGCTGCTGTTCGCTGCCTCGGTCACCTGTCGCAGCCCTTCCTCATCGATGGTCAGCGGCTTCTCTACGAAGACGTGTTTGCCTGCCTCCAGCGCGGAGATAACTTGCGGGGCATGAAGATGATGAGGTGTGGCAATAATCAGCGCCTGAACAGCTTCATCTGCAAGCAGCTCATTGAGATTGCTGGTGCAGTAGGCGAAGTTGTACTTGTCCGCCTGCTGCTTCGCGTGCAGTCCCTGGGCATCAGCAATGCCCCTGAGGTCAATACCCGGGGCCTTCGACAGCGCCGGGAGCAGCACCGTGCGGGCGAAATTGCCTGCACCAACGATGCCCACACCAACCTTCTCGGTTATAGGCGGGCGCCATTTGCTCACCGTCAAGATCGCTGGCGATTCAATTGAAGCGGCTTCAGTGGGATACTCGAGTGTGATGGCAAGGTGAGGGGCGGGCTTGTCACTGGTGATGAGCTGATAGGCCTTTGTGGCTTCCGAGATGTCAAAGACGTGGGTGACAAGGTTACTGACATTGACTTTGCCCTCTGCCAGCAGCCCCAGAAATGCTGCCATATTGCGCTTTTCCGTCCAGCGCACGTACGCAAGCGGATAATCAACCCCTTGCTCTTCATAAGTGGGGTCGTACCGCCCGGGCCCATAGGAGCGGGAAAGCCTTAGTTCGAGTTCTTTCTCGTAGAAGAGCTTCCTGGGCACGTCCATCTTCACTTGGCCGACGGCAACAATCCGCGCTCTATCGCGGCAAAGGCGAGCTGCTAATTCCAGCGGCTCATTACTGGCGGTGCTGGCCGCCAGGATGCAGGCATCCATACCCACACCGGAAGTTAGCTGCTCGGACGTGCGTATGATTTCCTGCGGTTCCTCGCTGCTGGCGACGGTGGCACCCAGGCGGTAGGCAAGATTGGCGCGCGCTTCATCCACATCCACGGCCAACACCTGACAGCCCGAGGCACGCGCCAGTTGCACCACGAGTTGGCCAATCAGGCCCAGCCCGATGACGGCGACCCATCCGCCCAGCGTTAACTCCGCCTGTCTGACTGCCTGCAACGCGATGGCACCGATGGTCGCAAAGGCAGCAGGTTGAAGGTCCAGACCCTCGGGAACAGGCACACACAGGTTCCGGGGGACGAAAACGACCTCCGCGTGGTTGGCATATCCGGCGCCAGCGCAGGCAACCCGGTCTCCCACACGGAACTCGCCCACATCGTCGGCCACCTCTATTACCTCTCCTGCCGAGCTGTATCCTAGAGGGCAGAGCTCCGCCAACCGCCCACGCACCGCCTTCACGGTGGCTGAGAGGCCGTCACGCTTGGCCTTGTCGATTACTTTGCGGACCAGGTCCGGGCGCTCTCGAGCCTTGCTGGCCAGGCTCTTGCGAGCCAGTTCCAGAGATGCTCTTTCGGTGCCAACGCTGATGACGGAATAATGGTTTCTCACCGACACGCCACCAGAACAGAGCAGAGGCACGGGCACTTCAGCAACTCGAAGTTCCCCGGTCTTGTAATTCTGTATCACCTGTTTCATCAACAGCAGCCGTTCAGTTACCAGTTTCTTGCACACACGCACATACGGCTATGCACTTCCTTGGTTCCGCTAACGCGTCGCATGCCTGATGAGACCCGCGCGCACATTATAGGATTGTATTGCGGTCTCGTCAATCTATTGAACGTGCCGCGGTTGTGTGCGACCATCATTGGGGGAGGGAGTGGTTAGGCAATGGGGAGAGCTGTAGCGCTCTCCCGGCGGCGCAGGCGCCGTGTAACTGCTTGCTAGTCAGCGAATCAGGAGGGTCACCGACCGACTTACCTGCGCTCTATTACGGTAAGGAAGAAGGTCGTGACCTCAGGGTCAAAGTGCGAGCCACTGTTTGCCTGGATGCGCTCGGCGGCCTCGGCCAGTGAGAGTCGGCGGCGATAAACCCGGTGGGAGGTCATGGCATCGAAAGCATCAGCGACGGCTAATACCCGCGCACCCAAAGGGATGTCCGTTGCGGTCAACCCATCCGGGTACCCCTCTCCGTCGTAGCGCTCATGATGATGTCTGACCATGCGTGTGATCTCGGGCCTGGTGACCAAGGGCTGGAGTATCTGTTCGCTGGTGACGGGATGACGCATGAGGTGACGGAACTCCTCCCGCGAAAGCTGCCCCGACTTGTTAAGGATGGTTTCGCTGACCTCTACTTTGCCCAGGTCGTGCAGCAGTCCCGCCACATGCAGGGCATCGCCCTCCTTTAGTCCCATGCCCAAACCTAGCGCGTCCGCCAATGCCGTCACCCGCTGTGAATGATTAATGGTGTAGGGGTCTTTAGCTTCGAGTGCTTGAGCCAGTGGTTTGATGACATTCAGGAAGTTCTCGCTGAAGGTCCCCGTCTGGCGTCTGACCGCACCTTCCAGGCGGAGGTTGTAACCGTTCAGTCCCCGTGCCTCCTGCCTGCGGACCAGCGCCCACCTGATAGCAGCATCAAGCTGCTCAATGGCAATCGGCTTCACGAGGTAGTCACAGGCACCCGCTTTCATTGCTTCTACGGCCAGCTTTGCATCGGCTAACCCGGTCAGCACGATAACGACTGTTTCCGCCTCTCTTTGAGTGAGATGCTGAACTATCTCCAGTCCCGACCCGTCAGGAAGTCGCAAATCACACAGAAGGACGTCAAAGTCCTGTTTGCTGAGCAGCTCCAGGGCCGAGGAGACGGTCCCCACAGCTCTGCATTCATACCCCAGCGGAACAAGCTGGCGGGCAAGAATATCACGGATGACGGCTTCGTCATCCAGAATGAGCACCTTACTGACTTCCAGCTTGCCCATGGCCGGTTCTCCCGCGTCTGCGAAGAAATATTCCTGCATAGCTTCCAACAGAGCCTCCTTGCCTCATTATTCGGCGCCTGCGACACACGATAAGCAAAGCGGATGCCAACAATTTGGCTCCCCGGAGATTCCAGGGAGCGACCAGGTGCTCAGACGGTCAGGCTGATAAGAGTAATTAAGGTTCCTAGCCATTGCCACTGTGTCCGAAATTGCAGCGATTCGCAACTGTCCAGAGACTCGACTACTAGCATGAGGTGGCCACGTTCACCACTATGTGGCGAAGATGGCCAAGCCCCTCATGTCGGAGCGGACTATCCATATCCTGCCTTGACAACTGTCTGGTAGGGCGCTACCCTCACGTCTTGCACAACGTCATACCAGGCGGATTTGTGTCGGTTATCAAGATTAGGAGGACAACCAATGGTCAAAGTATTGCCGGTGAAAGACGGGGGTAACCCGCGGAGTGCTAAGGACATACAATTTGTCGATGACGGCTTCCTCATCGTCCCCTTCAGCGAGGATGGTGATGCCAACTACAAGTTTCGCCTGAATGTGGCACTGATTAACGATGCTTCCGAACCGGTGCCCACACGGTTTACTATCGAATGGGAGGACAGCGCGTACAGCAAGTTTCGCAATTACGTGCTTCTGACTCAGGGCGAGGATTGGCAGAAGCTCTCTGCCGACATCCAGGGCACGCAAACGTCAGCCACCATTCCCGTTCCGCCGGGGGAGAGCCGACTGGGGCTGCACCCACCCTATGGTTACGGTGACTTTCGGCGGCTGGTTGATAATCTGCCTGAAGACCGATGCCGCGCGCGCTTGGTGGGCAAATCGCTCAAGGGGCGCGATATATTGGCCATTGAGTCCGGAAGCCGCGAAGCACGGCCGGTGGTCATCATGGCGCGGGTTCATCCTTACGAGACTATCGGGTCTTACTTCACCGCGGGTATGCTGCTCTGGATTGCTGAGGATGTCGAGGCGGCGGATGAGCTTCTGGCTAATCGCCGGGTGATTTTTGTCCCCATGCCCAACCCGGATGGTGTCGCTGAAGGTAACTGCAAACGGACCTTAGGCGGAGACAACATAGGCCTGGCTGCGGACTCACCAGGCGTAGAAGCAGTAGCGCTGAAGAAGTTTATGCTGCAAGAATGCCCGATTGGCTGGTTGGACATGCACGGCTTCATGCACAATAGCGACGGTTCGGGCACCAACGATGCGGCACTGGGCGAGGCGGTGCAGGAAGCACTGAAGGCCCACCCGGACCTCTTTGACAAGCCGCTCCGAATCCACTACGTCAGCGAGCCTGAAGGTGGCACTGCCAATCTGGGAGGATTTCTGCAGAAGGAGTGTGGCACGAAAAGACTCGGCGGCTCCTGGAGCTGGTACGAGCGCAGCGCCGAACACCTGCGCAAGATGGGCGTGGAGATACTGAAAGCCTACCTGGCGCAGTTTTGATTGATGACCTTGTTGAGGAGATATAGATACAAAGGGAGCGATTTGAGAAGTAGAAGCCAAGACCGAGAAGGAGTCGAGATGGCAAAGACAAGCATTACGCTTTCCGCAGCAAATGTGCCTGCCGGGGGCACGGTCCAGGGAAAAGTGGAGGTCGAGCTTAAGGAAAAGTTCCACGGTCACATCGAGGTGAACTGGGAGGACAGCTCCGGAAGGGTCCTTGATCAAATCTCGAAGGAGGTTAGATTCCCCGCCCGTCGCGTCATCAATTTCAAGTTCTCTCTCCGGAAATTCCCCATCACAATGGTCAACAAGATTGTCCTCGAGGTGACCGATGCGGACATCGAGCTGCGGAAAGAACGCGTGGAGGCCAGGTTCACTATCACTCCGCCCCCCTACGTCTGGGACGATTTCGAAGCTATCCTCTGGGGCGAAAGGATCGAGGGTGCCAATGCGCATTACTTCCGGGTGCTCCGGGACCTGGGCGTCACCGCGGGCATGACCTATGCAGTGCCCCCGTCTCGTCGCAGGCGTCCCTCGGACTGGATTGCCGACCACAACCTGCGTTTCTATGTGGAGAATGTCTGTCAGATCGGCTGGGATGGCAAGATCTTCAACCAGTTGAAAGAGATTATTGCCAAATACGAGGAGACTGGCGATAAGAAGTATCTCCACCGCCATCCCTGCATCCACGAACCTGCCTATCTCGAAGCCAGCAAGGAAAGGATTCAGAAGGAGGTGCTGGCACGTAAGGAGTTCAGCCCCATCGCCTACTGCATAGGTGACGAGCAGTCCATTGCCTCCTTCACCAGACCCTTCGATTTCTGTTTCGCCCCACGCACCCTCAAGAAGTTCAGGGAGCATCTGAAGAACATATACAGGACTCTTGAGAACTTGAACCTCCAGTGGGAGACTGACTTCCGGACCTGGGACGATGTGATGCCCATGACCAGGGAAGAAGCCAGGGCCAGAGGAGGCAAAAGCTTCGCGCCCTGGGCTGACCACCGCGCTTTCATGGACAGCGCCATGGCCAAGCTGCTTGACACGTTCTGCGGCTACTTCCACGAAATCGAAGCCCACGCTTACGTGGGCATCGAAGGCACGCAGAAGCCCGGGCCCTACGGCGGCTTCGACTACTGCAAGCTCATGAACACTTCCATAGGTTTCATCGAGGCATACGACATAGGCGGTGCTCGGGAGATTGTGCGCTCGCTAATCAAGGACAACTGTGCTCTGGTCGGCCTTGCTGGCCCTAATCCCAGACAGACTAAGCGCCTCTGGAGCATGCCCCTGCACGGTACCAAAGCCGTCATCCTCTGGTGGCTGCCTACTTACACCAAGAAGGATGATTCCCCCTCCGAGGGCGCCCTTGCCATCAAGGAGGTGCTCAGGGAAATCACCGGCGGCCTGGGCAAGCTCCTGTTGCTTCAGACCAGACAGCACGATGGAATTGCTATCCACTACTCCCATGCCAGCGTGCAGGGCAAGTGGATTACCATGAAGACCATTCCCCGAGCGTCCGACCACGAGATACAGACCGAAATTGACTTCGAGCGCCTGGCTTTCATGCGCGCGGTCCAGGACCTGGGCTACCAGTACAACTTCGTCTCCTACGAACAGGTGGAAAAGGGCGGCCTCTCAGAGTACAAGGTGCTCTTTATGCCTGCCTCCATTGCCCTTTCTCCCAAGGAGGTCACCGAGATAGAGAAGTTCGTCCGCGCCGGTGGCACCGTCATTGCCGACTACCAGGCCGGTTGGATGGACGAGCACTGCAAGCTGCTGGACAAAGCGCCCCTGGATAAGCTCTTTGGCATATCCCGCGACGGTTTTGAAATGGAGCCCTTCGAGACCGAGCCTTCGCGCTACTCCCGGGGTGGCTACTGGGGAGAGAAGATGCCCGATATCGGCCAGCAGTACGTGGAAATCGAAAAGGTCTTGGGCAAGCTCAATATGGTAGGCACGGGGCTGAACTATCCGGTGGTCGAATCCTCTATCAGAACAAAAAAGGGGTCTGCCATAGGAAGCTCTAAAGATATACCTGCCGTTGTCATAAACAAGCTGGGTAAGGGATATGCGGTGCTGCTCAACTTCAGGCTGATGTATTACCTGAACCACCGCGCCAGGCACACCACCCTTTCCCAGGCGCCGATGACATTGAGGCTGCTGCAGGCTTTGTTGGAGCTGGGGGGTGTGAAGCCCGAGGCCTCGCTTTCCGCGCCTATGGATACCGAACTGGTCCGCTTCAAGAGTGGCAGAGCGCAGTACCTGGCCGTCATCAGGAACCCCGAGGAGTTCCATCAGGGCGGACTGGGTGAGGTTGCCATGCACCCTGCCCAGACGGACATAACCCCGGTGGATATCAGCCTCAAGCTCCTGGAAGCCAGGCATGTCTATGAGATATTAAGCGGAACTTACCTGGGAGAGACCGACACACCTTCAGGTACGCTCGAACCGGAAAAGCCTCTGATTTTCTCTGCGCTGCCCTATCGCGTGACCGAGGTCCAGATGAGAGCGCGAGATAGGCTCCAGCGGGGCAGGCGCTTCATCGCGGACATAAGCCTCTTCACCCGCGAAGAGGTAGAGTGGGAAGCGCACGTGCTTCGCATCAGGCTTTACGATGCAAATGGTCAGGAAATGCACGATGCCAGGAAGAACGTGGTCACCAGGACAGGCAAGGCGAGATTCAGCTTCAACACCGCGCTGAATGAACTCCGTGGCGAGTGGAAGCTGACGGTGAAGGACATCACCACCGGCCTCGAAGCCGAGCACCGTTTCGAGCTGGTATAACCGTGTGCGGGCAGGCCCTAACCATCTGCACAACACAAGTCTCCAATCTCAATAGTTAGGAAGAGGTGAGAAGGGCATGAACGTTATCGTGATTGTAGCGGACAGTCTAAGGCAGGACCACGTGGGATGCTATGGCAGTTCGGTCAAGACGCCTAACATTGACAAATTGGCAGCGGAAGCGGCTGTCTTCGACCAGGCCTACACCGAGAATCTGGCAACGGTGCCCTGTCGCACCGCCTGGTGGACGGGCAGGTACTTATTCACCCAGCGCGGTTGGCAGCCTCTGGAAAAGAGCGACTATGTCCTGGCCGAGGTGCTCTGGGATAAAGGCATGGCCTCAGCGCTGGTGACCGACACCTATCACATGCACAAGCCCGTCTATAACTTTGGGCGGGGGTTCGACAGCGTCTTCTGGATTCGGGGGCAGGAATACGACCCCTGGATTATTGATGAGAATATCAAGGTCAATTTGAGCAAGTTCCATCGGCTCAAAGGTGACGAGACCGATGAGAGGTGGAAGAAGCGCTTTACCCAGTACCTGCGCAACGTCTCCTGGTTCGAGAAGGAGGAGGACTACTGCGTGGCGCGGGTAATTTTGAAAGCCTGCGATTGGCTGCAGGAGCAGGCGCGCACCCGGAAGGACAACCTCTTCCTGTGGGTCGATTGCTTCGATCCGCACGAGCCCTGGGACCCGCCCTCCCCTTACCGTGAGATGTACGACCCTGACTACAACGGCCAGGAGCTCATCGACCCCATTCCAGGTATGGTCGAAGGCTACATGAGCGACGAGGAAGTCAAGCACACCATCGCGCTCTATGCGGGTGAGGTCACTTTCGTGGATAAATGGGTGGGCGTTCTCCTGGACCGTATCCGGGAACTGGGCTTATATGACAACAGTCTCATTATGTTCACCAGCGACCACGGCGAGCCCCTGGGGGACCATGGCATGATTCGCAAGGCGCACGGCTGGAACTACGAGGAATTGGCGCACATCCCCTGGATTATTAGGCATCCCGAAGGGCTGGGAAAGGGAAAGCGCTTTACCTATTTCGTGCAGCCCCCTGACATGATGCCTACCATCCTCGATGCGCTGGGCATCGAAGGCAAGCTGGTTCTCCCTTACCTGGCGCCGGTCAAGCACACCTTCCCGCAGGACATCCTCGTCGATAAGACTGAAGTAAAGTTGACCGGGCAAAGCCTGATTCCTATTCTTGCGGGTGAGAAAGAACATTTGAGGGACTTTGCCGTCACCGCGCACCACAACTACCAGTGGAGCATCCGCACCGAGGAGTGGGCCTATCTTTACAATTTGGCAGGCGATAAGAACCCGCAGCTCTTCAACCGCAAGACCGACCTGGCAGAACAGCACAACGTCTGGGATGCCCACCAGGACATCGCCGACGAGCTTGAACTGCGTCTCCGCCGCTTCGCAGACGAGGTCAGCTAAGCATGTCTGCTTCCCTCTATGCATATGCCGGTCTGCTGGTGGCTTACCGAGCCATCGAGCTTTTCACCATGCGCAAGACCGGTTCCTTGAAGCTTAAGGGCAGGTGGCGAAAAGACTGGTCGATTCAGCTCATCCTCATTCCCTGGGTGCTTGTGATTGTCGCTCCGGTGGTGGAGTACTTGCGTCTCGGAAGCCGTCCGGGTTGCGTTTCGTGGACCCTGGGTATTCTCCTGCTGGCCGGCGCAGTTACGATACGAACCAGGGCACTCTTTGACCTCAGGGGTAACTTCTCTCCCTTCATCGAGACAACGCCAGGACAAGAACTCGTGACCACAGGCCTTTATGAGCACATCAGGCATCCGCTCTATCTGGGAACGCTACTGTTCTTCATCGCCTGTCCGCTCCTTCTTGCTGCCAGGGCCGCGTGGGTCTTCAGCGCCATGGGATTGGTAGGCATCATTTTTAGAATCAGGATTGAAGAGCGCTTCCTGACTAAGAACCTGGAAGGCTACGGCGAATACATCAAGAAGACCTCTGCGTTCATTCCGGGTGTCTTTTGACAGGCGCACAATCCTATCCTACCTCTTTCACGGCTCGCCGGTAGCAGGCGCGGATGCGCTCGCAGATTTCGTCGGGTAGCTTTCGGCCGTCCGATAGGCGCAAGTTGGACTCCAGGTGTTTGATGTTGGAGGTGGCAGCGATGGCGGTGTGGATTTGGGACGAACTCAAGACGAAGCGCAGTGCTACCTCCACCGCTGACATTTCGGATTCGTCCTTGAGAAACTCGTAATACTGAAGCCTTTGCCATTGGTGTGCGACCCAGGGCGGAGAAGGCTCTTTGCGATAGAAGTTCGCCACTGCCAACGGCTCTTTGATGATAAGACCCATGCCCTTCTTCTCAGCAGCATCCAGGAAGCCTTCTTCAGGATAGAGGTCGGCCAGGTTGTAAGTAATCTCCAGCACGTCGAAGACATCCAGGTCTAGTGCCTGCCACATCAGCTCACCATCGACCGAAGCACCGATGAAGTGGGTCTTGCCAGCGCTTTTCAGTTCCAGAAGGGTTTCAATAGCTTCGCATCCTGGGCGCAGTTGCGCCGGCCCGGCCATGTGCAAGAGATAGACATCAACATAATCCGTGCCCAGCTTCTCAAGACTCACATCCATGGCTTCCAGTATCCCCCGGCGCGAAAAGTCTCTGCCCTTGCCGGGCACAGTGCCACACTTGGTGCAGATATAGACCTTCTCCCTTCGTCCCCTGACGGCAGCGCCCACCCGTGCCTCGGCTTCTCCTTTGCCATAGTGCCTGGCGCTATCGATGAAGTTCACACCCAGGTCTATGGCTCTGGCCACCAGACGCTCACCCTCCTCCCGGGAAAGCTTTTCCACCAAGCCTTTCGAGGTGCCCAGACCGACCTCCGACACCTGAAGTCCGGTCTTGCCCAATGTCCTGTAGCGCATCATTTCCTCCCAATTCCCACCTGCAAGGCTCTGGTTTACACTTCCACACTCAAGAGGTCGCGGCCGACGATGAGGCCTTCACTTCCGAACTCGGCGCGCACCTCCTCGACCATCGGCTCGACCTCCACACCTTCCTGGAGCGCGAAGTGTTTGAGCAAGAGCTTTTTGACGCCTCGCTCCTTCGCCCACCTTCCCAGCTCGCGCGGGGAGGTATGGAAACTGCCCCACTTTGCCTTTTCAATCCGCTCGGTGGGGAAGGTGCATTCGTGCGCCATCAGGTCGGCGCCCTCCGCCAGCCTCATGAGGCTCTCACAAACTACGGTATCTCCTACCACCACGATTGATTTGCCCTCTGCCTCTACCCGGAATGCCAGGTTATCGAGGACGTGGGCCTGATGGCGCACGTGCACCATGCGAATACGGAACCCTTCTCCCCTGTAAGTCCATTCATCTTCCAGCACATCGCGCGCAACGTACTCCTCGCCGCGCGCATATTGCCTGTAAACCGGATGAGAGCGGCGGCTCTTGATATCGTCCCCATAGACATTCTTGAAAAGACCGTCACAGAAGGCTTCCGTACCGCGCGGCCCCACAATCTCCATAGGGACATCTCTTCCCAGCAGCCAACTGGTAAGGAATAGATAGGCGAAGTCACAGTTATGGTCGTAGTGATGATGGGTGAAGAACACCCGACGTATCTCGGCAAGGGGGATACCCGCCTGCACCAGACGCATGCTGGCGCCCCTGCCACAATCAAAAAGAAGGTTCTGCCCGGCCACCTGCACCACCTGCGCCGGTCCCCAGTGTTCCAACGTCGGCCGAACGGCGCCACTGCCCAGGAGAATGAACTTCACACACGCTCCTTTGTCACAGTCAGAGCTTGCCACAATTGGAGTTGGCGTTACGACGCCTTGTTGTTGCACCCATCTACACCTGTCAACCTTAATAGCAGGTTCGAGGAAAGTCTAAACAAAACCTGCTTCAAAGTGGTTGCTTCCGAGGTGCCCGCGCCTTAAGATACAGGGGTTAAGTCTGGCAAGGAGAGAAGGATGGCATTAATTATCGATGCCCATGCGCACATAGGCAAGTTTAACAATTGGCCCCTGGCCTCTGCTGATGCTGCTGAGGTGGTGGAAATCTTGCGGAAGGAGCGCATTTCCTATGCGCTCGTAAGCTCAGCGCTCTCGTTAGGCTACGACTGTGCCGCCGGGAACCAGGAAGTGTTGGCCGCGGCCGGGAAGTACAAGGAAATCATCCCCCTGCTGGTAGTCAGTCCCTGGTACAAGGACGAAGCCATGAGCGAGTTGGCGCGCGTGCGTGAGCGAGGCTTTGTGGGGGTGAAGATTCATCCGCTGGCGCACGATTTTCTCTTAAGCTCGAAGTTGGCTGAACCCGTGTTGGCAGAATGCGCGCGCCTGAAGCTACCTGTCCTGTCCCATGCGGAGGAGGCCGACCCTCGTTGCGGGCCAGCACAGTTCGCTGAAGTGCTTCGGAAGTTCCCCGACCTTACGCTGATTGCAGGGCATGGCGGCATCTTCTCGTCTCAGTATATCGTGGAAGTGGGGATGGATTACCCCAACCTCTATGTGGATATTTCGGTGAACTACGAGTCCGGGAAGCTCGAGCGCACCATCGCGGCGCTGGGAGCTGACCGCATCATGTTCGGTTCCGACGTTCCCCTGCACCATCCTGCCGTCATCCTCAAACGCCTGGAGGTGATTGGACTTCCTGAAGAAGATGAGCGCAAAATCCTTTCCGAGACTGCCATCAAGGTCTTCTCTCTCAATCTGTCGTAATTGGATGTTGATATGCGGCTCTAGTTCAACTTGGTCATGGAGGAACAGGTTATGCGCATGGGACTGATTGGTTATCTCGCCCACTTTGGCAATTACGAGGTTGCGCTTGACGCCATCGGGGACCTGGAAATCGCCGCCGTTGCGCCTGGCAGCCCGCAGGAAAACCTCAAGCGCTTCGACCGAGCGAAGGGCATCACGGAAAAGACCTGCCGCTACGAAGATGCGCTGGAAATGCTCGATAAGCAAAAGCTTGATGTAGTCCAGGTCGCCACCGTGCCTTACCTCCTTTCCAGATGGAACAAGGCCTGCCTGGAAAGAGGCATCCCCGTCATATCCGACAAGCCCATTGCCATGAACCTCGAAGCCCTGAGCGAACTTTATGAACTTGCTACCGCGGGCGACATCCCCCTCTGCGCCATGCACGGGCAGCGTAGTGCGCCCTGGCTCGCAGCCGTCCATCAAGCCGTTCACGCTGGCAAGATAGGCGAGCCCCTCCTGATGCGCAGTCAGAAGTCCTACAAGTGGGGCTCATCCCGAGGCGAGTGGTATAAGAGCCCCGATACCTTCCCGGGCATCATCCCCTTCGTGGGCATCCATGCGCTGGACTGGACGGTCTGGATTCTGGGCGATGTCTTCACCGAAGTGTGTGCTTACGAGGATATCACCGCGCAGCCTGAATACAAAGGCTGCGCCAGCCAGGCAGCCTGCCTGTTCAAGATGAGAAACGGCGGGGTGGCAACCATCACCGCTGATTACCTCCGTCCCGATGCAGCACCCGGTCATGGCGATGAACAGGTACGCATCGCAGGCACCGAGGGCGTGATTGAGGGCGGCACAATTAAGGGCGGGGCCACCCTGGTTACCGCGGATATACCTCCGACTGAACTGGAAGCTCCAGGCTATCCTCAGTATTACATCAGCTTCGTGAAATCGCTCCAGGGTGAGGGCAAGCCCCTCATTACCCGCGAGCAGGTCTTCCGCATCACCGAAATTGCGCTCAAAGCTAGGCAATCCGCTCAGGAGGGGCGCATCGTCTCACTGGAGGACTCACCCTACCAGCTTTCTGACTAGGTCGCGACGCGACTATTGCTCGTGTGCTGTCCTGTCATGAAGCTTTTTCAATAAGCCAGTATCGTAGCGCGCTGACGGAACTCTTCGAAGGAGAGCTTCCCTTCTGCAAACGCATCCACATCCGCCTTCTTGGTGCGAATGGTCAGCACTGTCTCCTGCAAGTTGGTACGGAGCTCCCTGTCGGTCACAATGATACCCCCCGTTGTTTCAAGAGACAATATTACCCGTGAAGGCTCTGTGTGTGCGGGGCCTACAACAGCCATCGCCACCGACGCTTCTGGCTGTAGGCTTCTTATGTTTGCCGCGTGTTTCAGTGTCTCGAGCAGCTTCTTCCGGAGGTTCTCGACCTTCTTGGCATCGTATATTGTTCCGGTAGTAGCAAAGGAACTTCCAAAGGAAAAGGACCAGTCAGTGGCATCGTAGCCTCTCGGAAACACGGGCGGAAGGAGTGGAAGGAAGAAAGCGGGTATCACCGGCGGAGTCTGGCGGAGACGGCGTTTTTCAGGATAAAGGCGATATTCGGCGACAAGCTCCCATCGAGAGTGTTTAAGAACCAGGCGACTGAAGCATTCCTCCGGTTGGAGATTCTCAACTGCATGACGGGCCTCGGGATGCCGGATTCATATCCTGTAAACAACTGAACTTCGTGGGGAAAGGGGAGGTCTATCTCATCTTGCGATTTATGCAACAAAGCCATGGAAATATATGACATCAGCGACGTGATTGGCAGCGATGCCGATGTGCTGAACGTCTGGCGTGAAGCATATCCCGACATTGTTGGCAAGGGAGAGGGGATTACGGGTGAGGATGTGGGGCGATTGATACAGAAGGTGGCTTACATCTCGCATTTCGAGGAGCAGGTAAAGACCAGTGAGGACGGAAAGCAGATTATGGTCACTGTGCCGGTAGCGGAAACCGTGGAGGAAGGGATGAAGTTCAACGTCAAGCCCTTTGTCAGCCCTGACCGCAAGGCGGTTAAGCTTCACCTGGAATGGGGGGTTGTGAGTATCTTCGGCTGGACGAAGACTCAGACTCCCTGGGGCGAGTTGGACCAGCCCGCTGTTGACAGCGCGAAGATAAGCACCAGCCTCTGGCTGGCTGACGGCGCAACCCTGCTTACAGGAGGAATGAAGGTGCAAAGAAAAGAGGGCGAGCGAATTCTCATCCTTCTCGTCAGGCCTGAGATTTTCGTTGAGCAGGAGGTCATGGACCGAGGGCGCGTAAGGTAGCGCAACACGCTTATCCAGAAATAGTGGAACTACGAGCTGGCGAGTTCCTTGGAGCGGCGGGCGGCGGCGCGGACAGCGCTGGTGATGATGTCTTTGAGATTCGCTTCTTCCATGAACTTGAGCGCCGCTTCGGTAGTTCCGCCCGGAGATGTGACCTTCAAGCGGAGTTCTTCGGGTGACTGGCTCGACTTGCTCAAAAGCTCTGCCGCGCCTCCCATGGTGACGGCAGCGAGTTTTATTGCCTGGTCTCGGCTCAGGCCCTCTGCCACTGCGCCCTCGACGATGGCTTCGACAAAGTAGAAGAAGTATGCGGGCCCGCTGCCACTGGTTGCAGTGACCACGTCCATGAGGCTTTCATCCAGGACAATCACCTCAGAAGCGGCGCTGAAAATCGCTCTTGCCAATGTAAGGTCTGCCTCGGTGGCATGCCTGCCCCGCGCCAGCGCCGTCATCCCCTGCCCCACGAGCATGGGGGTATTGGGCATAGCGCGGATGAGACGGGTCCCTCGTGGGAGGGATTTCTCAATACGGGCGGTAGTGGCACCGGCAACGATGGAGATGAGGTGGTGGTCGAGGCTGACTTTCCCTCCGATTTCCGTCAAGACTGCATCCAGTTGCTGGGGCTTAATAGCCAGGATAATGACGTCGGCAAAGTGCAGCACCTCGAGGTTGTCAGGCGTGGCTGTGACGTGGCGCGCGCGCGCGAAAAGCTGGCGCCGCTCAGGTGAGGGGTCGCTGGCGATGATGTCACCCGGCGGCACCAGTTCGGCTTTAAGTATGCCACGGCAGAGCGCCTCTGCCATATTTCCGCTGCCTATGAAGCCTAGGCGATGGCCAGCAATCAAGTCCGTATTCTCCTTCACTTCGATTTGTCCTTGGAGCGACATTCCAGACAGTAGCCGTTGATGGCGG
>SDBU01001785.1_pt1 | contig 29843 bp, 43 predicted proteins | sample 2277071 | NCBI WGS metagenome assembly SDBU01 (sample SAMN10397929, study PRJNA504765) | marine sediment metagenome | isolation source: marine sediment core GS08_GC12, 126 cmbsf | place: Arctic Ocean: Gakkel Ridge, Loki's castle | collected 2008 | reverse complement strand
CCAATAACCGTTGGTATCTCAGTTATCAAAGAACAGGTATATTTACTTCTTAGAGGGGATGTAGTCCTTTAAGAAATTTCGGGAAAAATGAGATTTTTTAGAGAAGTCGAATGAAAGTAGCAATTACTGCCGATCTTCACTATGGGCTCACCAATATACCGGAAATCCTTAGCATAGCAAAACGGATATCCGAGGAATCACCCGACGTGGTGGTGTTAGCTGGTGACCTGGCGGAAACAGTGCGTGATCCCATTCGGTTTGTTGACCTTCTCACTATTTTTAGGGTTGAACTTGGCGAAACGCCCATTCTGGTTTTATCTGGCAATCACGATCTGTGGTGTGGTCCTCGTTCCCATTACGACAGTAAGGATCTATGGACGAGACAGCTGCCCGACATGACAAAGGCATCTATGTGTTTTTGGCTTGAGGGTGATAACTGGTCTCAGGATGGAGTTGCTATAGTCGGAAGTTACCTCCACTATGACTACTCTGCACAAGACAAAGTCGGTCCAACATCTACACTGCCACATGAATATCTTGCCAAAAATAAGGGCAAAGTCAACATGGATGGCAAGCGAATGAGGGGGCTGCCAGATGATATAACGTTTGCCCGTGCGATCGGAGAAGGTTTTCGGCAGCGGCTGTTAGACGCCCAAAGTGATCCATCCATCGAGTCTATTGTAGTAGCAACGCATGTGCCATGTGTAGAACAGTTAATAACTCGGCGGCCCTACAACTTTTCTTGGTCAATAGCGACCCCCTATTTCGGTAACTTGTCTCATCAGGACGTAATTTTCGGATGCGACAAGGTTAAATGGGTGATTGGCGCGCACTCTCATCAAGAAATATCTGCTGCGTTTGATACCCCCAAGGGTGCGGTGCAGTTATTCAACTTAGGAAGTGATTGCAACAATCCGGAGTACAAAACCATCGAAGTCTAATCGTTCTCGGTGGGAAGCAATATCCATGCTATAATGTAGGCGATGAAACCGCCACCAATATTGTCTCCTATTTTGGAGATATTCGTTCTATCACCTAATATATTTTGAGAAAACGTGTATAATATGATATGCCTGAGTATGAACGTATCGTAGAATACTCGTATCATCCCAAGGGTGGGATATTTGTAATTCGTTTTCTGGACGGTAGTTCATACACACTCAACATCTTAGACCTTCCCAAGAAGCTTCAAACCAAGAAACCCCAGTGGGAAGAAGCCGTGCTATCGGAAGATAGAACATCTCTGATGGTAACAGCTGGAAGTGATGTACGTCAGATTCCTTCCCATATCATCCACGCCCGAGGCAACATTCTCTAACAGTCGCAAAGGACAAGTATGAAAATTGGTGCTCGTGACATACTTGATCCTGAAATACGTGAGTGGTTTACAAAACACCACAGATCTCCAGACTCTTGGACACCGCAAACACAGATACCTCTTCCTACAATCCTTCAACTAGAAGTAACAAAGAACTGCAACCTTAAATGTATCATGTGCCACAAAGGACAGGGAGACCATGATTTTTTGCGAAATGATGTGTCAGATATCGTCTTGCAGCAGATAAAACCGTTATACCCTAATCTAAAATTGGCGATGTTATTTGGTGACGGAGAACCAATGGTGTATAAGGGGTTCTGGGATGTAGTTAGAGATATCCGAGAAGCCTCTCCTGATTGTTGTATTGATTTCATTAACAATGGGACTATGATGCACGAGCAGAATATACTGAAGTGCTTTCAGTATGGTGTATCATCAATGGGGTTATCACTTGGAGGAGCTTCGTCATCAACGCATGACAGAATCAGAAAAGGAAGTTCATTAAAAAAGATCGTTGAAAACTTCAAACTACTATATAAGATGAAGCAAGATCGTGGAACTTTAGAACCATATGTCAATGTCAATATGGTAGTTATACAGTCGAACTACAGAGAAATATCTGCATTTGTCGATTTGTGTCACGAAATCGGAGCATACTCTGTATCTTTTCCAACATTGTTTGTGACACACCCTTCTATGAAATCTGAGATAGTAAACGAAAATGAAGTAAGTCCGTATTTATTATTCGCGCAAAATAAGTCCGAACAACTGCTGGGTAAAAGAGATCTGAAAGACCGGTACTTCCGACAAAAAAATTACTATCCTGTCAAAAATGGTGGGTATTGCAAGCATCAACAACCTTGGAATACCGTCTATGTTCTTCACGATGGAGTAGTGGTGCCCGACTGCCACTGGTGGACCTCCACTAGAACGTCCTACTTAAATGAATGTGGACAGTTGAACGATAAGACATCTATTGTTGATGTTTGGAATGGTCCAGTGTTTAGTGAAATACGCGGCAAAATTTCAAAGGGAACCATTTTACCACAGTGTCGAGGGTGTGGTCTGGCTGGGGGAGTAGTTGAATCGTATCGATGTGATTCAACAGATCATGATAATCCTGAATACGAAAAGAACTATGAAGAAAAAGCCGTCGTTGAAGAAAAGGTTATCTTTCAAGAGAACTCCATTGTTCAAAATGTAGATATTAATCTAAGAGAAAAACTGGTAAATATCGGACACAGGTCATTTTACGCAAAATGGCTGTCAGAACAATGGAATGCTTGTGGCACCCTGGAGGAAATAGTAGACAACCATGTACGTCGGATTCTTAAGTTCAATCCAGATTTTGACTACAAGGAATATCTTGACAATATGGAGTTGGCGTTTCATGAAGAACTGGATAAAAAATCTTACTTGGAGTGCAGCCCATTAGTAGTGGATTGTGAAATAGCCAACTTTTGCAATTACAAATGTCTAACCTGCCAGTCATCCATGCACAAACGTGGGAACACACTACCCGATGAGTTGGTGAATGAAGTTCTCGAAAAACTTGTCCCACTCGGCGAAGTAGCGGATTATGCTAAGATTTCGGAACCGTTCATGCTGAGAGACCGCATGTCTGAGATAATCGAGAAGGTAGCCAAATTAAATCCATGCATTCATCAGAGGGTTTTTTCAAACGGCGAAAGAATTGATCGTAAACTCGCAGAACTATTAGTAGACTATGAATTCGAAAATCTGACTATTAGCATAGATGGTAGCACCTCTGAAAAATTCAAAGAATTTACTGTTACGGGAAATCTGGAGACAGTCGTTGAGAACATCAAATATCTAAACGAATACAAGAATCTAAAAGGGGCTTTTTATCCAAGGATCGTCATTGCCAGTCAACTCACGTCATACGTTGATCCAGTAGAAGTGATGGAGATTGCTCACGAGATGGGGGCATCGCACATTACTTTTACAGGAGTAATTATCTTCCCAGCCAACGAAGAGAAGCACAACGTAAGTAGTATGGTAGGGCCAGAGGCATTTGGTGGTGAGGTATTTATGAACGAGTGCTTCGCCAAATGTAAAAAGTTAGCAAACAAGTATAAGATTGGGTTTGGTTATCCTAAGATTGGCAGTCTTCCATATCACGGAGTAGCTTTTCCTAAAGGTATACCCAATTTAGTGTCAGGCAGACACGATCCTAAACAAACCTGCGCCACTCGCGAACCCTGGTATCGTTTTTGTATGAGTGGAACAGGAAATATAGGTCCATGTTGTCATCACCCACCCTTAGTTTCCTTGACAAAGGATGGCGGAATACCACTTGTTCAAGTATCTGAAGTTTGGAACCATGAGAAGATGCAAGGAATTAGAAAAATGCTTGCAGAGGGGCGATATACCTCGGGATGTGGGTGTGATTCTAAAATGAACTATGACAAGACGATTAACAAATCCGGTTCTGCATCACAAATATCCGAAGAAGTGTGTGGTTCTTTAAAAGGGCTTGGCAGTGGGTCATCCGCACAAAAGTGTGGCATAAAACAACCCTTCAACCTCCAACCCCGAGAAATCAAAGGACAAGGCTTGGCGTTTGAAACAGGCGAAGTGCAATATTCTCCAGCCAGCATAGAAATTGACCCCATTACAGTTTGTAATTTAAATTGTGTTATGTGCCATAACGCTCGCGGATTACGTTACCCCAAATGGCATGTCGATGTGGATGTTATGCATAAAATTCGAGACCTATCCTATCTTTCAAACCACTTCATCAATGTGTCCCTTGCCGGAGCTGGCGAGTTCACACTACACCCGCAGTGGAAAGACATATTATCGATTCTTTCTGATGGCAAATGTGATGCTGAAATATTGACTAACGGGCTGCTGTTGTCACACGATGACATAGACTTCGTGTGGTCTACGTGCTTAAAATTCGTAGGTTTCTCAGTTGATGCCGCAACGGAGGAGAGTTATTACAACATTAGGGGCAGCAAAGAATTTTATAAATTGTGTGAAACAATAAGATACACATGCAACCATGCCCGTCGAAAGCTTGTTAGATTAAGTATGGTAGTAATGAAAGAAAACATAGATCAAATAGTCCCATTCTTGGAAATGGCCCGTTCGTTAGGAGCTAACGGAGTTCTCTACCAACACATGCATGATAGAGAATTAGAAACTACGAAAAGAAATAATGGATTTATTTTTGATGAAAACCAACGGCCCGACAAAGAAATACGCAAGAGAGAGATATTAAAGGCCATTGAACTATCACACTCGTATGATATGTATGTACAAGCTGGTGAGATGCCAGAAATATCTCAACTAACAACCTGTGGTTCACGGACTCTTTGCACTCAATATCAACACGTCCGTCGCCGATATTATAACAGTAATCATGGGGACGTGAAACAGTATGTACCTTTCCGCCCTCCCTGTTGGTTGCCGTGGACGATGATGAACAGAACTTTTGATGGTTCGTGGAGAGTCTGTTGTATGTCATCTATGAGTTCTAATCTAGGGGGCAAAGAAGCCTCAGTAGAAGAAGCGTGGAATTCTGAAGAATTTAAAAAAATAAGAAGACAAATGATGCGTGGAGAAAAACCCAAGGAGTGTTTGTCTCAGTTTTGCCATACCGCTCGAAATATAGAAAAACGGACAATTCTATGGGACCGGCAGAGTTTATGAAAGTTGCAATTATAGCCAAAAGCAACGGAGATTATCCCGATCACGCGAATATGAAACACTCCACAAAATCACTAAACAGATTTTGTGGAGGAAATACGGGCAATCTGGTATTTTGGAAATCCGTCTGTCAAATGGTAACAGATTATGATCTAATATATTGGAACGCTGATCCTAATAAAATTAATCAACAATATAAATCTTTGATTTGGTTAGCATCAAATGAAGTTGGACCACATGACGCAGGGCAATCTGGTAAAGCGAATTACTTGCAACAGATAAATATTCCCATGTTCGCCATTGGACTCGGTGCACAAGCAGAGAAAATTGGAGATGAAGTTCATGTTTCAGACGGAACAAAAAAGCTAATAGCAGTAGCATCAGAAAAAATATCATCTATTGGAGTTAGAGGAGAATTTTCCAAATCTGTTTTGATCAAACTGGGGGTTCACAATACGATAGTCACAGGGTGTCCATCTTTACATCTCAACCCGAATCCGACACTGGGTTCAATCATCGAAGCGGGCATAAACAAAAAATGGAACAAAGTAGCTGTACTACAAAACAACAGATCGATACAGAATTCTGTCCATTTTGATGTAGAAGCAAAATTAATCCAATGGATGAAACAGACGAACGGCAAATATCTATGCCAACACCCCAGTTATGTATTTGATTTAGTCAAGCAAGATTTTATCGCACTTTCAAATAACGTAGAGAAAGGAGTTGAGAAAAGTCTGGTTAAGCTGTTTGGGATCACCGATATCAAAGAAATTATTCAACGATTTATCCGCGTCTATATGCTCATTCCTGAATGGAGCGATGCTATTCGTCGCCATGATGTTTGCATAGGAGGTAGACTGCATTCTAATTTTTTATCCATAGCCAACGGTGTCCCCGGAATAGTTATACCAATTGATTCCAGGACTAGGGAGCTTGCTGAAACTTGTAAGCTGCCAATTGTCGAAATGAAAGATGTGCTACAATGTGATAAATTAGAAGAACTGAAGAATAAGATAAAATGGGATGGAGCTAACGCATTTGATGATAACAGAACACATCTTAAGGAAATGTGTATGAAAACTATAAAGGCATAAAGGAACATAGACCAGTAACTGTTGTATAATATAGAATGCCTACACGCGCTTCCATCTCTATCTTTAAGAACTCTGTGGACTATGACGAAGATTTAGCACAGCCGTTTGTTCCGGAATCGGTTTTTGAAGCAGCCAAAAGGGTTATACAGTCCAAGGGTTGTGAACTTATCAAAGCCAGGGACGGGCTGTATATCGTGAAATATTCGGAAACTGGACCATTTCCACAAAAGATGCGGGATGAGGCATGGTTGCCGGTTTATGTCGCCAGAGTCCAACAGTGGTCGTCTGGAGGCATCAGACAGAGCGAATTCCAAAATTTTATAGATCAACCCGAAGCAGAGAAGTAAGCAATGGATACACCATTCGGCAGAGAATTACAACAAACAATACGAGAAATAGAACCTGTCTCTGACAAGGACGATTCTGGCCTTCCTATATCGTCCCAACCAAAAAAAGAAACACTGGCCAATATAATAGGATTGATGGGATCAATAACCATCGAAGTGATTCTGTCCGATATCAACAAAATGTTAGAAGCCAACAAGAGAGAGAATCTGGATGGCTATATATTTGGACTGTCCAGATTACTCAGGCATGACCTGGCATGGCAATGCATTGTTGATGCATTTGCTGACCGCAATGAACCTGTTCCCTCCAAATACTATCCTCAGTTCGGTAAAACCCGAAGTGACAACAAAAGATCGCAAGGCATCACAGTCTCTTAGGGCCCCGTAACCTCATATTTTATGTTTGACAAAGAAGTCTTTTAGGATTACTCTGCCATGAGTAAGTGGTACTATGGCCTTAACAATAGGAGTTCCAAATGCCGGTAGAAAGCAGTGATAGAGATCTTGTGCTTGCCCCGGGTTCTCACGCCCATGTGCAAGCCGAGAATAACGGGTCTATCAAAACGTATGTCGGTCCTACTGTTGTGACCCTGTCTGGGCAAGATCGACCAGTTCGATTCGATCCGGGAACAAGAAAGTGGCACAACGTGGGACAAACTGACGCTGTGTGTCCCGATGTCTGGGCAAAAGAAGGTGACTATGTCGTTCTAGAGAATCCATCGACCGATGACTCCCACCCAGAGGAAGGTGGCGCAAGAGCTGTCCCACATGGAGGTTTATACATGGGTCGTCGGGTTGTCGTCCCTGGTCCGTGTACATTTGCCCTATGGCCAGGACAGGTTGCTATTACGCTCGACGGACACCACCTTCTCTCCAACCAATATCTGCTCGTCAAAGTCTACAACGAAGCCGCAGCAAAAGAGAACTGGCAAAAAGGCGTCCAAACGGCTGCTCCGGTTGGAGGTGAAAAGACTGACGACGGTGAAAAGACCGACGACAGTGAGAAGACTGACGGTGAGAGCAGCGAGCTAGCCGATCTTCTGAACATCGCCGACGGCGAAAAAGAGCAAATAGCTCCACCGCTCAGCGACATCAATCCCAGCAAACTCAAACTGGGTCAGTTGATCATCATTCCGGGGAATCAGGTCTCGTTCTATATTCCCCCCACCGGTATCGAAGTTGTCGAGACCGAGGCGGGCAATTTCGTTCGTGAAGCAGTGACTTTGGAGCGCCTTGAATACTGCATTCTCGTCGATAAGGGCAGTGAGAAGCGGTATGAGAGAGGTCCGGCTGTGGTCTTTCCTAAGCCAAGCGAGATGTTTATCACAGACTCAGCGAAGAGACGCAAGTACAAGGCAATCGAACTCACAAAGATGTCCGGCCTACACATCAAGGTGATTGCTGACTACGAGGATGGATTTGGCAAGCATGTTGCTGGCGATGAAATCTTCATAACCGGCAACGAACAGGCAATCTACTACCCCCGCATCGAGCAATCAATCATCGGGTACGGTGAGCGAGACAGGCATTATGCCGTGGCAGTGCCAACTGGTGAAGCTCGATATGTCATGAACCGAAACACGGGCGTCATCGAAACCAGTCACGGCCCGCTGATGTTGTTGCCCGACCCTCGCGACAAAGTGATCATCAACCGTATGCTGTCTCCGGTCGAGGTCGAACTCTGGTACCCCGGCAACCCCGAAGCGGCGCAGCACAACTTAAAACTTGCAGCGGCGATGGAAAGTGCAGAAGAAGCTACCCGAGGATTCGTTCCAGAACATCGCGCTCGCAGGCACAGAGATACTGTAGAAGCGGAGCAAGTTTCCCCCGAAATTGCATCTGAGAAATTCGCTCGATCAACCAAGCATACTCGCCCGAGGACTGTGACGCTCGATACGAAGTACGATGGGGTTCCAGCAATTGGAGTTTGGACTGGCTACGCCGTTCAGGTTGTCAATAAGGCAGGTAATAGGCGGGTCGCACAAGGACCAACCAACATCTTGCTCGACTATGACGAAGTGCTCGAAGTCATAGAGATGTCCACTGGCAAACCGAAGAGCACCGACAACCTCCTCCACACAGTCTATCTGCGGATCAAGAACAACAAGGTTAGCGACCACGTTTCAGTCGAAACCAACGATCATGTCCGTATCACGATCAAGATCTCACTGCTTGTTGACTTTGTCGGTGAACCTGAAAAATGGTTCCACGTCGAGAACTACGTCAAGCTGCTCACCGATCACGTCCGATCAGTCTTGAAAGGTCGCATTCAGAAGATCAAGGTTGAGGACTTCTACGACCGCCACGTCGAGATAGTCCGAGATACGATCCTCGGCGGGAAAACTGGTGACCGACCAGGTATGGTCTTCGACGAGAATGGTATGACTGTCAAGGATGTTGAGATTCTCGACTTCGGAATCCAGAACGAAAGAATTTCCAACCTGCTCGATGGTGCCCAATTCGATGCAGTACAAACCAACATCGATATTGCATCTGCCGAACGAGACTTACTTCGGCAGCAGAGGCAGGAGAATATCAGTCAGCAGAAGGCAGAAGCCGAGGCAGCTACGAAGCAGCATCGGTTGAGGTTGGATTCGGATGTGGCATCAGCAACCCACGACGTTGCTCTGGTCAGAATCAATGCTAAGCTGGAAGTTGCAGAAAAGGACAAGGCAGCAACGACAGCAGCCGAAGCGGTTCTGGAACTCATCCATCTGGAAAGGCTGAAGCGTGAGGAAGCAACTGCTAATCTCGCACAGTCGATGACCACTGCCGAGAACGATGCACATTCCGCGAAGCTCATGGGTGAAGCCAACGCGCAGATCGCCCGGTTCGAGGCTGCGAAGGGTCAACTTACCGAGGCATTGGTGGCACTCAATCGAGATGACGTGGCAGTCAAGGTTGCTGAAGCGATAAGCTTTCAGCAAATTCTTGGTGGTGCGAACTTTGTAGAGCTGTTTGACAAAATGTTCGCCGGAACAAGCATTGCTGGGATGGCTGCTAAACTCGGGGGTCTATTTTCTGAGAACGGCGATGGAGTCGATGCGAGATCCAATCCCCCCAAAATAAGCCCTTGACAAGCGTGGCGATCTATGGTACTATGATCGGAGTTGGGTCGGTGGACTATCCAAGGCCCAACTCCGAGGTATCGTATGATAAAAGACGAGAAGCTGGACTTTTGGATTAGGCATCATCTAAACGTTCTATTTAAGGGTAAACATGGGGTTGGTAAGACCGCAATGGTTGTTGGTGCATTCGACCGTGCCAATCTCAGGTGGCGGTATTTCTCAGCCGCCACAATGGACCCGTGGGTTGATTTCATCGGCGTCCCAAAGGCTGTCCCTGACGGTAATGGCAAGGACGTTCTAGAACTCGTCCGACCCAAAGATTTCGCGGACGATGCAGTTGAAGCTATTTTCTTCGATGAGTTCAATCGATCTCATAAGAAAATCCGCAACGCCGTCATGGAATTGATACAGTTCAAATCCATCAACGGTAGAAAATTCGAGAATCTCAAGATCATCTGGGCAGCAATCAACCCAGACGACGAAGATCGCTACGACGTGGAAAAGATGGACGATGCCCAAATCGACCGATTCCATGTCCATGTCACTGTTCCATATAAATGCAGCTCCGAGTACTTTGTGAAGAAATTTGGAAGTTCACAGGGGAAAGCGGCGATTCAGTGGTGGAACGGACTGCCAGCCGACCAGAAAGAGTTAGTTTCCCCACGGCGACTGGACTATGCCTTGGAGATTGGTAAGGTAAAGGGTGACTTACGAGACGTACTCCCTCGGTCATCTAACATCTCCAAATTGATCACGTCCTTGCAACTCGGACCCATCGATCAGATTATCAAAGAGATCATGGGTAAATCAGATACAGCGGAAGCGAAGCGTTTTCTGTCAGTAGAAAACAACTGGTCTGCTGCTATCCAATATATCCTCAAGAACGCTGATCGAATGCGATTCTTCCTGCCTTGGGCTCCACCCGAGAAGTTGGCGGCGCTCCTGATTGACGAGAAAAAAGTTCTAAACTTCATCTTGGAGAACGCCGCGCAACACGACACCTTTGCTCGCGTGATCAAAGATGTATACCAAGGAACAAAAAATAGCGGACTGAAGAAGACAATCGAGAATCTATGTGAAGCGATACCAACAGATCAATTACCTGAAGCGTTGAAGCATCTATCGACCGCCACGACTGGAGTCTCGAAGGCAAAACATGGCAGTCGGTGGAAGCGAAACAAAACGCCATGGTTAGAACAGTTGAATGTTCTAAGATCTCGGAAAACGAATAATACTCACGAACGTAGAAGCGTGCTTAGTGATGTTGAGAAATTCCTTCCGCCTGTCCTGCCGAAGCATGAGGCTGTAGGAACGCTCAGATTACTGAATGACATAGCACATCACTCCTACCCAACGACTCTCAAACGTATGCGAGATTTCGTGCCGCTCGCAAACCACTGTTGTGCTGAAATAACGAGGAATTCACCAGGAGACTCGCAGCAAGAGCTGGCTCGCCAATATAAGAGCATGACGGAGTTTATCCGTAGAAAATTGAACCTCACTGGGAAATCCGGACAGTTTGCCTTTCAAATATGACTGCCACCATCGACTTTATGAGCGTGAGCCGGGACTTAGAAGTCCACCACGCCGTCTTCTATCAACTATGGGAGATGGGCACGCCAATCTTTACCAAAGCGATCCCTACCGCTGCTGTTGCCTTCGATCAGACAGGGCAGCGGGTCAGTTTCATGTTCAATCCAGAGTTCTATGAAAAGCTGACTCCCTACGAACGCAAGTTTGTGATCTGTCACGAATGCCTGCATGTCATCCTGAACCACGGGTATCGAGCAAAAGGTACAGAATCGGGCGAGAAAGAGATCGTCAACGCTGCCCTCGACATAGTAGTCAACCACGCGCTGGTCGAGCGTTTTGGTTTCGAGAGAGACAAGCTGAGCAACGCAGATGATCTCTGCTGGGTGGATACAGTATTCGATCTGTCGAAAGAGAAAATCGATCACGGGCAGACCTATGAATACTACTACCGCAAACTACGCAAGATGTGCAAAACAGTCAAAATTCCCAACCTGAAATTGGTGGATGATCATTCAGGTCTGGAAGGTGATTGGGAAGGAGCAATCGATCAACTGAACCAAGACTTGAGTGACAAGGAGAAAGAGTCGCTCAAGGATATGATTCGCAAGCATTTCCAACACGACAAAGAATCGAAAGAGTCGAAAGAGAGGGGAAGTGAGGCAGGTGGTCAGTGGACATTTGCAAAGAAGCAGCAAACAGTACACAAGAAGAAGTGGGAAACGGTGATCAAGAAGTGGGCGTTGAAACACGTCCAGGATTTCACATCAAGAGAGCAGTGGGCAAGACTTCACCGGAGATTCTCTCTGCTACCAACTAAGTTGATGCTACCCAGTGAGATGGAAGAAGAGGACGTGACAGAGCCAAAGAAAGTCTTGGTTTGGTTCTTCCAAGATACGTCGGGCTCCTGTTCTGGTTTGAAAGACCGATTTTTCAAAGCAGCAGCCTCGTTGCCACCGTGGCGATTTGATGTAAAAATGCACTGTTTCGATACTCAGGTATACGAAACCACCCTAACATCACGCAAACTTTACGGGTTTGGCGGAACTTCTTTCCAACCTCTTGAGAATTACATACAACGATATTGCCGTGAAAACAACTGTGCATACCCTGACACCGTATTCGTAGTTACAGATGGATACGGGGATCAAGTACGTCCAGAAAAGCCAGAACGATGGTACGTCTTTCTAACTTCCCATTATCGACACTGCTTCCCCTCTAATGTGAATTTTTACAGTCTAAAAGATTTTGAATGAAGGGATCTATCTCCTAAGCACAGTAACTAAGTGCGAGGAGATTATTCCTATGTTGTTCAAAAACTCTATACCACCATCACAGATTGTGTCCACTGCTGCCCGCAGAAACAAAGACTACGAAGTCGAGTTCATCAATGCAGTCAGCAATAATGACGTATACCGTCTCCGAACCTCATTACGCAAAGACAGTTACAACAATCTGTACAAAATTAGAGCACAGATCATATCTAACACACTCGCGTACCCAGCGCTGGACATGGTTTGGGCTTTCAAGGACTCTGAGTACGACTTCGCCTCCAGAGTTTACCACCGCATTTGTGATGAAGTCGATGAGGTTAAAGAGGGCTTTGACCAAAGCATGGCACCGATTACGGTCGTCGCCGGACAAGTGAGGGAATCACTGAAACCTATCTCTTTGAGCTATCAGGAAAAGTCAGATATCTTGCCCATTGACGAAGCAAGAAGACTACCGGGTGAAGCCGATGCCCGAATGACAATTTATCGCGGTCAGTATCCCCAAATGACCCAAGAGGAAAAAAATGCTACCAAAGAGTTCTTGGGCAACGAGGAAGAAAAAGCATTAAACAGGAAAACTTATAGCACTCGCGAGAAGTATTAGACACCCACAACTTCAACACTAACAATGTCTTGGTCTGTTTTGAGCGACTCCAAATTCTCGGCAGGTATTCTGCCAATCACTTCTTTATCCATTGCTTCTTCAACAATAAAACCGAGCCCCTCAAGTCGTAGTGCAGTATTTTGGTCAACCTTATCACCAAGTGTTACGCATACTTGTACCCCACTTAAGTCTAAATCAACAGATTCTATTGTGTCAATTTTTCTAGATCGGAATTTACGAATACCCTCCGCGTCCAAAATTTGACCATTCTTATTAATGTAGCCCATTTCGACGAATCTCTTGTACTCCTTGCTCGTCATAGTAGTACCACGGTATCGAACTTGCAGTCCCCTGCCATCAGGAAAAGATACCTCGTAGCTATCGCCATTTTGCTCAAAGCTACCGCCAGTCAATAGAATAGCACCATCTTTGTAGAAGTAGATAGCCATTCCCCTCTCGTGTAACCTATAACCATAACAGTCCTTACCAGTTCGAGTTAGCGTATGAGTATTGTCTTTAATTCTCTGTTCAAATGATTTGACATTGTTCTTATTCTTGAACTTGTCCCATGATTTTTGACCACCATACTGCCGCATATACCGCTCGGTCAGTTCTATTACTCTATTCCAAAAGCAGAGTTTGTTTTTATTTTGTGCAAGAGCACAAATGATAGCGTGATAACAAGAACCCGGCATGGATGGAACTTTAACTCCATTCACCTCTGTCATCTTCGATTCTGGTAACCTCTTGGAATTCTGAAAAGAATAGTTACGAATTTTAGGTCTTCGGCTTATTGATATGCGAGCATTTGTGTCAGACATTGTGCATCTCCAATTCATTCTAAATTTCTTGTTGATCAGTTGACTCCATTGATTCTGTCGGGTCAACAGGTTGTACAATTTCATTTAAATTCTGATTCTGGTCCTTATTCTGTTGTGCAAATTCGCCACACTCCATTTTTTCTTTCATAGCATATAAAATCGAGTGCCCATTGGGGTATCTGTCAGTTCGTACATCCTGAATTAAGGTTTCAATGTTGTTGCATGTTTCTGGATCCCCCAATCTAAGAAGCAGTTCCCTTGCTGCTTCTTCGAGTATGTCGCCGTTAAGTAGCTCGAACAGTACACCACCGGAAGTACGGAGTGTATCATGTGAATGTAGTGCTTTTTTTATCCAGTTCATTATACTACCTAATTATTATTAAATCGCCTTGCGGGATATTGACGAGAAACTGCTCCCAAGGGATTTTATAGTATCCGTTCCTATATCGTTTTAATCTTCCTTTGTATACCTCGTGATGTGGGTCAACCACAAACACACCATCTTCGTCATAACCCCTCAACACGATAGCATGATCATCTGGATCTCCACGAATGGGATCATGTGTGCCACCTCGATCCTTTGGCATTTTGAAGAATGAAGTCCAAGACAAAGAGGCTCCAACCGGCCTACCCGCATCTAATCCTCGTCTAATATGCTTCGCAAAATCCCAGTCAATTATTAGACGATTATCGCACTCCTTGCTCGAAAGCCAATCTGCCATATCGAGAACATACTCTCGGAAGTCCTTATTCCGGCACCTACCGTAATACACTGCCAAAGATTTGAGTTTTTTGATCAGAGTAGGTTTACTAAGTCTTCTCCAACTAAAATCAATGAGTGACAAATCGGCTGTAACTATTGTTACATGAGTGAAACCTAATTCATTAAGCAACCTGCCTTGTTGGGAACTAAATATTCCATCCTTTCGCTTACTGCGAGATAACATCTGTCGCAAATCACTATATTCAACAGAACTATCATAATAATTTGCTAGTGATGCCGCGGCGGCGATCCCACATTCAGCCGGATATTGCTTGTACCTTCTGACGTTCAACAACACTCTGTTTTTATCCATTGTTCTCAACCTTATAAGCAAAAGTGTCACAGATAAAAGGTCGAATTTCCTTCAAGTAGTGTAATTTTTCATACTTCAGTTGGCAACGACTTGGGGGTGATCCGATCAAGGATCGCGGCAATCTCAAGGATGTCAATTTTCATTTTACGGGCGATGAAGTGATCTAACCGATTATCTACCAACTGCTTTAACAAACCTTTTGCTTCTGCTCGTTTGTCGTAGGTTAGATCTCCTGAAAGTAAGTTAATCACCTTCTCTATCACATTTTGTGTATTCATGTTTATCTCCTCCCTATTTTCTATTGACATTATACACACAATTCTGTGTTTACACAAAGGTTTCGACGTATATTCCTTTAGTTGTTCTTATATAATTCCCTGCCTTTTTGTTTGATATCGACGTAAGTATATGATGTGCAACAAGTTACAACCGTGTTATTTTTGTATTCCGGGGAGACACAATTTTACCTGACACTTATAAATATCATCTCAAAGTCATAATTAGATTCTTTTGGCATGCTTCTTCAATTTTATATATAGCCGTCTCCCACCGTGAGCTGGCGTGACATTCAATGGGGGCATCTGCTAGTATTTTCATTGCCTGTTGTTGCTTCAAACTGACAATGGAACCATTCTTCTCAGTGGGATTTTTTGCTCCTGCATGAAAGACACCATAATACGGGTGATAGCTGACATTAAATGCATTCTTCATCGCTCTCTGTGAGTATTCAAGATCGATTCCTCTCGGAAGTATCTCGTTGAAATATCCAAGTTTGTCGAAGCATTTTTTAGATATCATCATACACCCGCCAGAAATGTAGGCAGCACCCGACCAAGTTTGTCGGATCGCCCGTTGGAAAGATGCCATAAAGTTAGAGCCCGGGTCGATTGAAACCAACGCGGTGATATCGGCATTGTTGGTTGTTTGTAGTGTTACTAAATGATCCAGGAATCTATTATGCTTTACCACTTTTCGTGGGCATTTCCGGTTAGTCATTCCTAATCCCGTAATAGGTTTCCCGCTAAGTGGGGCCCCCGCCATCGGGTCAGCTTGAGCAGGTGTGCTTTGATTTGGTGCTACCTTTTTGGGCGGTGGTGTAATTGTGTCATGTAGAATTAAGTCGTTGTCCAGTTTGGTTCTAAAATCATAATTCCGAGATAATGCCAAAAAGAGATTCCAAGCATCTCCTATGGGCACTTCGGGTATACAAACAAGATTCTTCACCGGAAGCATCGATGAATTCAGGCACTTTTTTAGTTCTTTTTTTGTTTCTTCGGTGGAGCCGTTATCGATCAAAAAGAGATCGTAGGTAGCCGCATCTTGATCACTAAAGGACAGACTGGTAAGAGTTTGTTTAGTTAAACTCCATCTGTTTTGGATGACGATGCCGACGGCGTGTTGTTTTTGCATTAGTTTCTCCTTCGCTCCCACCCTCTAATTTTGCCACACTTAGGGCACCAGCTACCTCTATTTTTATCTCAGAGTATGATTTCTTATACATCTTCACTGGGATAGAACCCGATCGGATGTCCTCTTGCACAGCACTTGCAGCCTTCTTTAGCAACTCCAAATCGGCGGATTCAAGATTCATCTTAAATCGGAGATGATGAGGTGGATCACCCTCCTCATAATCATAGGGTTCCCCGACGACAAAAACCCCTTCCTCCAAACTCATCCATTCGGGAACAATGTTAACACGAGATGCCTGATCTCTGCCCACAGCCTTCAATATAGACTTGGCGAATTCTTGACGAACTTCCGCAGAAGCAATATTAAGAAGATCATTTGGAACACGATCATGAGCATCATAATAAATACCTACTTTCGTTAAGTTATTTACGAAAATGTGAGTAGCACATTCCAACACACTACTTAATATCTTTTTCATTTGCTTCCTTCACTTTCTTCAATGCAGCTTCAAGTTCTTTCTGACGATCTGCTAACTCAGACTTAAATTCCTCCAGAACATCCCTCATGTATAAAGAGTCACCCTTTTTGCGATTAAGATCATCGATTTTTTCTTTCAATTCTTTGATTTTTAGTTCCAAATCGCCGGTATAAACGAGTGTTTTCCTAAATTTATGGCTTTCGGTATCAACCTGCATACCCTTGGATTCTTTGTACGCCTGAATAGCTTTCGATGCTGTGGTAAAAGATCCATCAACCCCCTCTGCTTTGAATAGAACAGGAAAGTTGGTGTTCTCAACTTCGTGAGGCTGGATGCTCTCTAATTCCTTCTGTCTCAGTGAATATTCTTCACCTTCTTTGAGCAGTCTGTCTATATCAAAATCAGTAGATAGTTTCTCGAAAAAATCGTGTTCAATCTCATCTTGAATGTCATTAACATCCATTGCTCTGAAATCCGGATTGCGGATCATACTGATTTTTGCATCCAGTTCTTCTCTGCTTTGAATATCATAATTTGCTGCTGTTTCTTGAACTGAAACAAAATCTCCATTGTCGAAAGCAATCTTCATTTTGTTTTTGATAGCAGTTGGATAACCCTTGCTCTTCAGCAACATTTGAGCTGCTGACCGTTGGCGTTGCTTGATTTTCCCTTGTTTCTGGTTTCCTGCACTCAAGTAATCGTCAAACGTCGGGCCGGTTGGCTCGTCAAACGTCGGGTGTGTTAATTTGATTCGATTGGATTCGTTCATACCGCCTCCTGTTTACTCTCTACTAATACTTCACCCTCTACTAATGTCAATTCACTCTCTACTAATATCGGTTCGACAGAACTTGTTTGGGGCCTAAAACCCTTTATTTACCTCAATAATTTTTGGGCTTTCTCGATCATATTCATAAAAAACTCTCTGGCATCATTTTCGTCGTTGAAATGCCAACTTATTTTAGGGTAGATCAAATTCCAGATGGCATCAATTTCTGTTCCCCTTTCTATCTCGTAAGCTACTGATGCACAGAACCCCAGAACCTCTTCAGGGTCGTTCATGTACGCCTCCTCTTCTTTTTTCCGAGAAAGCCAGTGCACCAGTTCATGGACGACAACGAAAAAGAAATCCTTAAAAAAGTTTCCATCATCGAACAAAAACTCATTTAACCGCATACTGTCACCGTCCGTTTCAGCGTATTTTTTGTCAAGCGGTATGATTTCGATTCGCAGATTTTTAAGACTACTTACATCCATCTCGAAGTCGTGCATCAGGGATTGTATAGAACGGCTTTTCATAAGCTTCTGCCGGATCAATTCACCTATTTGATCCACAGAGAGTTTGTGTTTGTTTCCATTAACTGTTACCGCGTAACCGTTTGCCAGCTTAGTTGTCCACATTTAGGACTCCTTCGTAGTCCGAGTCATCATGCTTAGATTCCACCATACTTTTTCGCAGACGTAATCTTCGCACTTCTTCGGTCTATCACTATAAATCGAACACTGACCCGCACCATCCATATAAATGCAGCCAGCGTCCGTTCTTTGTAAAGCGCTATTCCCTGATGACCGCATAATCTGACACGCATGACAGTTGCATCCATCAGTGGGTTCTTGATATTGATATTTACCACTCTCCTTTTCTTCAGGCAATAGTAGCACAATAGTGTTCTTACAGCACACAGCTCCACAGTACGGGCGTGTTTTCTGACAGTCCTCACCACCAAATCTAACTTTTCCATTCAAGACAATAAAAGCACTCATATCAATCTCCTACACAGATACATATCGTTCATCAAAAGAAATCTTAGGAATACTCACTGTTAGTCCATTATTATACTCCAACCAGATTAGACCCGTTTCACCCGGCTCTACTATTTTGACCAACGCCTTCTCTCTTTCGCCTTTGTCCCATACCACATCGTCTGCTGCGATATCTCGCTCATGGCGATCACTCTTGAATACCCCGGGAGATACCATACTAAGGGCAGCTTTAGTTAGAGATTCTTGTGGCAATTCATTAACTTCCGACAACATTTTCTGAACTTGATCCTGTTGTTGGGTCGCAATAATCTGTGATATCGCACGACGTTCCAGCAAAACATCACTCTCCGATATAAGCAGACCGTCCAGATCGAGCCAATCTACATCATTGTAACCCTTGAGAGTGCTAACTTTGACATGAATATGAATGGGGTACTCTCGAAACAAATAATGTGCCAAGGGGCGAGCAACAAATGTAATCGGACCATGCAAGTAGGCGTTTATTTCAGAATTCTCTAAAATATCCCTCAGAAACAGAAGGTGCGTGAGGAACACCATAGAGTCCTTTTTATAGGACATGTGTGGAGCGAAGAAATAAGAAATCCTGTGCTCTAATAAGTCGGGATTATCCAGCCAATCATCTAGGGACTTGAGTTTTTGAATAGCACAAGCTATAGTCTGGCATGGATACGACCCGAGCCACTCACCATGCACCTTGTGATACGAATCCTGAACTGCGCGTTCCAAGGGATCGCTGGGGTTATAAATAGCAATAGCAGTTCGTTTATGCATTCTTATTTCTTTCGTTTACACCTGCCACACCCAACACGAGATTTTTCTCTTTGTTGAGCAATCATCTTTTTTTTCTGTTCGAGTATTTTTTCTGCTCTCAACCGACGTATCTCAGACTGGTTAATATGAACCGTACTCGCTTCCTTGGGTTGTTTCGGTAAAGGAAGGGGACTCTCTAGCCGTACCACACCTCGTTTGACCTGTGGGCTCGCGTTAATTTTTCGAGCGTGTCGTTTTCTTCTTAGTATTTGAGCTTGCTTGGCCATTTGGTCCTTGTTCATTTATAGACTCCTCATCTGGAAAAAGGTCATACAACATTGTGCAATTGACATAGACTTTGGTTGGTACCTTTCGAGATTCTTTGAGACTCCTATTTGTGAACTTTTTCATACACGTCGGGCCAACTTCTTGGCTTTTATAAAGGCGGCGTCCGCATATTTTACAGAATCTAGGATTCACGCCTTTTCTCCCATCCTCTAGTATAACCACGACTTTCTCCACTTACTCATTTGTATTCGTCGAGCTAAAGGTATTTTTTTGTATATCATGGTGTATCTCCTAAATTCTCCAAAACATTCACCACCAACTCTCGCCCACATACAGAACATCGTCTCGACATTATTCTACAGTTAAACCGCCTCCACCCTGAACATGCTCCTGGAAAGTATCAAGGGCAGTCACCAACCGTGTTTTAACTTTTTGATCCTGCTCGTTGCTAATGATATGGAACCAAACATTCGCTAGTTTCTCTTGCATAACATTGACAGGTTTGAGATCACCGCGCAATTTTACTTGACAATCCTGTATCTCGATAATCATTTTTCCAATCTTCACCAGCTGGTCAGACTGTTTGATTGTGTCGAGATCTTCTGCACTGCCAATGTCAAAAAGTTGCTTTTCAAAAACGGCGCTAAGCATCTCAAATCTTTGATCAAGATCAATACGATACTTCATATATTCCTGAATGTCAGTAACGTACTCTTTCAACCACATGCGTTCTACTTGCTTCGCATAATGCTTAAGAAGGTGATTCCGGATAGCATCATCGCTCATTTTTTTATCACCTGACACAAGGGCGTATCCAGGATTTTCTGCTTCCCACGTCTTGAATAATTTCTCAACAGACTTATAAGACCGGTGCATGTCTTCCCATTTTTTTTCTGCTTCATGTCGTATGGGATGATTACAGAAATTACAATTGGAACGACAGATTACCCCACCTTTTTCAAGTTTGGTGACTTGTTTGAATAGGTCGTTATAGGTTTGTTCTACTTTGGGTATGTCACTCTTTTGTATCTGTCTCTGGTTTGATATCAGGTTTATCATAATAACTCGGTCTTTCTTCGGGATGAAAATCCAGATAGTCTCCATAGGCCATTTCAAGGAGCTTCATAAACTGGTGAATATTCACTGCACCAATTCTTAATTGACCCATCAGAAATTTTACTTGCTCTTTAAGAGCTTTTTCTCCAGGTTTTTGAGGCATACCTTATTCACTATCAAGTTGTCGAAGATTTTTCTTCTCTTTACCCATTTCATTTTTGACCAATTCTTCCGCTTCACGCATAATTCTTTGAAAACGAGTAGGAGCATCCAGTGCAACCTTTTGATTGTTCTCCCCGAACAGAGCAGACTCAAGCTTAGCAAGAACTTTAGGACGGCTCTTTACTACTCGGTCGCCTAGTAACTCGTTTAAAACTTGGAATCCCCCACTATTGGACGCTACGGCAAAATAACTAAGATCATGAATTATAGACCGAATCTCTTCGAGCCTATTAATATTGCGATCTATGCGCTCCTTCTCAGTTCTTGCGATTTTAGATAACCAAGACATTAAGGTATAGCCTTTATAAAGAGTGGTTGCCCTTCTGTCTTAAAGACACCCGTTGTTTTATCTCGTCCACTCGCCTCAAATAAGTCTACGACGGACTCTAATGCCATTCCTGCAAGCCACAGCACCAGTCTCTTCACAACGGTCTTCTTAAATGGAACCCAATTAAATCTATCTTTGAGAGGGTCAACCGTCATCCATATGAAGTAAACGAGCTGTTTGCCAAAACCAACTTTAGCTGTGTGCTGTTCTTCCTGAGACATAGATTCATCAACAACACAACCGGACATCGCTTCTACAATCTGATATGCCTCAAAAGATATAGAACTCACAAACCTAAGATAACCAATAGGGTGATTAAAGGGTTGATCTATGGCTTTAGATATTCGCTCAACAAGATCAGCAATTTCGGTACCGTGCTCTTTTAGGCAATCCTCAAAAGTCAGTGGCCCCTTGGAATTCGATACGAACTTATCTATCTTACTCTCAAGCTTGGACAGGTTCTTTTTTGCTTTACCAGAAAGTTTCTCAAGACGATATTTCTTCAGATAGTGATCAATAAAACTCATTTAGTCCTCCGTTGAATCATCTCAGCAATCAGTTCCTCTGTTACGTGGGTTGTATTGACATAATCGTTCATTACCGTAGCCTGATCATTAATCAGTCGTAACCTACGAACAAGATCTCGCAAAGCCGCAACCGAATCTTCGTCTACCGGCTGTACGTCCATAATTTCGTGCATCTCGGCAGTAATCGATAGTATTAGCGCATTGTTAGTTTCAATAGTAAGATCAACATGGTCCTTGCATACTGAGACAAACTCGACCTGACCCCCCTTAACACAACCTATCAGAGAGCAACATAGAATATACATAACTATGAGTCTGGCTCTCATTAGATCTCCTTGTTGGCAAATTCGTGAATAATATTGAATTGCTCAGTAATATTTTCATAATCGTCATTAACTTTGCGTAGGATGAAAGATTTGTCGGTATCAGGTTTGTACAAAATTGCCTCATCACCCCTAAATGGACCAGATGCTGTAACAACACATGCCCATTCTTCGTTTTCACCAACAAAATACTGCTTGATATTTCTTCTGTCAGCGGTGCAACTTTGGGCGTATTTTGACACTTCCCTAGAGTTATAACCTACTCGTTCTATCATGTATTTGTTGACCTTAGCAGCAATTTCATTCACCAGAGACTCTGCCTTATCGGTTCCCAAAAACTCAATCAGAGCAGGATACTTCTTTATTGCGTGAAATTGATTACTTGACAATTTGAACTGAGGCTTCTGAGGGACTTGGGTCGATTGAGGGACTTGAGGAACAGCGGGGGACTGAGGAACTTGAGGCACAGCGGGCACGGATGGAGTTTCGCCGGGTGGTGTTAATATTGAGGAAATACCGAGGTTGCCCAATCGACTGGCGGTCTTCAACATATTTGCATCATCATAAATACTAAATAGCGATCCAGTCTCATTTCCGCCCACCGCGCTGCTTCCAGTGCCATAATTAGGTACAGCATTAGGATCTATCTCTTTGCCATTATATATTTTATCTATGATTTGATCTGCGTAAGATGAAACACTCAGAGATTTCTTAAATTCCTTTTCGAACTCTCTGTCTTCTGATGTGTATTTTTTGCGGGACATTACACTTCTCCCTCCTCAATCATATCGTTTTCTATAAGCCAGCAAAGTATGTTTGCAGTTGCATCACAAGCATGTTCAGAGTCGAATTTAATTGCTTTACCACCAAGATCCGACATATACTGTTGCACTTTCTTTTTCATCTGCGATTTCGTGGCACGACCATTACCCGTGACTACTTTCTTTACATGACTAGGATATACAAAAGACACTGGTAGTTCGTATTTGCCACAACATGCCAAAATCACCCCTGTGCAATTTGACACCTGCCCCGTTACAAAGCCACCAGCAAAAGAACTAGTCTTCTCAATAATGATGAGATCCGGTTTTCGTGTCGATAGAATGGTGTCTACAGACACGAATATAGGCCACATTGCTTCCCACGGTTCTGAAACTTTAGACAAAACAACAGTTCCAGATTCACACCTGAACTCTTGACACACATCTTTTTTAGATTCAACTTCAACGAGAGACCAGCCTAGATTACGGACGCTGGCAGGATCAAAGGACAGTACTTTTGTGAGTTGTGACATATCGACTCCGGGGTTTGTGCTTATTATACAACATTTCTAAGCACAAACCTCGGAGTTTTCATCCACAATGCGTACTATCACCAAATATTAAATCGACCTCATCAGTCAGAGAAAGAAAAGATTCCACTTCACTAACGCCGTACAGTAGAGAGCGGACGAGATCGTTGGTTTTCTTGGTCCCTCGTGGCACGAGAACCGTACCATCGGGTTGGATGATAATAGAAACCATTGGTGCGACTACATCCCCCGCACCTTCTGTTTTATCTTCGTTTCTGTCTTCCAATAGTCGTTCTTCTTAGTTGATTTTATAGTGGTACCCATCGCTTTTGCGAACTGCTTAGCGATCTCGTCACAACCTTTGCCCTGCCATCCATGTAGATCAATGGATGCTTGCCCATTTTCGTCAATAATGACCTCGATTTCCTTCATTAGTATACGCTCCTTTCTGAGAATTTTCCAAACTTTCTTGCAGGAGAACTACATGATTCTCCGTATATATGAATATGAAACTTGTCAGAACCATTAAAATAAGACTTCAAGAAGAACCACAAGTTTTTCAGTCTACTATCGATGCTTATACCAAAGCGTTTAATTATACTTGTGAAATGGGATGGAATGACAAGGATTATAATGGAGTATCCCTTCATCACAAAACATACAAAAGAATTAAAAAATATCTTCCCTCTCAACTCTCTGTTTCCGCAAGAATGAAAGCCACTGAAGCACTCAAATCTGTCAGAAAGAGACTCAAAAAAGGCAAAAAAGCATCTTGTCCACGTTCTAAACAAATGAGTATTAGATATGATGCTCGTTCTTACAATGTGTGGTGGGACAGAAACGAGGTTTCGTTTTCTACCATCAACGGCAGAATTAAATCCAAGTTGTTTGTTCCTAAACACTTTCAACAATATCTCTCTTGGAAACGTTGTTCTGCTGAATTGTTCGTGAGAAAAGGTATGGTCTTTCTTTACGTTATTGTTGAGAAGGAAATTGAAGACTCTGTTTCTAATGGAAAGTTCATTGGTGTTGACAGGGGAATTAAGAAACTGGCAGTTACCAGTGATAAAAGATTTTTTGGAGGAGGACGCGTTAAACAGGTCAGTAGACGTTATAAACGATTGAGGTCTATTCTTCAATCCAAAGGACATTCTGGGAAAAGGCACTTTGGAAAGATTTCTTCCAAAGAGAACCGTTTTAGACGTGATGTTAATCACGTTGTTTCCAAACAGATTGTACAGGAATTGGAGAAAGGGACCACACTTATTCTTGAAAAACTCACGGGTCTTAAAGAAAACACGACAAGGAAGAGAAGAAAGAAAGACAGATTTGAGCACAACAGTTGGTCTTACTATCAACTGGAAGAGTTTCTCAAATACAAGGCTGCTCATAAGGGAATTTTGATTGACTATGTTAGAGCCCGATACACAAGTAGGGGATGCAGTAAATGTGGGCATATATCTCGTGCCAATAGGACTTATCAGAGCCAATTCAAATGTAGGAAGTGTGGTTACCAAGTTAATGCAGACCTCAATGCTTCGTTCAACATAGTTCTTAAACATCTGGACGCTATAGGCTATCCAGATAGGGCTTTTCAAGGAGCCTTATGCTCGTCACCTGTGGCTTGAGCAATCTCTTCATGGAAGAGAACTTGATTAGTCGCCCCTTATTTTACGACAGTCAGAATATGTCATATCCTTACAAATGTGTAAAACCATCGCATCTATCATCAGTTTTACTCTGCCCTTATTATACTCATTATATTGAGCGGTTCGCAACGCAATTCTTGTTTCTAAAACCTGGCAGTGTGCCGAATACACTTCAGGCTTACTCCATCGCATAGCAGATTGAAAAGATGAAAGATTGACAGTACGATAAATGAAACCAGGGTTATATTTATCTTGGTCCCATTCAACAAGTTTCCCATCCTTGGAATTCTCTTCTTTTGCTTTAGGCTTTTTCTTGAACCCCTCAGCTACTCCTCGGATTTTATCATAACTGGGGTATTCACCGCATGCATCCTTGGCAAGCCGGAGCAAATCGAAGTATTTATCCAGCACAGCCATCAACATTTCTATATTACCCTGAAAACTCTCCCCTACTTCCCTTCCTGCTGTTTGATAAAATCTTTCCATGTGCTCAAGACAGACGTTGACATCTCTCCGCCATAAATCTTCGACCAAATCCCATGCCTGCCTCAAAAACTGTGGCACGATACACTTTCGAACCGTATCCACAGTGATCTTCTTCGGTTCATAAGCGAGAATCTTGATGATTTCCGAGTACAAACCGTCAAGATCCCGACCACATAACTCAACCATCAATCGTACTGCTTCTTTGTCGTAAGTGCGATTGTGATCGTCAAGAACTTTGCCAACCCATGTTGCAGCTTGATTTATTGATCTCGCTTCTTTAGGTGACTCACGCAGCACACCATTGGACTTGATAAGTTTGTAGAACTTACTCGTTGCTGCTGATATGAATCTTTTGGAACCTGGCTTGACATAACCGATGGGACTATCAATTACTAAAATAGTGTCCTTATTTACCAAGTGTAAGTAATTGGAAATCAGGTTGTAATCAGGCGGCAAACCCTTCATTTTAATGATGCGAACACGGTGGTCAAAAAGATCCTTGTGCTTCAGCGCCATAATGATATCAGCAGCTTGAGCGACTTTCAAGGCATCGGCAACGTTGTCTGGATTATGCCCACAATCGAAAATCTCAACATTGGGATCTTCGATTAGGGCACAAATATCCTTCCATCGCTGGCAAGTATCATAATAATTACCAGTTATCCAGTAAACAGGCTTTTGTTTTTCAGCCTTTTTAGGTTTAGATTTAGGTTTTGCCTTAGCCATCAGACTTAATTATTCCTTAATAGCCGGGGCAAAGAAAAAGTGCAGCTTTGGATCGGCGTCCTGTCCAATATCCATCAGTTCGGCGATAACTGTACTACTCTCATCAATACAGTTAAATCTGAGCGTACTCTTATCAGTTGCTTTGACCACATCACTTAAAAATTTCACAGCATAGTGCGATTTAAAAAAGTCGCTCATAGACTCCTTAAGCTTGTTATAGCTGCATGAACCAGTGAATTCACAAACATACCTTCCTTCATTAACAGTCATCTTCAATGAGCCACTGCTAGCCTCAAAGTCGCCTGTATGAAACCCGCCTTCTTTCTCTATTTTTTTGTCCTTGACAGCCTCCAACAACTTCACACCTTCTCTTAGTTCCTCCATAGGCATATCTAGAGCGACTGCATAATCCCCACCATAAGCATGGTTCTCATAGCTGATCCATGTTAAACTGGGTATGCCATGCAAATGCAATTCTATTGCACTTCCGGGATTAACATAACACGAAGTGGGGCTCTCATAGTATAGTGTGAGTTTCTGGGCACCAACTACATCAGCGATAATTTCCGCTTGATCTATAGGAATGAGGTGCTTTATCCCATTTTCTTCTTCTATGTTGGGGTTGTTCGTTTTGTAGCTCAGAATACCAAATCGCATTCCATCACCACAAGCGAACCGCAATTCATCCTTCAGGAAATGCAGACAAACCATCTGATACTTAATCTTATATGCAAGCGGCGACCTATACTTCCCAACGGTGGCAATCCCCTCATTAAAGACCATGGCGTCAAATTCGTAGGAGAAACCCTTTTTCTTGGACTGGGACTTAGACTTGAAAGTGTGATGTTTTGGAAGGGTCTCTATTTTTGCCGACTTTTTCGTAACACCGCCGCTCTCTTTCAATGAGAGCATGTTACCGTCCAATTCTACACCGACAACCGCATTCTCATTTAGACCACCAACAGCATCACACACCTTCAATAGCACAGCACTGTCAACCGTTGTTATACCCGGGGTTATCTCTGAAACGGATGGATCAGTTATCTTTGTTACTTCCCATCTACCGAGCAAAAACCCGTTACTGGTTATGAAATGAACCTTGTCTTTAACGGCATCGATTGTAATTCTACCTGCCATGCCATAATCAGTTTTAATGCCGCGAGTCGCTATCTTCTGCATCCTCTGTACGGCATCCATCAACACATGCTTCGTCATCGTAAACTTCATGTTCAATCCTCATCTTCATAACCGGACGAATAATCGTCCGTGCCATAGTCAATTCCCTCGTCACCATACTCGTAAAACTTCTTATTGTTGCGGTCCCCTCCGTCGCAGTGTTGGCACGGGGCACATTGTGGGCAGTTGCCGTGATTACATATCTGTGATCCACAATAATTACAGTGCTCACTCATGACTTACCACCTTTCACCATTAATCTCCTTCAACGTTCAAACAATCAGTTGCAATGCGATCTGCCAACGCCGATACCTGTATCAGTTCAGATAGCACTCGTTTCTTGTCAATATCATGGGTTTTTATCTCGTCCCACAATTCGTCAACCTCTTCCAACAAAATGGCGTAACCCTCATGAAGACTCGCAATGGGAGGATGTTCATCTCGGGCTCGCGATAACTCATCTTTGACTAATTCAGAGAATTTCATCTTCCACCCTAAATTCAGATTCACAAAAACTACACTGCACAACTTCTGGTGCCATCAAAAATTCTCCGTCAGACCATTCAACGCCCATGCTTTCTGCTATTTCTCGTTTATCTTCGTCGCTCAAATGGTCGGGACGGATGTAGGAACAAAAATTATTGCGACCACAGTCGTCGCACGTCCATTCTCCAGCAGGTCTGAGTTCAACGTTTTCCATTAGAGAATTCCATCATCTGTGCGCCATGCACGGTCTATCCCATTATACAATATATGCCGAGCTAAAGCAATGTCATTCCTTCTTTTTTGGCAAGTACGGTGATAAGTCGTACATAGTACCATTGCACACTGAGCATAAAGTCGGGTTTTTGGAGAGATCGATCACCTTACAAGATACTGATGGTATTGTGTCTTTACGAACAGCTTGATTATAATCCATCCATATACACTTCAAACCCTCTGCGTTAACCTCATGCACCGTCATGAGAGGTCCACCAGACTTAACTTGTACCACATCGCCTTTGTGAAACTCGGTCACTTTGTTCCTCCTTCGACAATCCGCCATGCATAATTATTTTGGATCGGCATTCCATCGTTTCCGCGCTGAAGCATCTTTTCTTCGTAAGAGTGCCGACGAGGATTCCCGTGATGGTCGAACCACTCACACACACAAAGACAGCCATCATCCGCGTTAGAAGATACTGTCATCAATGGCCCTCCGGAGTTTAAAAATACACTATCACCAACTTTAAATTTCATTTTCATTCTCCTCAAATTGAATGTTTTTACCTGTCAGTGCAAGAGCGATTTCTCTCACTACTGAATCAATCTGCTTGTCGCACTCTTTCTCCATATCAAGATCGTACTCAGTGCCCATGCCACCATTTTGCTGTGCTCCCGAGAGGTGGCTGAATCCTTCATCAAGTCTCTTGTGTAGGTGTTCTATAGTAGCCTCGGAGAAGGAGCCACTACCCATAAATACCAACCCATTGATTGAGCCATGAAATTTTACTTTGGGGTGGTCGGGGCTCGCGCCTTTTCCCACCTTCTCGTATTTACCTCCACTGTGCATTTTTGTCATAACCAAAGATCCTTAAAATCCTTCTTCTGTGCCTTTGTCCATCTGTTATTGGCAGATCGCCCCCAATGGTCTACCCAACCAATCTTTATTTTCTTGCTTTCCATCTGCTTTTCCGACTCCAACAACTGCTTCAACAAAACCTTAGCTTCTGCTCTCTTGTCATAAGTTAAGTCTCCCGAAAGCAAATCAAGCACTTTCTCTATTGTATTCATGTTTGTTTATTTCGATTGGTGCAATTTACGCACTATGAAGCAAGCTATCGTCAAAATTTCCTCATTTCGGATGACTTGATTATCATTTAACCATAGACATTTAACATGATTGTCGTTGATACCGACGCAAGTCATTTCAGGCCCACCAGACCTAACTTGAATAACGTCACCCGGTTCGATTTTATTGTTCATTTTCATTCTCCTAACGACCACATAGGTCGTCTGTTGCGGCACTATACCCCGCCTCCCACCAAGCATGAGCAATAGTACCATACCCATAAGGATTCTGCTGAATAGAATATGCTTGCTCGGAAGCGACATATCCCTGCTCTCGGGCAATTTCTTTTGTCGGGGATGGGATCAACTCCGACAAACAGTTGTCTTCGCTAACGGTTATCATACACTCCTGCTACACATCAAGCCGTCCGATAATGCCGTTCAATACATCATTTGCCCGGCTAATCGTATTGCCGATACCCTCAATCGTCGCGGTTGCCGGTGATCGACCTCGGCAACCATCGTCGCGTTTTTCTCCGGTCACCGATGGTTCGGGCGATGGTTCTGGTTCGGGCGATATCATAACAATCGACAGGTGATCCGCAAGTCGTGCGATTATCAGGTGTAATTCATCAGCCTGATTCTCACACACATCCATCATCGCAGATAGTTTCGATTGCGTGTTCCCGTCGTCACAAGTCATGTTTGCGCTCATGGTTCTGTCCTTTCGTTGTTTGCCTTCATTATTGTTCATCACTATCTCCTAAAATG
>SDBU01001784.1_pt1 | contig 29849 bp, 29 predicted proteins | sample 2277071 | NCBI WGS metagenome assembly SDBU01 (sample SAMN10397929, study PRJNA504765) | marine sediment metagenome | isolation source: marine sediment core GS08_GC12, 126 cmbsf | place: Arctic Ocean: Gakkel Ridge, Loki's castle | collected 2008 | reverse complement strand
GGGACAGGAGGCTTGGAGGCGGCTATCGTTAATACCCTATCTCCGGGGGACAAGGTATTATCGGTATCTATTGGGGTCTTCGGCGAACGCTTTGCCAGTATTGCCCAGCAATTTGGTGCCGAGGTAATCCCGCTTCGCTTTGAATGGGGTAAACCGGCTGATGCAGATGCTGTCCGCCAGGCTCTCCACGCTGAACCAAAAATCAAAGCGGTGCTGGTCACTCATAATGAAACCTCTACCGGTGTTACCAATGACCTGGCTTCAATCAGCTCGGTAGTAAAGGAATTTGATAAACTGCTGCTGGTTGATGCTATCAGCAGTCTGGGCTCAATTAACCTGCCGGTAGATGACTGGCGCTGTGATGTTACCGTTACCGGTTCGCAGAAGGGATGGATGGTTCCCCCCGGCCTGGTAATGGTCAGCCTGAGTCAGGAGGCGTGGCAGGCATACTCAAAAGCTAAGATGCCTCGTTTCTACTGGGATTTTACCAAAGCCAAGAGCTACTTGGAAAAAGCAACAGCGCAAACGCCATGGACGCCGGCTGTTTCTATAGTATTTGCGCTATCGGTATCGTTGGAAATGATGATAAGAGAGGGCTTAGCTAATATTATCGCCCGCCATGCTCGGGTTGGCAAAGCGGCTCGTGACGGGGTAAAATCACTGGGGTTATCCCTGTTTGCTGAAGAAAGTCATGCTTCCAATACGGTTACGGCTGTAGCCGCTTCGGATGGACTTGATACTAAAAAGTTGGTTAAGATGCTAAGAGAGGAGCACCAGGTGGTGCTTGCCGGTGGACAACAAAAACTGGATGGTCAGATATTCCGTATCGGGCACCTCGGCTGGGTAACTGAGGGTGACATTGAAACCGTAATATCAGCGCTAAGGGTGGCATTGCCATCGGCTGGATTCAGGAGTGTTAGTTGAGAATGAAGGTTTTAATAGCTGACCCTATTTCTGATGAGGGCATAGATATTCTGCGTAGTCAGGCTCAGGTGGATGTTAAGCTGGGGCTAAAGCCAGCGGAAATCATACCTATAATTGGCGACTATGATGCCCTGGTGGTGCGCAGCCAGACTCGGGTCTCCGCCGAGGTTATACAGGCCGGAGAGAAGCTACAGGTTATTGCCCGGGCCGGGGTTGGCGTGGATAATATTGATGTTGACGAGGCAACCCGGCGAGGCATTCTGGTGGTTAATGCCCCCAATGCCAACACTATCTCGGCGGCGGAGCATACTATTGCCCTGATGCTCGCTTTAGCCCGCAATATCTCCCAGGCTAATGCTGTGCTCAAATCCGGGGTATGGCGGCGAAGTGATTTTATGGGCACCGAGGTCAGAAACAAGACATTAGGTATTATCGGCTTGGGCAATGTGGGTTCAGAAGTAGCCAAACGTGCCCACGGTTTGGAAATGAAGCTCATCGCTCATGACCCCTTCATCTCGGTTGACCATGCCCGCAAACTTCAAGTGGCGCTGGTTTCCTTGAAACAGTTACTTAAGGAATCTGACTTCATTACCCTCCACCTGCTAAAAACACCATCAACTAAGGGGATAATTGGCACTAAGGAGCTGGCTCTGGTTAAGCCGACAGTGCGTATCATTAATACTGCCCGGGGTGGATTAATTGATGAAGCAGCACTGGCTAAAGCGGTGAAAGAGAAGAGGGTGGCCGGCGCTGCCGTAGATTGCTTTGCTACCGAACCAACTACGGAGAGTGTTTTCTTTGCAGAAGATAACATTATTGTCACCCCTCATTTGGGTGCTTCCACTACCGAGGCTCAAGCAGTGGCAGCTAAGGATGTAGCCGAACAGATTATTGATGTATTTAAGGGGCAGCCCGCCAGATATACCGTTAACGCTCCCTTTATCTCGGTGGAAACTCTGTCGGTGCTGGCGCCCTTCACCAAGATAGCTTCCACCGTGGGCAGGTTGGTCCGCCAGCTAGCTGAGGGACAGATGAATGCCATCAAGATTAAGTATGATGGTGAGATTGCTAGCTATGATACTAATGCCCTTAAAGCGGCCGTTCTCGGGGGGTTACTTGAGGGGATAAGTGAGGAGCGGGTTAACCTGGTCAATGCCAACATGGTCGCTGCCCAGCGCGGTCTGGCCGTAGTAGAGCAGAAAGAGTCTACCTGCGAAAACTATGCCAGCCTCATTACCGCCGAGGTTACCACCAGCACTGGGATTACTACTGTCGCCGGTACCGTAATGCGTGGTGAATCGCATATTGTCCAGGTTAATAACTACTGGATTGATATTGTGCCTACCGGAGGTTACTTCCTGTTTAGCGACCACCTAGACCGCCCCGGGCTAATTGGCGCCGTTGGTAACCTAACCGGTGATGCTGATATAAATATTAGCTCTATGCATGTATCCCGTCTCAAGCCCAGGGGACAAGCCCTGATGGTATTAGCCCTGGATGAGCCTCTGCCTGAGGAACAGCAGCAGCGAATGTTGTCTATCCCTGATGTCCATACCGTTAAGGTGGTAAAACTGTAACGGACAGGCTGAGGGTGCTTCCCTTCTCCTCTGGCGCAAAGGTGAACTGTACCATCGGGGTTGGGCAGTGTTTCCTTATCGGCGGTGTTTTCTACTCCACGGTTACGCTTTTAGCCAGATTACGCGGGAAGTCTATGGAACAACCCCTTTCCTTAGCAGTATAGTAGGCAAGTAGCTGTAAGGCTACGGTATTAACCACCGGTGAAAATATGGCATCAACCTTAGGCACGGTAATGACTGAATCGGCTAATTCCCCAATAACCTCATCCCCCTCCTCAGCCAGAGCTATCAGGGGTGACCCTCTAGCCTTAACCTCTCTGATATTGGTCAGCATCGCTTCATAGGTATTATCCTGAGCCGCAATGGCAATAACTGGTGTATTGCCACCCAGTAAGGCGAAGGGACCGTGCTTTAGTTCCCCAGCCGCATAGCCCTCAGCGTGAATGTAAGAAACTTCCTTTAGCTTAAGTGCCCCCTCAAGGGCTACCGGGTAGTTTACGCCTCTGCCCATAAAGAAGACATCCTCATACCTTGACAGGTACCTGGCGCATGCCAAAATCTTATCCTCATTCTCTAATACCTGTTGCACCTTAACCGGCAGTTGCCTTAGCTCCATGGTCATGCTGGCTAATCTTCTAGCCTCAATCTTAGAGTATGACATCATTAGCCAGTATAACACCATAAGCTGAGCCATAAAGCTCTTGGTAGCGGCAACACTTATTTCCGGACCAGCTCGGGTATAAATAGTCTGGTCGGCAATGCGGCTGGCAGTGCTGCCGACTACATTAGTAATGACTATCAGTTGGCACCCCGCCTCTTTTAACCTTTTCATGGCTTTTAATGCATCTGCCGTCTCGCCAGACTGGGTAATGACAATTGCTGTAGTTCCAGCCAAAGTATGACCATAGTAATTGAATTCAGAAGCTAGCTCAGCCCTCACTGGAATCCTGAGCAGCTCCTGCACAATATGTTTCCCTACCAGCGCCGCGTGATAGGAAGTGCCGCAGGCTAATACGAGCATGGCTTCTATACCTGCGTCCCTCATCATCGCTAAATCAACTATCGGCTCACCTGAGACCCATCCGACCAGGGTATCCCGTATCACCTTAGGCTGCTCATGAATCTCCTTGAGCATGAAGTGCTCGTAGCCCGCTTTTTGAGCATCCTCTACCGTCCACGAAATCTTATGCTCTTCTCTGGCCACCTCAGTGCCGTGCTGTTTAATCTTGATACTGCCGGCGGTAATCACGCTAATGTCACCGTCTTCTAAATATATAACCCTATCAGTATAATCCAGTATTGCCGGCACATCTGAGGCAATAAAGTCCTCCCCGTCACCTATCCCAATCTTTAATGGATTGTCCTCCCTTGCCGCTATCAGTTTAGATTCACTCGCCACCACTACTATAATGGCATAGGAACCTTCGATGTCACCCAGGGCAGCTTCTATCGCTTTTTCTAAGTTGCCATCATAATATTTCTCAATCAGGTGCGGAATTACCTCGGTGTCTGTTTCGGAAACAAACTTATGCCCCTCACTGGTTAGCTGCTGTTTTAACCTCTGGAAATTATCTATTATCCCGTTATGTACCACGGCAATATTGCCGGTGCAATCAAGGTGGGGGTGAGCGTTTACCTGGGAAGGCTTACCATGAGTCGCCCACCTGGTGTGACCAACGCCGGCCGTCCCGCCAAGCCGTGGCGCCGCTTTCTTCAATGCCGCTACTCTGATGGCATCCTTACATGTCTCAATGCCACTGCTCGATACAGCTATACCACAGGAGTCATAGCCCCGGTACTCTAGCTTCCCCAGACAATTAAGCAATATGGGTTGAGCTTGTTTAGAGCCGATGTAGCCGACAATACCACACATAATTAAAACACCAGGCTTCGGTCAGGAAGCCTACCCCTAATTAGTTTCAGGGCTTGAACCTGGCTATAGTTGCCTAAAATAACTCCAGGCTGGGCGACTACGCAGCTGCTCAGACTACAGCCCTCGCCTAGCATCGCTCCCATATTTATCAGGTGGTGTTCATCGTTAGCCTTAACTTCAGTCTGACTGCTGGCGGCGGTGAAGTGCCCTTTGATGACACAGCCCTTATCAATAACCGAATCTTCTATAATACAACTCGGGCCAATACTAACATCATTGCCAATAACACTGTTCTTTATCTCACTAAATGGTGAAATAAATACATTGTCGCCAATACTGGTCGCCGGTAGGATGCATACGTTGGGGCCTATGTCACAATTGTTACCGATAACTACCGGACCAACTATGTACGAGTTTGACCGTATCACCGTGCCTTTCCCTACCGAGACCACCCCTTTTAATGAAACACCGGTCTCAATAGTACCACCCAGGCTAGCCGGGATTTGGCGAAGAACGGCATCATTGAGGTTTAATATATCCCATGGGTAGGCTACATCAAGCCAGGTGCCGTCTATTTCCTTAGCCGCAATCGGATAGCCCTGGGCTATCATTTTATTCAGGGCATCAGGAATATTAAGCTCAGGTTCAATAAAGCTAAAAATTTCAGTGGTAAAGGCATAAATGCCGGTATTAACTGTATTGCTCTGCTCCTGACCTGGCTTACCTGCCATACTGATAGCCTCCACCAAGCCATTTTTAACAGTTACCATATTGTATCTATGGGGATTTACCGTGCCCCTTACCTGTAGCGCCATAGGTTTGACGGTAGTAAAGTGAGCAATGGTATCAGCGTCAATCAGTTTATCTCCTTGCAGAACGAGGAATTCATCCTCGGTTACCGCCTTAGCCTGAGCCAGGGCATGAGCCGTGCCCAGTTGTTTCTTCTGAGTTACATAAGTTATGTCAATCCCAAACTGTTCCCCCGAGCCCATATAATCAAACACCTGCTCCTTTTTGTAGCCAACTACCAGCACAATGTTGCGAATACCGTTTTGAGCTAATGACTCAACTACATACTGAAGTATCGGCTTACCCGCTATGGCAAGCATTACCTTCGGTTTGGTAACCGTAAATGGCCTGAGTCTTTGCCCCTCACCTGCCGCCAGAATCACCGCCTGCTTCATTACTACTCACCCCTCAAAGTATCGTTGAATTCGGTGAAATAATCCCACTGACCATAGCCCCTGGCCCAATATGGGTATTGTTACCAATCATGCTGCCGACATTAATACTGGCGTTAATCCCGGTTTCAACCCTGTCCCCGATTATAGCCCCCAGCTTATGCCGTTTGGTATCTGTACTCCCCACCATTATATCCTTTTTATCCAGTCTCAGATTGGCAACCTTGGTGCCAGCGCCAAAATTGCACTCTTCACCGATAATACTATCACCTACATAGTTATGGTGAGGAATTTTACTACCCTGCATAATTATGGAGTTTTTAATCTCTACCGCACTGCCAATATGACAGCCATCACCGATTGAGGTGCACGGACGAATATAGCAGTTTGGTCCTATGTCACAAGCCTGCCCAATTATCACCGGACCGACTATGTATGAGCCTGACCTTACTACCGTATTCTTGCCAATGGAAATCACACCTCTTGTCACCACATTCTCTTCTATCTCACCCAGGTTCTGCGCCTCAATCCCATCAAGCTGGGATTCGTTGGCGGGCAGTAAATCCCAGGGATAGCTAAGGTCAAGCCAGTAGCTAATTTTGTGATAAGAAATCCGGTGCCCCTTATCTATCATCAACTGTAAGGAATCGGTTATTTCATATTCTCCCCGCGGCGATTTTGAAGTCTGAGATATAGCCTCAAAAATATCCGGGGTGAACAGGTATAGCCCCACATTTGCGATACGGGAAGGACACTTTTCTGTCTTCTCATAAATACGAATTACTTTACCCTTGCTTATCTCGACTACCCCCAAACCCCGGATATCCTCAACCTCTATTGTCCCCAGAGTGGTATCTTTACCACTTATTATCTTGCTTATATCCCTGTCGGCTACCACATTATCCCCATTTATTACCAGGAAATTCCCATCAAGCAAGCCTTCAGCCGTTTTGAGTGCGTCCGCTGTGCCTAATTGCTTCCGCTGAGTGCAATAGTCTATGTTTACTCCCCATTTCTGTCCATTGCCGAAATATTTACGTACCTGCTCATCATGGTAGCCAACAACAAAGATAAATTCGCTAATGCCGCCGTTTCTGACTTCAACAAGCAGATGCTCAAGGACAGGCTTATTGGCGATAGGTAGCATAACCTTAGGTCTGGTATAGGTAAGGGGGCGCATCCGGCTACCTTCCCCTCCAGCCAGTATCACCGCTTTCATACTTCCCCTTTAGAGAACGGAGATTTGGCTAAGCGGTATATTTCTGGTGCTACCACTTTCAATATCGTCTCCATATTCCAGATATACCAAAAGGCTGAACCTTACTTTCATTTTAACACCGTAAATCTGGATGTCAATCAGCCAGTGCCTTTGGTGGGTAAAGATTAGTGATTTTAGGGTAATACCTTGTTGGGTTATAAAGTGGTAAAATAGTAGGCAGGGTTAGCCCGACTACAAAGAGAGGTATAGTGAGATGAAGGGTTTAGTTAAGCTTTATGCCCGCCCCAAACTTAATGCGCCGAATATGGTAGCTGCCTGGCCCGGTATTGGCAATGTGGCCGTTATAGTAGCGACATATCTCAGAAAAAAGGTGGACTTTAAGGAACTAGGTGAGGTTGAGGCTTCCCATTTCTTTGACCCCATTGGAGTGGTGGTTAAGGACAATGTAGTGGAGGCACCGGAGTTCCCCCGGAGCAGGTTCTACTACTGGAAAAATAAGGGCAACGGGAGTGATATAATATTATTCATGGGTGAGGATCAACCAACCTCTAAGGGATATGAATTGGCTAATTGTGTTCTTGAGGTGGGAGAGAGGTTTCAGGTTAGGCGAATATACACCTGTGCCGCCGCTCTGACCCGTATCCACCACACCGAGCAGTCCAAGGTGTGGGGAGTAGCCACCAGCCGGCAAGTGGCTGAGGATTTGGCAAGGCACGATTTGGTGCAAAGGGGCAACCTCCACATTTCGGGGCTAAATGGGTTACTGTTGGGGGTAACTAAGGAGCGTGATATCGAAGGTGTCTGCTTGCTGGGTGAGGTGCCGATGTATGCTACCCGAATACAGAATCCAACGGCGGCGCTGGTGGTGCTTAAGGTGCTGACTAAAATGCTGGGCATTGATATTGATTTGACTGAGCTGGCACAGCTCGCTAGCGAGACAAGAGAAAAAATGAGGCAGGCAGCGGCTGAGGCTATGGGAGAATATATAGACTACTTTACCAGTCCTATCTGGGAACTCGAAGAGGAAGAGGAGTAGGGCTGCGGAACATATTATGTCGTTGTCCATTGAGGAGACTATTGCTGAGTTAGCCAACGGTGACCAGCCGTTACTAAATTCATGGCTGGTTAACCTATCAAATCTTAACTCAGCAGATCTGGAGTGTCTTGAACAGACGTGGGTAACAATTGAGCCAAAACGGCGGTGGCAAATTATAAATCGACTGGTTGAGTTGGCTGAGGATAACTTTGAGCTTAACTTTGATAGCATCTTCAGGAATCGCCTGACTGACCATGATGCTGAGGTGCGGCGTAAGGCTATTGAGGGCTTGTGGGAAAATGAGGAAGCGTCTCTGATTAATCCCCTGATTGAGCTATTAGAACTGGATAGCTCGGAGAAAGTCCAGGCGGCGGCAGCTACCGCGCTGGGTAAGTTTGCCATGTTGGCTGAGTTTAAAAAGCTACGCTCCTGCCACGCGTCCAGGGTATGCCAGGTATTGCTTACGGTGATAAATGATAAAAGCAAGCCGGTAGAAGTGAGACACCGCGCCCTGGAGGCAGTGGCCTCGTTCAGCCTCCCTCAGGTGAAGAAAGCCATCATGGCCGCCTATCAAAATGATCATTCAAAATCTAAGGTCAGAGCCATTTATGCCATGGGTAAGAACTGCGACCGTTCATGGCTACCTATGCTACTGACGGAACTGGGTAGTGCTAACTCCGAGATACGCTATGAAGCCGCCGGGGCATGTGGCGAGTTGGGGGAAAAGAGAGCAGTCCCACATCTCATAAAGCTTATTGATGATGCCGATGCTGATGTCCAGTTCGCCGCTATCCAAGCCCTGGGTAAGATAGGTGGTAGCGAGGTTAAAGGGTGCTTGCAGCAGTGTCTGAATAATGCCGATGAGATAATCCGCCAGGCGGCGGAACAAGCCCTGTATGAGCTAGAGGCAGAGGGAGACCCGTTATCCTTCAGACTCACCTAGTTCCACAGGGCACGCAGATGTGGGTATTGTCCCTTGAAGGCTGCTTAAATAAGAAGCTGTAGATTAAAATATGAATCTTGGCTGTGGAGAGGTGCTGGAGTGGCCTATCAGGCGCGCCTGGAGAGCGCGTGTAGCCTTTGGTTACCGTGGGTTCGAATCCCACCCTCTCCGCCAATCTAGCTTTCTCTGATACTCCAAGGAATTGTGTAGGGTAATGTGGTTGGGTAATACAATTTTGAGTTGTCTTATGGGATTATCAATCACTAGTATTTTGAAATTCTGGACGCAAACGATTTTGCACAAATCTGTAAAATAAGAGGTTGGATAGAAAGAAAACCACGATACCAATTAGTGTAATAGCTAGTAATATGATATATATTATAGAAGTCCCACTAGGCACGAAATAGTACCAGCTTATCCCAATTGCAAAAAACAGAGAGATAAAACTAACACCAAGCAACAGATTTAGGGGTCGCAAGAGCGATTCAAAATATTCAATTGCTTTGTCTAAATCTTGTGGGAAACTCGATAATACAACAGCCCCAATTGCTTGAGGGAACGCAAAGAACAGTGCAGATACCAGCCACAGTATTTCGAGCGTTTCGTAACTCATTCACTCGGTCTTAGTCAATGCTGTGAAAACCGCGTCTACATCTCGCGCAAGTATAGACGCATTCTTGCAAATAATTGCTGGGGTGCTCTTTACATTAATAGAATGTCTCTTTTCAATCCTCACGTGTTTGGTATCAATTGAAGTCATGTGACGCAAAGGGGGTTCTTTTAAGCTCCATATCTTCAAACCGGGTACTTTACGCTCAATTTTATTGCTTCTCTTGCCATGCCCTACTGCCGGATGGTAAGCGATTTCAACATCTACCCCTCGCCCAATGGCATTCTTGAAAGAATCCACTACTTCTCCGTCTCTATAGAAATCAGCATCTAGGTCACCTGCAATTATTTTAATAGAATGTTTGGCCTTATTGAATAAGGCTACACTTTCTTTTCGCGTTTGCTCTCCCGCCCGATTTGCGATACAATCCAAAGAAAGAAATCTCATATATCCTCCTCGTTTCCCTACTCCTTTTAAATCCTCCTCAATCCTTGGCCATTGCTACATTTAAGGGCATAATTAAAATAGCTTCAGGGCGCGCAATGATTGACCACTGGGGTGCAAAAACTGGGGTGTGAAAAGAGGAATAGAACCTTAGGAATATCAATGGATGATAACAACTCTATTACCTTTATCCCTCCTATTAATACCAATCATGGCAGGGAAAACAGGTTAGCATATAATTAACAATTTGTCAAGTGAGGTAAAAATGGGGTCTACCACAAATCGGCTAATTTGTCAACCCCCTTACACTTATAGTATATCACACACTGTCAATACCCGTCTATCAAAACCATTTCGCAACAAGCTATAAATTGTCTTCAACTTACTGCTATGCTAGAATTGCTTAGAAAATGGATAATAAAGACATTAAATACTGGGTAGGCTTTAGCCTGATACCGGGCATTGGTCGGGTTAAATTAGCCCAACTTGAGAATTACTTTGACAGTCTGGAAGATGCCTGGCAGGCAGTTCCGGCTGATTTAAAGCGGGCGGGTCTGGATAGCGGTTCCATAAATGCCATTACCTTGTGGCTAATTAGTTTTTTCCATCCGCTGATAGCTTCAACAACCAGATATCAGCATCTCCGGCTCCGTAAGATTCTGTTTCCCCAGTTATGATATAGCCTCCATCGGATGTCTGTTGAACTGAGCGGCCAGAGTCCGTCTTGTCTCCACCAAATGTTTGAGTCCACTCCTCGTTACCGCCGGTGTCGGTTTTTATTACCCAGACATCGGCATCGCCAGCTCCATAAGATTTCGTTTCGCCAATTATGACATAGCCTCCGTCAGATGTCTGTTGAACTGAGCGGCCGTAATCGTAGTCCTCACCACCAAATGCTTGCTCCCACTCCATATTACCACTAGGATAGGTCTTTATCAGCCAGACATCAGCATTACCGGCGCCATAAGACCTTGTCTCGCCAGTAATAATATAGCCTCCGTCTGCTGTCTGCTGAACCGAAAGACCGTAGTCCAAACCATCACCGCCAAAAGTCATATCCCACATCTTGTTCCCATTAGCGTCTGTCTTTATCAGCCAAACATCAGTTCCAGTTCTAACAGACTGTATGTTGCTAACTATGATATAGCCTCCATCGGATGTCTGTTGAACTGAGGATATCGCCTTTTCATAACCGTTGCCACCAAAAGTCCTATACCATAACTGAGTGCCATAGGCATCTATCTTTATCAGCCAAATTTCAGCTCCGATAGCTACCACGGTACCAGTGATAATATAGCCTCCGTCTGCAGTTTGCTGAACTGACCAGCCCCACTCATAAAGCCCCCCACCAAATCTCTTATCCCATACCTTGTTTCCATTAGCGTCTGTCTTTATCAGCCAAACGTCAGCATCGCCAGCTCCGTAAGATTTCGTGTCCCCGATTATGATATAACCTCCATCGGATGTCTGTTGGACTGACCGGCCGTAGTCCAAATCATTGCCGCCAAAAGTCTTATTCCATACCTTACTTCCATCCGGACCTGTCTTTATCAACCAGGCGTCGGTACTACCAGCTCCGTAAGATTTCGTGTCCCCGATTATTATATAGCTTCCATCGGATGTCTGTTGGACTGAGCGGCCAATATCACTGTTGTCGCCGCCAAACGTTTGGGACCACTCAAGTGAGGGTTCCGCCTTAGGGGGAGTGGTGAAATAAGCGATGACATGCTTATCCGAATTCATGGTAATGTCAATCGATATCGAATTTCCCTCAGCATCGCCTCCCCACTGGTCGAATACATAGCCCGAGTTGGGCTGAGCGGTAAGGGATATTGTTATTCCAGCTTCATAAGTGCCTTCACTAGGAGTAATGCTGCCAGAGTCAGCTGGGCTGACACTAGTGGATAAGGTATAAGTTCCCATAGTAATAGTAATTTCCTTAATACCTGACCAATCGGAAGAAGCCCCATTTCGGTCCGTTACCTTTACCCTGACTAAGTAAGTACCTGGGTCGCTCCAGCTATGTGATTTATTTCCAGTCGTACCTGAGCTTACAAATCCGGTTTCTGAAGTCATACCATCTCCCCAGTCAAAGACGTACTTTACTTCGTCATTATCGGGATCAGTAGCCGAAGTGGAATAGGAATAAGATGTCCCGGTGTATCCTGACTCCGGTCCTGAAGGTTCAATGGGTATATTAGGCGAGTTATTTGTAGTGGGTGTGGTAGTATCAGGCGTGGCAGGTGTAGGCGTAGTCGCGCACCCTGACATAACAAACATTAGAACTAGCACCGCAATCGATATATTTAAAGTTATTTTTCTCATATTTACTTACAGGTCACGACCTCAATTGGTGTGTGCCAATGATACTTTGATAACTGGGTGTTGTCAACATAGTAATAGGGAGAAGGAATGAGCATTGTGCGATTTTACACAACTGGTTTTCCCAAGTCAAGAGGGAAAACGACAATGCGAATTTATTGAGTACTTCGTCATGTTGTTAAGTATATAAAAAGGAACCTTTTTGCAGCCACGAGTTTCGCAACAGGCTATAAAATTGTCTTCAATTTGTCTCTATGCTAGAATGCTTGTTGAAATGAGTAATAAGGATATTAAGTATTGGGTAGGCTTTAGCCTGATACCGGGCATTGGTCGGGTTAAGTTAGCTCAACTTGAGAATTACTTTGACAGCCTGGAAGATGCCTGGCAGGCAGTTCCGGTTGATTTAAAGCGGGCGGGCCTGGATAGCGGTTCCATAAATGCCATTACCTCGTGGCGACCTAAAATTTCTCTGGAAGCGGAGATGGAAAAGCTGGACCGCTATGGCGTAAGGGTGCTTACCTGGCATGACAAGGATTATCCATCCCGGCTGAAAGAAATATATGATTATCCACCGGTCCTTTATGTCAGGGGTTCCCTGCTCCCTGAGGACGAGTGGTATCTGGCAGTAGTGGGTACCCGCCGGGCTACTGTTTACGGGAGGCAGGTGACCGAGGAAATAGTAGCTGACCTAGCTCAGAGTAAGATTACCATTGTAAGTGGTTTGGCAAAAGGGATTGATTCCATAGCCCATCAAAGTGCCCTGGATGCCGGCGGCAGGAGCATAGCGGTATTTGCCTGCGGGCTTGATATTGTTTATCCTAGTGAGAACGCTAATCTGGCTCGCCGTATTATCCAGCAAGGGGCTTTAATCAGTGAGTACCCCTTAGGCACTAAACCCAGGGCGGATAACTTCCCGCGGCGCAACCGAGTTATGAGCGGGATGAGCCTGGGAGTCCTGGTTGTTGAGGCCGGGGAGACGAGTGGGGCGATGATTACAGCTCACCTGGCATTGGAGCAAAATAGGGAGGTATTTGCCATTCCGGGGAGCATTTTATCACCGGCAAGTAGCGGGACTAATCACCTTATCCAGGAGGGTGCCAAGCTGATTCGCAGCTATACTGATATTTTGGAGGAATTGAACCTGACGGCGGTAGCTCGCCAGATAGAAATGAAGGAGGTTATACCATCTTCTGACACCGAGTCTTTGCTGTTAAAGCAACTGCGTGCTGAGCCGACCCATATTGATGAGGTCTGCCGCAGCAGCGGGCTGCCGATATCAACGGTTAGCAGTACTCTGGCGATGATGGAGCTTAAGGGTCTGGTAAAGCAGGTAGGCACCATGAATTATGTGCTGGCTCGAGAAGCAAGGCCAGAATACAGGTTAAAGGTAGAATAGCGACCATGAAGAAAAAATTGGTTATAGTGGAATCGCCAGCTAAGGCGAGGACGCTGGGCAAAATTTTAGGCAGAGGTTATAGCCTTAAAGCCTCGCTGGGTCATGTCCGGGACCTGCCCAGAAGCCGATTGGGCGTAGATATAGAAAATGACTTCGCTCCCAAGTATGTGGTGCCCAGGGCGAAGAGTAAGGTGGTGGGGGAGCTTAAGCAGGCAGTTAAAACTGCCTCCACGGTATATCTCGCTACCGACCCAGACCGCGAGGGAGAAGCCATTTCCTGGCATATAGCTGAGGTGACAAAGTCAAACGGGGCACCTTACCGCCGCGTTGTCTTTCATGAGATAACCGAGGAAGCTATTAAGAGTGCCTTTCAGCATCCCCGTTCTATAGATATGAAATTAGTGGATGCCCAGCAAGCACGGCGAGTCCTGGATAGGTTGGTAGGCTATAAGATTAGTCCGTTGCTTTGGCGGAAGGTGCGGAAGGGCCTCTCCGCCGGTAGAGTGCAGTCAGTGGCATTAAAGATTATTGTTGACCGTGAGCGCGAAATTGAGAAATTTGTCCCGGTAGAATACTGGACCATTGAGGCTGAGCTAACTCAAAAAATAGCCGCCGAGAGGAAAGCCTTCCGGGCTATGCTGGTTGGTCTGATAGATGGTACCAAGCTGGATATTCATAACCGGGAAGAAGCGGCTGAGATTGGCAGTAAGCTTGAAACGGCTGGCTACCAGGTTATTGAAGTAAGCACTAAAAAGGTAAGTCGTCAGCCGGCACCACCATTTATAACCAGCACACTGCAACAGGAAGCCTGGCGCCGGCTTCACTTTAGCGCCAGGCAGACTATGGCTATTGCCCAACAGCTTTATGAAGGTCTGCCCATTGGTGATGAAGGAAGCATCGGGCTTATTACCTATATGCGCACTGACTCTACCCGGGTGGCTCACTCAGCCATAGTTGAGGCTAGAGAGTTTATTAGTAGTAAGTATGGCTCTAAATTCATTCCGCCACGCCCACGTGCTTTCACCAAAGCCGTGAAGGGGGCGCAGGAGGCACATGAAGCTATCCGTCCCACCAGGATTGGGCGGGAACCATCCGCGATTAAATCATACCTTACCGTTACTCAATCTAAGCTCTACCAACTTATCTGGCAACGAATGGTGGCTAGCCAGATGTCAGCGGCGTCTTTTGATAACACAAATGTGGATATTGAAGCCAAATGCCTGGATTCTAAGACTAATTATCTGTTCAGGGCTTCCAGCTCGGTTATCCGATTCCCCGGGTTTATGATTCTTTATACTGAGGCGAAGGACGAATCCGAGTCAGCAGGAGAGAAAAGCTCTCTACTCCACCAGTTGGGCAGAGGCGACCAGCTTGAGCTTCTGGGGCTCTTCCCGGAGCAGCATTTTACCCAACCCTCACCCCGTTTTACTGAAGCTACGCTGATTAAGATGCTGGAGCAATGGGGTATCGGGCGTCCCAGTACCTATGCCCCTATCCTATCTACAATTCAGGAGCGCGACTATGTTACCCGGGTTAAAGGAAGCTTTCAGCCTACTGAGCTGGGCAGCGTGGTCAGTAACCTGCTTAATAAATATTTCGCCGACCTGGTCAGCATTAAGTTCACCGCTCGTATGGAAGACGAATTAGATGAAATAGCCCGTGAGAACAAGGATTGGGTGCGTGTTGTTCGGGACTTTTATATTCCGCTGGAGAAGAGTCTCCAGAATGCCTCTCTATTTATGGACAAGGTAAAGCTAGCTGATGAACTAACTGATGAGGTTTGTCCCAAATGTGGTAAACCTATGGCAATCAAAATGGGACGTTATGGAAAATTCCTAGCCTGTACCGGTTATCCCGAGTGCAAATCTACCAAACCATTTCAGATTAAAACTGGGGCTAGCTGCCCGGAATGTGGCAGTGAGCTGGTAGAGAAGGTAAGCAAAAAGAAACGTACCTTCTATGGCTGTAGTAATTACCCGAATTGTAAATTCGCCACGAATTTCAGGCCTCTCCCCCAGCCCTGCCCCAAGTGTGGCAGCCTCCTCACCGAATATCGGGGGAAGCAGTCAAAATGCAGTAAGTGTGGGTATAGGGGGAAGCTGCCAGAAAAATGAGATAAATAATATAGATATTGGAAAAGGTAGTTCTGCAATAGCGGTATAGGAAGCATTAAAAGGAGGGTGCGGATGAAAAAACTTGCTATTATAATCCTTCTAATCACTGTGTTAAGTTTCGCTTCAGGGTGCACCTCTCAAGTAGATTATGCCCGCTTGGTTACGGACTATAACGATTTAGTAAACGAGTATAATGAATTGCGTGCCACATATAACGAGTTAGTGGACGAACATAATAAGTTGACCACCCAAATTGAACAGTATGTGGAGCAGGTTGAGGAATATAGTGAACAACTAGAAAAATATGTCCAAAACATCCCGACGCTTCTTGAGGGTGCGATAGTCCCTCCTTACCTTCTGGTCAAAAGTAGAGGAGTTAATTTGGTTTTTCGTAATCTAGATGGGGATGTCAAATACTGGCATTGGAACGCTGAAGCATTGGAGGCATCAGTTATCTGGGGGTGGTTTATGAGAGAAATGAATATTTCAGATCTACAGTATTTGAAATTATATGATATAGCAAATAGGTTCACTACGGGTAGCAAGTATGTACAACTGGGAAAACAGTGGAGTTCCCTCGATTTTAGACCTTATATTATGAGTGATATTTTCGAACCGATAGCTTCAGAATTTTTCTCAAGGCATCCCGACGATGAGGGCAGAGTCATGGAGGTTTGGAATATGGTCACACAACTCAATACATACTCTGAAGAAATTACCGAGACCCCTCGGCTACCCTTAGAGACATTACTGCTTGGAGGAGGGGACTGTGAGGATTTAGCGATACTTACAGCAAGTATTTTGAAGGCGATGTCAGCAGAGTGGGATGTAAGCTTGGTCTACATGGATGGTGAGAACCCAACAAATATTAACGAAGTAAACCATGTTACCGTTTATGTGGATACAGGAGAATATAAAACCTTTGTAGAGAGCACCCAAGGGGAGATAATGAACCCCTGGGAGGAGGTGGATGGATTCTACCTCGAAATTCAATGAAGTATCCATAATGTAAAACGGGATTAATCCCATGCAACAAATCTTCAATAAGTATATAAATTACCTGAAGGCGGAGCGTAATGCTTCCCCCTACACTATACGTAACTATACTGCTGATTTGCGGGACTTCTTTCAGTTTCTTAGCGCTAAAGGGGTTAGCTCACTAAAAGAAGTAGATAGATATGTTTTGCGTGACTATTTATCGTGGCTTATGGAGCGGGGCATTGTCAAGGCCAGCGTTGCCCGTAAGCTGTCGGCTATCCGCTCCTTTTATCGTTACCTACTGCGGGAGGGAATGATATCCACCAGCCCGGTAGCAACTACCTCTTCGCCCAAGCTAGACAAGCGTTTGCCCTCATTTCTTACTATTGAACAGGTGGTACGACTTCTCACCGCACCCGATTTAGCTAAACCCGTGGGGCTGCGTGACCGGGCTTTGCTGGAACTACTCTACGCCTCCGGGCTGAGGGTAAGTGAGCTGGTAAACCTGAATGTAGCGCAGCTTAATCTTGATAGTGGTGAGATCCGAGTTCTGGGTAAGGGGTCTAAGGAGCGGATGGTGCTAATGGGCAAGCCCGCCGCTAGGGCACTAAGTATTTATCTTAATGAGGGCAGACCCAAGCTCCAGGGTGAAAAGGTGAGTGATGCCCTGTTAACTAATCGCTACGGGAAGCGTCTAAGCGCACGAGGAGCGCAAAGAATACTGGGGAAATACGCCAGCCTGGCAGGTATAGACAAGAGGGTTCATCCGCACCTGTTGCGTCATACCTTTGCCACTCACTTACTTGACGGGGGAGCTGATTTACGAGTAGTGCAGGAGCTTTTAGGTCATGCTGACCTATCTTCCACCCAGATTTATACCCATGTAACCAAGAGCCAGGCGAGAAAGGTATATCTGTCAGCGCACCCGATGGCACGGGAAAGGGATACCGAGCTTGAAAACAACGGATAGGCGACAAAAGCTGCGCCAAAGGTTAGCCGAAAAGGAGCTTGATGCCATATGTATTACTCAACCGGAGAATAGATACTACCTTTCCGGTTTTGATGGTTCATCCGGCTTTTTGTTAATTACGCCACAGAATGCAATTCTAGCTACTGATTTTCGCTACATAGAGCAGGCCAAAAGACAATCCCCTGACTGTAATATTTTGCAGATAAGTGGTAATATAGTAGACTGGTTCCCCGGTCTGGTAACCGACCTGGCGTTGAAGAGGCTGGGATTTGAGGCCGGGCATATTACATTTGCCGTGTATCAACAGTTAACCGAGGCATTGCAGAAATCACAGCTTAGGCTTGTCCCGGTGGATGGACTGGTAGAATCACTTCGGGTGATAAAAGAGCCTGAGGAAATTGAGCTGATTACTAAAGCAGCGGAAATAACTGACAAGGCTTTTGCATATATTGAAGGTATAATTCGTATTGGTATGACCGAGGAAACGGTAGCCTGGGAGATAGAGAAATTCCTGCGCCAGGGAGGCAGCCAGACTATACCCTTTGATATTATTGTTGCCTCAGGTCCAAATGCGGCTTTACCCCATGCCAAGCCCTCACCGCGCCCCATCCATACCGGGGAGCCGGTGGTGATTGATATTGGCGCCAGGGTGGGCGGCTACGCCAGTGACCTGAGCCGCACTATCTGCCTGGGCTCTCCTGACGATACCTTTAATAAGGTATATGATATTGTGCTTGGCGCCCAGCTAGCGACATTGGCTATAATTAAGCAAGGTATGACCGGGGGTGAAGTTGACCATCTGGCGAGGACAGTTATTGAGCAGGCGGGCTATGGTGAAGCCTTTGGACATGGTTTGGGTCATGGCGTAGGGCTGGCATCGCATGAACAACCACGCCTTGGGCCAAAGTCGTTAGAACGGCTGGCTGATGGTATGGTTTTCACCATTGAGCCGGGTATTTATCTTGCCGGGTGGGGCGGAGTGAGGATTGAGGATGTAGTCGTAATGGAGGAAAGCAAAATCAAAGTGATTTCAAAAGCGAGGAAGGTTATAGCATGATAAGTAGCGGTGACCTGAGAAAGGGAGTTACTATCGAGTTGGACGGTAAATTATACCAGGTTACTGACTATCAGCATGTCAAAATGAAGCGAACCGCTTTGGCTCGCGTCAAGCTGCGTGATATCAGGGACGGTCATACTATTGAGCGGACCTTTCAGTCAAGCGAAAAGTTTGTTCGGGCACGCCTTGACTTCCGTACTATGCAGTACCTTTATAACGAGAGTGACTTGCATTATTTTATGGACGAGGAAAATTACGAGCAGATGCCGCTCAGTATTACTCAACTGGGTGATACCCTTAACTATTTGAAAGAAGGCATGTCAGTTGAGGTATCAAGCTATAAGGGTGAGCTAGTAGGGGTGGAGTTACCTATTACCGTTGAGCTTCAGGTAGTTGAGACCGGCTCCAGTTTTAAAGGGGATACCGCCACCACTGGTAGTAAGCCGGCTAAATTGGAGACCGGTATTACTATCCAGGTTCCCCTATTTATTAATAATGGAGATGTTATTAAGGTTGACACGCGCACGGGTAGTTATCTGGAAAGGGTTAGTTGAGATAAACTAAATTGCTAAAAGCTGATCTGCATATTCATACTAGCTATTCAATGGATTGTGATATGTCTTTGCAGCGGGTCGTTAGTCGCTGTCAGGAGGTCGGAATAAACTGTATCGCCATAGCCGACCATGGTACCATTGAGGGGGCGCTGAAGATGCAGAGCCTAGCCCCCTTCCCGGTGATTGTCGCCGAGGAAATTTTAACTCCACATGGTGAAATTATGGGCATGTTTCTTCAAGAAGTAATACCCAGCGGTCTGTCTGTGGAGCAGACAATATCTAAAATCAGGGCTCAGGGTGCTCTGGTATGTATACCACACCCTTTTGATGTATTCAGGAGTTCGGCTTTAGACGGTACTATGATGGAAACACTACTGGGGCAAATCGATGTTGTAGAAGTATTTAACTCGCGCTACGCTCTTGCCCGGAGTTCGACAAAGGCTCAAATCTTTGCTCAGAAGTATGGCATTGCTGGCAGCGCGGGCAGTGATGCTCATACTCCTTATGAAATAGGTAATGCCTATGTGGAGATGCCTGAATTCAATGGCAGGGATGACTTTCTGCAGGCTTTAGCAGGGGGCAAGGTTTTTGGGCACCGGTCAAACCCGTTAGTTCATTTTGGCAGCATCTGGGCGAGACTTAAAAAACGATTCTGATGGATGGTAGGAATGTATCAGCTTGGCTGGTTTGCTACGGGTAGAGGTAAGGGGTCCAGAGGGCTTCTCAAAGCGGTGCAGGACAGTATCAAGTCGGGTGAGATTGAGGCTGAGATAGCCTTTGTTTTCTGTAGTCGCGAACCCGGAGAATCTGAAGCAACCGACATATTTCTCGAGATGGTTGAGGATTATCACATTCCCCTTGTCAGCTTCTCCTACCAGCGGTTTAAGTCGGAGAGAGATATACCTCATACCGGTCAATGGGGACCTCTACCGCCGTGGCGACTTGACTATGATAGAGAAGTAATGGCACGGCTGCATGGTTTTCGCCCTGACTTGTGTGTCCTGGCTGGCTATATGCTAATTGTGGGTAGCGAAATGTGCCAGAGATACGATATGATTAACCTGCACCCGGCGGCTCCAGGCGGACCTACCGGCACCTGGCAGGAGGTAATCTGGCAACTTATTGATAATAAAGCCCAGGAAACCGGGGCAATGATGCATCTGGTAACCCCGGAGTTGGATAAGGGTCCGCCGGTAACCTATTGCACCTTTCCGATTAGAGGCGAACCCTTTGATAGATATTGGCTGGAATTAGAAAAGCTACCGTTAAATAGCCCCCAGAGACATAGTGAAGAAAACCCCTTGTTCAAGCTCATCCGAAGCCATGGGCTGGCCAGGGAATTTCCCCTAATCATATCCACCATCAAGGCTTTTAGCCAGGGTAAAGTCAAGGTAACCGCCGACAAAAAGGTAGCGGATGCCGACGGCAGACCTATTAGCAGCTATAATTTGACGGATAAGATTGATAAACTGGTGAAAGGGACGATTTCATAGAAATACCTCTGGTCACCAGCTCCCTTTGTAAGTCTCAACCCCAGAGCAAGAAGATACCGCCTGAAGCTATCATAACCAAGCCTAACGCAATGGCAATCCAACCGCCTATCTTTAATGACCCTGGTTCAGAACGTTGTGGCTGGTGCTCCAGAAATTCCCTCATATCGGTGCGAGTAGAAAGAGTATCATAGTACCCTTTCTCCTCAATCTTGCCCCAGATAACGGCGGCTAAACCAAGCAGGATAAACAAACCACCCATGCCCATTAGTATGAAGACATCCCCATGTGGCATGTTCACACTTCCCCTAGAGGAATACTGTCACCATAACTATAGATGTTTTGGGCGCCATTTGCAACAGTTATTATGTAACCTCAGCAGTAGCTCCAGCCGCTTCCAGCTTCTGTTTTATAGAGGCTGCCTCGTCTTTACCAACTCCCTCTCTTACTGCCTTAGGTGCGCTCTCCACCAGGTCCTTAGACTCCTTCAGCCCCAAAGAGGTTACCTCTCGCACTGCCTTAATCACACTAATCTTATTAGCCCCTACCTCCTTGAGTATTACATTGAACTCGGTCTTCTCCTCAGCAGATGGAGCCGCAGCTCCGGTCGGTGCGGCCGCAGTAGCTGCTGCCACCGGGGCAGCGGCCGTAACCCCAAACTCGGCCTCTAAAGCTTTTACCAACTCCGCCAGTTCAAGCACCGTCATATTCTTTACAGAAGTCATTATTCCCTCGATGGCGGCTGTCTTTTTCACCTCCTTTGCTTTGGTGGGAGGTGGCTGGCTAGCGGCAGCTTTACTTACCTCAGGTGCTTCGGCTGCCGGCGGAGCGGGTGGCTCACTGGCGGCAGCTTTACTTACCTCAGGTGCCTCGGCTGCTGATGGAGCTGGTGGTGGCTCACTGGCGGCAGCTTTACTTACCTCAGGTGCTTCGGCTGCCGGCGGAGCGGGTGGCTCACTGACGGCAGCTTTGCTTACCTTACTTGCCTTAGGTGTCTTGGCTGCCGGTGGAGTGGGTTGTTCACCCTCCGCTTCTTTTTTACCAGTTTCCGGTGCTTTTTCTACCTCTTTTTCTGACATCTTTATTCTCCTTCCTGTTGTTGAATTCTAGCTTGTAGTACCCCTATAACTCCTCTTATTGGGGATGCCAGGCAATTAACTAAAGCGGCGATGGGACTCTGCATCCCACCAACCACCTTGGCTAGCAATACCTCCCTCGATGGCAATGTGGCAAGGGTCATCACCTCCTCTGAAGTAAGTAGTCTATCAACTAAAAAGCCTCCCTTAATAGTCAGACTTACTTTTGAGGTCTGAATATAGTCAGCCAGGGCTTTGGCTGGTTCAGTGATATCACCATAGCCGAAAGCAATGGCCACTGTGCCCTCAAAGGAGCTGACCAGTTCATCTTTACCGGCTCTGCCGGCGGCAAGCCGGGCTAACGTATTCTTCACCACTCTGTACTCAGTACCTGACTCCCTCAGTTTACGACGCAAATTAGTTATCTCCGCCGCCGATAGTCCCCGAAAGTCGGTTAAAATACCAGTGCTGCATTTAGTAAAAATCTCTTGCAGCCCATCAATAATCTGCCCCTTCTTTTCTCTAGACATCTTTTATTATCCCCCTAACTATTATCGCTAAACACTTATTCCCGGGAATAACGATAAGCCCCTGTGTTGGCTGCACAAGGGCTTTAATACTAACGGACTTCGTACAATTTTAGCACTATTTATGATAGCGGTAAAATCTTATTAACTTAAAGTCTCGTTTCCCTCGGCAGGCACACTAATTAAGCCTAACCTGGCACCTACTGTCTCTGGGTAGTTACTCTGCTAATCCAACCTCCCAAAGATACTTACCGCACCCACATGGATGCCCACATTACTCCCTAGATTATGAATTAAACCGATTCTAGCATTCTTTACCTGTCGCTTGGGGTTGTCAACCTTGCCCTGCAATTGCTTATAGATTTCGTAGGTCATCCTCAGCCCGCTGGCCGAAAGGGGATGCCCAAAGCACTTCAAACCGCCATCAGTATTAACCGGCAGGTCTCCCTCCAGGGTAAAGCTGCCCGCTTTAACATCCTCCGGAGCTTTGCCTCTAGGGCTAAACCCCAAATCTTCATAGGTTATAAGCTCGGTGCTACTAAAGCAATCATGCATCTCAGCTATGTCTATCTCCTGGCGAGGATTAGTTATGCCGGCTTCCTGGTAAGCCATCTTAGCCGCGGCTACATTCTCCGGGATGTGGACAAAGTCGTAATCTGACTGGAGGAAAGATTGACCACTACCCACCGCCTCGGCTTGTGCCTTAACCAGGATATAGTCTTTCCGCAGACTCTTGGCTATCTCAGGTGTGGTTACAATGGCGGCGGCGCCACCATCACTCATACCACAGGCATCATATAAAGTAAAGGGCCAGGAAATTATGCGTGCCTTCAATACATCGTCTACCGTTATCTCCCGGTGTAAGTGGGCCTTTGGGGCCAACATGCCATTATGGTGATTCTTAACACTTATTAAGGCTAGCACCCGCTTAAAACCCTCAAAATCCCATCCATAATAGTCCTGATAATGGTAGAAATACCTGGTTGCATATTGACCAAACTGGCTGGCCGGTGGTAGATCCCACTGCGCCATGCTCCTATCAAGGGGTTCTTGAATATTAAAAGGCATGGCGCCGCGATGGTCTTTATCCTTCTCAACCCCGCAGGCTAGAGCGATATCGCAAACTCCAGAGGCTACGCCGTAGCATGCATTCCTGAGGGTATCCTGACCGCCAGCGCAGAAGTTCTCGACATGGGTAACCGGGATATAGTCCAGTTTTAGTGCCTTAGCCAGGTGATACCCGGTAAAACCTGACATGAGGCTACCAAACCATGCCATCTGGATGTCCTTGGGCTCTATCCCTGCGTCCTCAAAGGCTTCATAGCAGGAATCAACGATTAAATCCTCAACACTTTTATCCCATAGCTCACCAAACTTGGTGCAGCCCATACCAACTATAGCTACTCTGTCCTTAATGCTCTCCATAACCCTATCTCCTATTTTACACCCTGGGCGGGGTAGATTTCCAGATATAAATATTTACCCCCTCCCTGAGTGGGATAGCTTGCCATAGGCGGTATCGCCTAAAGGTCATTTCTACGGGCAAACCAACCGTAATCTGCTCAACATCAGCTTCAGTCATATAGCCCTGTATTCTGCCGCCACCCTCAAAATCCACTTCAGTAGTGACGGTGGGGGTTTCAACGCTAGGCGTCATGTAATCCATATTGTAGGTAAATATTTCACCCTTCTTATCCGATAGCCGGTACGGTTCGAATTGGTCCTTAGCGTGGCACTTGGTGCATACCCGCTGCGGTGGATACTGGACGGTGCCACATGCCTGGCACTTAACCCCACGTAAACTGATGGTGGCATCGCGCTCTCTCCAAGCCGCTACGGCGGAATAAGACGCTACCGGTCCGGGTATGGTGTCTAGTGGTACAATCCCGCGCCAGCGCAGATATTTCAGGTAGTCCGTAATTATCCTCTTTGACGCTAGATGCCGCTTTATGCCCCGTCTATCTCTGATTTTTTCTATCGGCTCATTCACCTGCAGGACAAGGGCATCGCTGCCGTTACCATAGCTAGCCAATAGGATACGGTCACCGGCCTTGGCTTCCTCCAGGGCGGCTATTAGCAACATCAGGGGAAAGGCAGCCCCGGTGTTGCCCAAGACCGCAAATAGAGGGTCCTGTAGCTGAGTCTCAGCATCAAATCCCAGGCTCTTCGCTAGCTGCATTCCCCTCCTGGCATCAGGGGTATAGAAAACAACCTTGGCAAAATCATCCGGCTTATAGTTAAACTTCCGCATCAAACCGGATACTGCTTCACGGACAACGGGTAGATAGCCTTGCTCAATAGTAAACCTATCCTCCCAGGAGCGGACAAAGGTATCATCTTCATGCCGCCACACATCCATGATTTCATCATAAACCGAAAAGCTGGCTTCTATAGTAGCCGCCACATCGGTATCTCCAATCAGGAGGGCACCGGCACCATCACCACTATTCTGCTCAAAAATTGAGCCTGGCATTCCCAGACGACAGTCAGCGGCGGCGACCATTATTTTCTTGGCTGAACCTGCCTTAACCGCATCTACCGCTGCCTTAAGGGCGCTTGTTCCCGCCCGTAATGAATTGGCAAAATCAATCGTATGAATATCCCGCCTGAGGTCAGCCGCCATCGCCGCGGTAGTGGCGCCGAGGTGCTCCTTATAGGATAAAGTGGTGGTGGCAAGGTATAGACCATCTACTGTCTCTCGGTCTATGCCATTAAGGCAATCAATAGTCGCCGCTACCGCCATAGTTAGGCTATCCTCATCGGCATTACAGATAGCCTTCTCGCCCCGGGCACCTTTGGCTATCGCCTCCCGACTTAGCCTGAATAGAGGTATATAGGCACCATACGAAGTTATACCAACCATATCTATTGCCTCCTGCTTAGCAATCTATCCGCCCCTCTGAAATTCATAACCAACCCTACCGCCAGACAAGTTTGCCGGCAGTACCTTTAACTCCATACCTACCTCAATATCACTCACCTTAATATTTCGGCTTAAACGACCAAAGATTTTAACACCATCTTCAAACTCAACTATGGCCAGTATATACGGGGTATCATCTTCAAACCCGGTGGGGCCGTAGTTTACTATAGTATAAGTAGCCAGCTTACCACTACCTTGAATTTCAAACCACTCCATATCGCTGAGCAAGCACTTCGGGCAATCCAGGCTGGGGGGAAAGTAACTGGTCCGGCACTTCCGGCACCTTGTTGCCATCACCTTCCCCTGCTCCAGATAGGTCACAAACTCGGCTGTTTTGGCTTCGGTAGTAAAGCTAACGCTACCAAACTTCTCAAAACCCATGTAGCTACCTCCGTAGGATGGTTACATTACCATACATTCCTACCTGACCTATATTATGAACCAGACCAATCTCGGCTCCCGCTACTTGAGCTTCCTCAGCCTTGCTGCTAAGTTGTCTAAAGATAGTTCTAATCTGGGAGCCGCCAGTAGCACCCACCGGGTGACCTTTGGACAATAGCCCACCGTCAACATTTACCGGTATCCTGCCGTCTATATATGTCTGCTTCTCGTCTATCAACCTGGCTCCTTCACCAGGTTTGGCAAAACCCAGGTCTTCATAAGCCAGAATCTCAGCGATAGTAAAACAGTCGTGAACCTCGGCGACATCAATATCCTCTGGTGCCACGCCGGCCATTTCGTAAGCCTGCTTAGCTGCCTCAGTAGCACACCGGAAGCTGGTAAGCGATTCTCTTCCGGTCATCGTCATGGTATCACTGGCAGCACCCAGTCCCATAATCCAGATGGGGGTGTCCACTATTTTGGGGGCGATATCCTTACTAGCTACGATGAAGCAGGAAGAACCATCGGCATTAGCACAGCAATCAAACTTCTTCAGCGGGCTGGTTATCACCTCCGAGTCTAAAATATCCTCCAGACTCAGCTCTTTGCGATAAGTGGCTTTAGGGTTTTTAGCCCCGTAGTGCGAATTTTTCACCCTCACCCTGGCTAGCTGTTCCTCAGTAGTTCCATATTTAGCCATATGAGCCCGGGCACACATAGCATAACCGGCTGGCATTATCATGCCAAAGGGCGATTCCCACATAATATCACCCGCCCTACCCATCCTCTCCGCAGCCTCGCGAGAGGTCAATTCCGACATCTTCTGAAAGCCTATCACCGCGACTACTCTATGAAGCCCCGCCTTTATTAAGGACCAGGCTATCCTTAGTCCGGTAGTGCTTGAAGCGCACGCCGTCTCCACATAGAAGGTTGGCTTGGGGTTTAACCCTAGATATTCTGATATTAAGCCGGAGGGGGTGCGCTGTTTATCATACTCGGGCGCCGAACAGATTATAGAGGCATCTATATCACTACTGGTAATATCCAGACCCTCCATTGTTTCCTTAAAGGCTTCAAAGCACAACTCCCGAATAGATACGCCACACTTCCGCGTAAACACGCTCTGTCCTGCGCCAACAATAGCTACATCTTCCATAAAGTACTCTCGTTCAATAGCTTTAGCTGGAATGTAAAGAGAGGGTTGGCGTGAGGTCAAGCCTTATACCTGGCCCCATGGTAGTAGTTAAGGAGGCGGTTTTAATGTACTGCCCCTTGACACCACCGGGTTTAGCCTTCACTACCGCCTCCATCACCGCCGTCAGATTATCCATCAGCTTATCACTGTCAAAACTAACCTTACCCAGAGGCACATGAATAATAGCGGTCCTGTCTAGCTTAAATTCCAGCCGACCCTTACGGGCATCATCTATTGCCCTCGGCAAGTCAGCCGCCGCTACTACGGTGCCTGATTTAGGGTTAGGCATCAGTCCCCGCCTGCCCAAAATTTTCCCCAGCTTGCCCACTTTACTCATTATCTCCGGGGTAGCGATAGCGGTATCGAAATCCAGCCAACCACCCTCAATCTTCTTAATCAACTCATCACCGCCGGCAAAATCCGCCCCGGCGGTTTTAGCAATACTTTCTGCCTCGCCCTGGGCAAAAACTAAAACACGTATCTTTTTCCCTAAGCCGTGTGGTAAAAGGGTGATACCGCGCACTTGCTGAGTGGCATCTCTGGGGTTGACACCCATCCGAAGGTGAAGTTCCACAGTCTCATCAAATTGGCTGTAAGCCGCCTTCTTAGCTAACTCAATAGCTTCCTGGGGGTGATAAACCTTTGTCCTGTCTAACAGCTTAGTTGCTTCTTGATATTTTTTACCGTGTCTTGCCATCTTTTTATTCTACTTCAATTCCCATACTTCGGGCGGTCCCCTCAATAATTCGCTCCGCTCCTTCAATACTATTAGCATTCAGGTCCTTACCCTTAAGCTGGGCTATTTCACGAAGTTTATCTCGAGATAACTTGCCTACGTTTTCGTGACCGGAAGTACCAGCTCCCTTTTCTATACCCAATGCCTTCTTTAGCAAATCAGAAACTGGCGGTGTTTTGGTTACAAAAGTAAATGACCTATCCTCAAAGACAGTTATTTCGACGGGAATAATAGACCCAGCCTGGTTAGCGGTACGCTCATTATACTCTTTGCAAAAAGCCATGATATTAAGCCCATGTTGTCCTAAAGCCGGGCCTACCGGTGGTGCCGGGTTTGCCTGCCCGGCGGAGAGCTGTAGTTTAATCACGGCCGCAATCTTTTTTGCCATTCGTCTTTCCTAATCAGAAAATATAAAGTTAAAGCTTCTCCACCTGTAAGAAGTCAAGCTCCACCGGCGTTTCACGCCCAAAAAGGGAGAGAAGCACCTTAACTTTGCCTTTCTCCGTACTTATTTCATCCACTACGCCCACAAAATCAATAAAAGGACCATCGGTTACCCGTATACTCTGTCCCTGACGGAAGCCAACCTTGACCTTTGGTGCTTCGGCAGTCATCTGTTTCAAAATCTGGCTGACCTCATCTGCCCGTAGCGGAACCGGCTTATTGCCACTACTAACAAAACCAGTAACCCCGGGGGTATTGCGCACTATATTCCAGCTGTGGTCGGTCATCTGCATCTGAATCAGGACATAGCCGGGCAGTATCTTCTTGGTCACATTTCGCCGCTGCCCATTTCTCACCTCAATTTCATCTTCGGTAGGAATAATGACCTCAACGATTTCATCCTCGGAGTCCATGAATTTGATGCGCTGTTTGAGATTTTTCTCAACGCGTTCTTCATACCCCGAGTAGGTATGAATTACATACCATTCTTTTTGATTCTCGCTCACTAATAACCTCGTTCCGATAAGGATTTTAAGAAAGAACAAGACTTGTTACTTGAACTGTAGCTATTTAGCTCAACCTGGAGACTCATAAACGGCTATCTACTCAGAAAAAATCTATCGACAAGGCTCGAAAAACCAAAATCAACTACTCCTAGCACTATGCCGGCGGCTATGGAAATAACCAGCACCAGAAATGTTAAATACGCCGCCTCTCGTCTGGTGAGCCAAACCGCCTTCCTTAGCTCGGCTATAATCTCGCTAATAAATCCAAATCTTGAACTTTTACGCACAGTGGTAACCGTAGGGCGTGGCATAATAAGGAACCTCACCTACCTCTTGGTCGCCTGGCACTATTTTATCTCCCTATGGAGTCTATGAGTGCGACAACGCGGGCAATATTTACTAAGCTCCAATCTCTGGGGGTCATTCTTTCTGTTCTTGGCAGTAGTATATGTCCTTTCCTTACACTCGGTACAGGCAAGATAAATAATAACTCTGGCTTCAGCTTTCCTGGCCATAATCTACTCTATGATGCGGCTAAAGGTACCAGCACCTATTGTTCTACCTCCCTCCCGAATGGCAAAGCGCAAACCCTTCTCTAAGGCTACCGGATAGATAAGCTTTATCTTCATTGTTATGTTGTCGCCGGGCATAACCATCTCCACTCCTTCCGGTAGCTCAATGGCTCCGGTGACATCAGTAGTCCGGATATAAAATTGGGGCCTGTATCCGTTGAAGAAGGGAGTATGCCTGCCGCCCTCATCCTTACTCAAAACATATACCTCGGCATCAGCATAAGTATGTGGTTTAATAGAGCCCGGGGCGGCCAATACCTGACCTCGCTCTATCTCACCACGGTCTATACCTCTAAGCAGAATGCCCACGGCATCCCCGGGTTCGACTTCATCCAAAACCTTGTGAAACATCTCAAGGCTGGTAGCTACTGTTCTATGGGGTTCATGGTGTAAGCCCACAATTTCAATCTCAGCTCCGGCCTTGAGCACACCTCGCTCAACCCTGCCGGTGGGCACCGTACCCCGACCCTTGATGCTAAAAACATCTTCAACTGTCATCAGGAATGGCTGGTCTTTAGGCCTGACCGGAATAGGAATATAGCTATCTACCGCATCCATCAACTTCCATATGGGGCCGCACCATTGACAGTCCCTCTTACCGCAGCCGCACTCCAGAGCTTTCAGGGCACTCACCCTAATTATAGGTATCTCATCACCGGGGAACTCATATTTGTTGAGCAGTTCCCTCAACTCCATCTCTACCAGCTCCAGAAGCTCCTCGTCCTCCATGGCATCTACTTTATTGAGGGCAACTACAATGTAAGGAACCTCTACCTGGCGGGCCAGCAAGACATGCTCTCT
>SDBU01001783.1_pt1 | contig 29869 bp, 26 predicted proteins | sample 2277071 | NCBI WGS metagenome assembly SDBU01 (sample SAMN10397929, study PRJNA504765) | marine sediment metagenome | isolation source: marine sediment core GS08_GC12, 126 cmbsf | place: Arctic Ocean: Gakkel Ridge, Loki's castle | collected 2008 | reverse complement strand
CCTCCAAATTGAAGACTTTGCTCAGCCCCCTGGAGTCTCAAGTCAACCGGGCAAGGAATGTAATCCACCCCATAGGCTTCAGCACCGACCCCGCTACCGCTCTCTACCGCTCCCGCATCAAGTTCGTGAGCAATGACGTGAGTGCTGAATACCTCTCGAAATTGGCTAAGCGAGCCGACGTGGTCGATATGGGCGTGGGTAACCAGGATAGCTCTGAGCCTCTCCGGGCTCAAGCCCAGGCTTTCTATGTTGGCTGTAAGCCTATCAAAGCTCTTTCCCGCACCGGAGTCGATAACCACCAGGTCTCCAGCATCAAGTAGATAGACACAGCAATCATAGGGATGTGATAGCTCGGCACTACCAACCATATATACATCTTTCCACACTCTGAACGGCATTTCCATAAACTGTTACTCCTCAGTTTCTAAAATCCAGTAACGATTACAGTATGCCACACTGAATATCAAGCTCACGCTGGCAGGTGCTCGTGAGCCGCCTAGAGCCGGAATATACCCCTTCATAGCGCCAAACGGCACACCAACTCAGATAATTTGTCCCTTCTTTCGTACCTCAAGTGTCCTCAGCCGGTTCACGGCCGCGCCAAGCTCCAGCCCCCGAAATGCCGCATAGTCCCCCACCGGTCTAGGACTGAGAACATCCACGCCCTTCGCCATTATGTCCTGTAGCACCGCATCAACTATCTGTCTCAGTGTCTTCCCTCCGTTCATATACCTCGTCGCGTAGTATATAGCATCCCCGATGGCCCTCGTCTGGCTGGCATCAACCAGTTGCTCCACCGCTCCGAGGTCGATCGTTTGAGTACCGAAGGCGATAGACTGTAGCCCCTTGGCGGAGATCTTAACCTCTCTCCGGCCTCTGCTGGGGTCGAAGCTATGAGCCAGAGGTACCCGCTTGCTAATGGTGCCGAAGTGTTCTCCACCCTCAGGCCGGCGCTCAGCCCGGTACTTCTCGGCGATGGCACGCGACTGTTCGGTTACATCGTAGGGTTTGTACTCCACCATACAGACTACGCAATCGGCAACATCAAAGTAGTCTCCCGAGCCCCCTATCACCAGAATTGTCGAAACTCCAAGTTCCCGCTGAAGCTGGCGCACTTTGTCGATGAATGGTGTAATCGGCTCCTTGTCCTTGGATACCAGCTCCTGCATGCGGTGATCCCTTATCATGAAGTTGGTGGCTGAAGTGTCCTCATCTATGAGCAGCACCTGGGCTCCTAATTCCAGACTTTCTATAATGTTGGCCGCCTGGGAGGTGCTCCCGCTGGCATCATCGGTTGAAAACGCCCCGGTGTCCTGACCGAACGGGAGATTGGCGATGAAGGGCGAGATGTCCACCTTCTCAATGCGACGACCGTCCTCAGCCCTTATCTTCAGGGTATGCAGGTTGGTGACGGTGAACTCCCTGCCATCTCCCGGTATGTGGTTATACGCACCTAGCTCCAGGGCTTTGAGGAGCGTGGACTTACCGTGGTAACCACCACCAACGATGAGGGTGACACCTTTGGGTATCCCCATCCCGGTGATGCTACCCCGGTTAGGCACCACCACCTGTACCCGGAGGGATTCGGGGGCTTCGAAAAGCACCGCCAGGCTCCGGCTAAGGGGACGGGGATCCACCCCGCTAGCCCGGGTAAGGACAGCACCATCAGCCACGAAGGCCACCAGCCCCAACTTGTCCAGCTGTTCCCTCAAGGAATCAGCATCCTCAGCGACCTCTATGTGTTTGTACAGCGCCTTCGCGTCGAGGTTCATGTACAACAGCGAACTGCGCACAATTTGCGGCAGCTCGTCAAAGAACATGGCCTCGGCATGTTTTCCGGCAACGGTCCTGCCAAAGGCCGGCAGCCCCATCACAAATCTAGCCTCTACATACAGCTCGGTGACCAACACTGAGGTACGTTCCAGGATCTCCTGCCCGGGCCGGTCTATCGATATGATGCCGCTGTTCCCAGTCCCCCGGTTGCCTCTGCAAAACCTCCTCGAAGCGTCGACGAACCTCCGGGTAAGGAAGTCCCGGAGGGCGATTTCCCGACTTCTGCTATGGCAGATGTCCTTCGGGAAGCCAGCTACCTTCTGGGGAACCTGCACCCGCACCCGGCTTGGTGAGGCAAACGGGTCCCCCTGGACGTGGTCCACGAAGAGGGTATACTCCCTGAAGTCGTAGATGCTCTCCGTATCCTGGTACGCCTTGTATCCTCTCCCGTCTATCCTACGCAATATCTTCCTCAAGTCCTCTGCACTCTGCATATCTCGCTTCCTACTTCGTGCTTCACCAAAGGGTGGATGACGGGTACTTTGCCCCAACCACATGAGCGGCAACAGGTTTTGGCTCTTGGTGAACAATGAGGGCTACCGTCTTCATAAGTTGAGTCATGGTCAGTCCATTTTCATGAGTTCTCTTGATTGATCAACTGCGGGAGGCAGCACCATACCTATCCCTTCCCAGAAGCGCAGATGAGCCAGTTGGTCGAACGGAGTCTCACCCTGATTGATAATAACCAGCCGAGCCCCAGATTCAAGAGCCACTCTGGGCATATCGGCTGCAGGAGAAACAACAAGGCTGGAACCCACAACCAGGAAAAGGTCACATTTCTCCGAATGTGAGTAGGAATCGGCCAATGTCTTCTGGGGTAACGATTGGCCAAAGTTGACCACGCTGGAAACCAGTTTGCCTCCGCATGAACAGGTAGCTAAGCCGGCAGACCTGTCTACCTGAGCCTGACAGTGACTACACCGCAGCTTGCTGATGTTGCCATGCAGTTCCGCCAGCAAATCACCGCGTATCCCCGATTTCAAGTGGAGGTTGTCCACATTCTGGGAGATAAGGAAAACCAATTTGCCCAGTCTCTGGAGCTCACCAATGGCCATGTGCCCCACGTTTGGCTCTGCTGAAGAAAAGTCACTCGATTCCGTGGCAAGCCCCTTTGCCTGGCGAGTCCAGATGCCATCCGGCCCGCGGAAGTCAGGGAGTCCTGACTCAGTGCTGATACCAGCACCAGTAAACACCACCAGGTACTTTGATTCAAATATCCAGCGAGCTAGCGTCTCAATCCTCTGTCGCAAGTCCGAAACCATCATGTTTTCCGATTTCACCAGTTTCAAGACTATCGCCTTTTAGGCAGAACATTTTCAGGGCATTATCTGTAGTTACTTCAGCAATTTGACCTTCGGTCACACCTCTTAATCTGGCGACGCCCCCTAAAGCTCTCACAATATCGGCAGGTCTGGATTGATACTCAAACTCTCTTCCTCTACCGTAGACCACCGGGGAATCGGTTTCAAGGAGCAGTCTGTCCCACGGAATTTCCTTTACCGCTCTTCTGTGTTCTTCATGATATTCAACAGCCGGGGTTGCTGAAATAAAGTAGCCATGACTGACTATGTCCCTTAGTACGCTCGACGGCCCCGTGTACCAGTGAAACACCGCTTTCTCAAGTTGTGCTTCTTCAACCAGACCAAGAGAGTCTCGCCACGCATACCGGGAATGGATTATCACTGGCTTGGCATATGCTTTGGCTATTTTCAGAACCTGCCTGAGCACATACTTCTGCCAATCCTTGTCAGCGATCGCCCTTACCCTTTTATCGTAATCCAGCCCTATTTCACCTATTGCCACTGCTTTATCTATATTCGCCTTGATAAACTCTAAATCACGGTCTATCGCTGAACTTTTAAGATTCGCCGGGTGCAAGCCTAATGCCGGATAGACGAAGTCATTATAGACTTGGGCCAGATCCATGACCTTTCGATTGGATTCATAATCAGAGCCAACCGCAATTATAGCTACAATATTAGCTGATCTAGCCTCGACAAGAGCATCTTCAATGTTCCCTATCTCTTCTAGATGGGCGTGGGTATCAATTAGCCGGTACATAGACTTTCCACCCTTGAGACTATCCTTTTCACCTCCTCTGGCGATATCTTGTACTTCCGCCCAATTTCTTCATCGCCAACTGGCTCTCCGGTCTTGAAATCCTCATGCCAGAGATAGATATCCTGTTCCTGTTCACTAACGTCCTTTTCATCAAGGCTTATCAGAGTCTCAAGCTCATTTGTTGTGGCCAGCACCCTGATAAGGCTCAGCTCGTCACCAAGTGCCCGAGCATAATCTAGTTCAGCTTCTTCAGCCTCCCCTTTTCTCTCACGGGCGACTGCCCGGTTGTAGAAGGCACGGCTATTATTAGGATACAGCTCTATCGCCGCAGAATAGTACTTTATCGCTTTATCCAGTTCATGTCTTTCCAAGCACCTGTTCCCTTTTATGTAAAGTGTTATGGCATCAAGGCAGCGGTCAGGCAGTCCCTTCAGATCATGTATCCTGCTGAGTTCTTCTCTATCTATGTCTTTAGGCCTTCCGTTCACCAAGGCCCCTATTCGCCGATGGCTGATATTGTCACAACCATACCAGGCATCTACAAAGCGACAGGTACCGTCAGCAAGGTTCAGAAGATTCACATGATGCGGAACATAACGTCCAGCATTATCTATCAAAACCTCGACAATCCCCAGCTCTAAGCCAAAACTGGAACCGAGGGCAGAGAATAGCTTGGCATAGCCCAGACAATCGGCACGCCTGGTAAATAGCACCTCATCCAACTCAAAGACGCGCCCTCGTTTGACATTGCTTCGCACCAGGCAGTACAGCCAATCCGAGACGGCTACTTGTATCCGGCTCCTATTCTCAGCATCACAATCTTCAGCAAGTCTTTGGCTTACAAGAAGTCTAAACGCTTCAAGATCGGGTTGACCGATGGCGTCACCCCTCAATTCAGCAGGTAGCTCTGGTATGCACCAATTGGCTAGAGCAGTATCAAGATGCATCATACTCAATCTGTATTCCGGTAACATAACCTGGAGTCTAACCTCTTTTCCCATTAGAGTGGTTGGTGCCGGCCCTCAACACCCATACCGGAGAGGATAATAGCTCACGTTACCAGCAATGCAACACGTTTACCGCTCCACTTTAGCAAACCCTGGTACCTTTGGCAACCTCGACCCTGTAGCACACTTACCCACCGGAAAAACAGCATACAAATAAAGACTCCCTATGCTCACTCGAGGTCGTTTATTAACCTCACCCCCTTTATCCCCCTCTCCTTCAAAGGAAAGGGGGAAGAGATTCTAGAGAGGGGCGAAGCCCCTCTATTACCCACACTCTCCCTTCCCTAGTAAGGGAAGGGGGTCAGGGGGATAGGTTGCTATGCAATCTCCTCACTCTTGATTTGACCATTGGAGGGCTTGACAATATAGCGGATCTTGGTCTTACCTAGGAAATCCCTGGCGGGTTATTCCTGTGGCTTGTGTTCAATTGCCGGAACTCTTCGTTGGCTCGCTATCAGCCACTATCGGTAGCTCAACGATAAACGTAGCTCCCTTCCCCAATTCGCTCTCGGCATATATCCTGCCGCCGTGGGCGGTAACAATACCGTGGCAGACGCTCAGGCCCAAGCCGGTGCCATTGCCTACCTCTCTGGTGGTGAAGAAGGGGTTGAATACCTTGCCCAGGTTTTCCTGGCTGATCCCGGGCCCGTTATCGGAAAAGGATATTCTGACGGCATCGCCTATCCTCTCTGTGGTAATGGATAGCTTCCCGCTATCATGCGCCGGCGCCATCTCCTTCTCGGCGTTTAAGACAATATTAAGGAAGACTTGCTGCAGCTGGCTACCATCGGCCATGGTCTGTGGCAGTTGAGGAGCGAGTTGAGCTTCAACTCGAATGTTATTCACCTTCATCTCATAGCAGCGGAGTTCTAGAACCTGTGATACGATATCATTAATATCCACGGGTTCTCGGCTCGGTTTACGCTGGCGGGCGAAGGTAAGCAGACCGGCGACAATCTTGGCAACACGCTGGGCCTCACTGTTAATCACCTTCAGGTCTTCCTTCACGTCGTTGGGAATGTCCCGGCTCATCAACAACTGGGAGAAACCGATGACACTGGTCAACGGGTTATTTATCTCGTGGGCGATACCTGATACCATCTCGCCAATGGAAGCCAGCCGGCCGGCGAGATTAAGCTGTTGCTGCAATTGCTCTTCCCTCTCCTCTGCCTCCTTGCGCTCGGTAATGTCCATGTAGTGTCCCAAGGCCGCTTGTCTTCCCTGGTAGTGGACGGGGTAAACCGTCTCCATAACCCACCTTGTCTCCCCACTCTTGATAACAACCCTGTATTCATACGGGGAAGAACGAAGTCCCTTCAACATCTTCACCGCATTTTCCCTAACCATATTCCTGTCCTCGGAAAGGACAAGGCTCAAAGAATCCGTACCTAACAATTCATCTTCGCTGTAGCCTGTATATCTCTGGAACTGGGGGTTGACGTATTGAAACTTTCCATCCTGGACAATGTAGATGCCAACTGGTGAGCTATTGCACAAGGTCTTGGACAACGCCTCCACTTCCTCAACTTTTGGATTATGACCGTTATTCATTGTGTCTCCAGCCAGTTTTGTCGTCATTTCCGTCCCCTCCACTGCGCCAACTCAACAGGCAGTTGGGCGGGTGACTACCTCGTACTGTCTAACCTTATCCAGCAAAGCCTGGATGGTGAACGGCTTGGTTACATAATCATCGGCGCCCATCTCTGCACTGTAGTCCTGGTCGAGCTTATCAGCTATGACGCTGACCATGATAACTGGTATTGCCCTCGTATGAATGTCCGACTTCAGGATGTAGCAGGCGCCGATTCCATCCAGCCTGGGCATCATGATATCCATCAGGATGAGGTCTGGGCTTTCGCTACGAGCGATGTCTATGGCTTCCTCACCATCACCGGCTTCAAGCACCGTGTAGTCTCTGCCCAGGGCGCTCTTCACCAGCAGTTTGATATACAGCTCGTCATCGGCGATAAGTATTTTCTTCTTGTCCATTTGTTCACTCTCCTCCTTTTTACTCTTGTCGGTTAGCTAAGAATATTCTAGGTGCCTCGATTTTAGTTGGATAAATTTACGTTTAGTCCTTTTATGGATAGCCATATTGCTGTTGTGAAGCAAGTTCCGGATAGAATCCAGAGCCCGATAGTAATTTGTGTTAAGTAGAATGCATACATCTGAAACCTCCCTCTAATTAATCTACTTATAAAATAACACTTCTATAATCAAGAACTCATAAAAATGGAATATGGGAACCATTAGCATATAATCAGAAATGCATGAGCGCCACCCGTTGTCACGGGTGGCGCTCATTTAGGATGCTGATGCTGCCTATTTAGCTGTGGTTGGGCGACCTTCTATCAAACTGGTAGCCGAAGCCGGGACGGTTAATTATATACCTTGGCTTTGCTGGGTGGGGCTCCAGCTTGCGGCGTAGCTGCCAGATACAGGTGCGCAGTAAATCCACGTCGTCAACGTATTCTTGCCCCCACACCTGGCTCAAGATTTCCCTTGGCGTGACAAAATGACCTACCCTGGTCAGCAAGTAGTTGAGTAGCCTGAATTCGGTAGGTGTCAGCCTCATCTCCTCCCCATTCTTGAAAACCCTTTGCTCAGCCAGATTTATCCTGAGGTAACTGTCAGCGAATTCCGCTTGTTGTCGGGATTGGTATAGCTCAGCACGCCGGAACATGGCCTGCACCCGAGCTGAGAGTTCTCCCATCCCTACTGGCTTGGTGCAATAATCATCAGCACCGCTGTCTAGTGCCCGCACTACATCGTCTTCATTTTCTTTGATCGTCAGCATGAGTATGGGAACCTTTGATATTTGGCGAATACGCTGCAATACTTCCCAGCCGTCTATGTCAGGGAGGACGATATCCAGAATCACCAAATCTGGCTGCTGGGTACGAACCAATGAAATACCTTCATAGCCGCTGTAAGCTTTGAGAACCTTCGCCTCAACCTGGCTCAAGTTATGCTCAATGAGCCTTACCAGCAGGACATCATCATCAATAACAAGCACCTTTTTCATCGCATTCGGTTGAGCTTCTTGCATTGAGGAATCTCCTTACCGTGTTAACAAAGTCGCCAACGTCGATGGGCTTAGAAATGTAGCCATTACACCCCATCTGCAGTATCCTTTCCCGGTCCCCTTTCATGGCACAAGCGGTCAATGCCAGGATGGTCGTATCTTTGGTCCTGGAGTTTTCCCTCAGTATTCTAACCACCGTCATACCATCCATGTCAGGTAGCTGCACATCCATTAGAATAAGGTCGGGAAGAGTAGACTCCATTTGTACTAGTGCCTCCTGGGCAGTAGCTGCCTTAACAACGGTGTATCCCTCTACCTCGAGGATGTGCTGAGCCAGTCGCATGTTCATGAAGTCATCTTCCACAAGCAGTATCCTCTTATTGGGCATCTAGGCGCCCCCCTTTCTTGGCGATGGGGATGGAAAAGGTGAAAGCACTACCACTGCCCACCTCGCTTACTACCCAGATATTGCCCCCGTGAAGCTCTACCAGCCTCTTCGCTATCGATAGACCAAGTCCTGCCCCTTCTCTCCTGCCATTAGCCGGTCTCTTCACCTGACCGAACTCCTCAAATATTCTTTGCTGGTCTTGAGGCCTTATGCCAATACCATTGTCGATAACTGAGCAATGGAGCAGATGAGGATTCTGCAACTGGCAGACTATCCCTATTCTGCCCTCCCCTAGGCTGAACTTGTGAGCATTGGAGATTAGATTCAAAAAGATCTGCCTCATCTTAGGCTCATCAGCAAATACGGAGGATATGCCGTCACCTATTTCTATTTCCAGGGTCTGTTTCTTAACGGCAAGCATGGGTAGAACGGTCATCTTGACATCCTCAACAAGCGCAGCTAAGTCAAACTCGCTTGGCTCAACGGCCATCTTCCCCGACTCTATTCGGGCAAGGTCGAGGATGCTGTTAATAAGATAAAGGAGATGCTTGGCACTAGTGTGAATGTAATTGAGAAACTCGTCATGCGTTGTCTGGTCAATGGTCGAGGTTGTCTTACTAAGCAACACCTCAGAGAAGCCGATAATGGAATTCAACGGGGTGCGCAACTCGTGACTCATTTTAGCCGTGAAGTCCGACTTGGCTTGGCTTACCTGTTCCAGCGCTCGGTTGGCTTCCTCCAGCCTCTTGTTGGATTGCTGGAGATTCTCCACTAATTCCCGGTTCTCAACCAGCAACCGTTGCTCTCTCAAGGCGTTGTTGATTATGGTCTCCACCTCATTCATCGCCACTGGCTTGAGGATGTAGGCGTAGGCCCCTTCATTAATAGCGTCCACTGCTGTTTCAATACTGGCATGACCGGTTATCATGATTACTGCTGTCTCTGGATTAAGTTCCTTTGCTGTTTCCAGTATCTCCAGTCCGCTAATATCGGGCAGCCTGATGTCAGCGATGACAATGTTGAACAGCTGTCTCCTGATCAGCGCTAGTGCCTCTTGCCCGTTGACAGCAGTGGTCACCTTGTATCCCATATCTTCCAGCCCCGCTGATAAGGTCTTCAGCGTCGCCACCTCGTCATCAGTCAGCAGGATGTTGGTCACTGAAGGCATGTACTACTTGCTCCTTTGGCGGGAAATCTCACCAACCAATGTCAGTATCTTTTCCACATCAAACGGTTTGTAAATACAGGTGTAGGCACCCTGGGATACTGCGCTCCTTACCAGTTCTTCCTCAGAATAACCAGTCATCATAATCACGGCCACTTCAGAGTCGATTAACTTCACCTGCTCGAAGATCTGGGCACCGTCTATATCAGGTAGCCTGATATCCAGAAATATGATGTCGAAGTGTTTTTCTTTGACCCTGGCTAGTGCTTCACCACCGGTGTCAGCAGTAACCACACGATAGCCCCTTTCCTCCAGGATAGCCTTGATCGTTTCCCGGTCAGCGAAGTAGTCATCGACTACCAGAATCAGCGTCTTGTGAAGGGCAGCCTCGATAATGCTCACTACATGCTCTATTTCAAACGGCTTATAGACCACAGCGTAGGCACCCTCTTCCAGGGCTTCTCTTACCAGGTCTTCTACAGAATAGGCAGTCATCATGATGACCGCTGCCTGAGGATTGATCCTCTTGACCTCACGAAAGGTCTGCACACCATTAATCCCCGGCATCTTTATATCCATGAAGATAAGGTCAAAGGGAATTTGCTTGGCTGCCTCAATGGCCTGGTAGCCATTCTCGGCAAGGACTACATTGTGCCCCTCATCCTCCAGTATTCCGCCCAAAGTCAGCCGACTACTCTTAAGGTCATCAACCACTAAGATATTGGTTTTCATTATTTCCCCCTCTACTTCGATATAAAGCCATGGTCCCGATTATTCATCGGGTAGGTAGGGACACAGTAAAGGTAGTTCCCCTTCCCACCTCGCTCTCTACCCGAATGTCTCCGCCGTGTCGGTCAAGGATAGTCTTGCAGACTGATAGCCCGAGACCGACGCCCTTAGCCCTGGTAGTAAACAGAGGGTCAAAAATCTTGTCTATATCCGTCTCGGCGATGCCACTTCCGGTGTCGGTAACCATCACCTCCACAAATTCACCCTCGCTCCCAGCCTGAATGTCAAGGCAACCACCGCCAGTCATCGCCTGAAAGGCATTGACAATTACATTGACCAGCACCTGCCGAATCTGGTCGGCATCGACCATCACCATAGGAAGGTTGTCATCTAAATCCCTGGCCAGGTCAATATTTTCCGGCACCGGAGTATGCCGGAGGGCGTCCTCGATTACATCGGCTATGCTGACTCGTGAGACGGTCGGTTTCGCCACCCGCGAGAAACCGAGGAGGTCGCTTATGACCTTGCTGGCAGCATCAACCTCCGCATCTATGATACCGAGAAACTCTATTACCTTGGGTTCGGTAGCCGACAGGTCAGTCCTGGCTAACCTCCTCCGCACGTAGAAAACGGCGTTCTTAATCGTCCCCAGGGGATTGCGTAACTCGTGACCGATTCCACCTGATAGTTGCCCAATGGCCGCCAGTTTCTCCGAGCGAACCAGCTGCTCCTGTGCCCCTCTTAGCTCCTTGTTGGCCAACTCCAGCTCCTTATGGCTGGCTTCAAGTTCCCCGGAACGCTGTCTCAACGCGGAAAAGGCACTGTTTATGCTTTCTCCGAACAGCCAGGACATACAGGCTAGTATGAACGAGACCCCGATGGCTACGACCACTATTCCCCACCCCAATCCCTCCTCTGCAGAGACCGTAAAGGAAGTACTCCCACCCAGGAATACTAGAACCAGCAGCAGAATGACAAAGCCGCTCAGGAAAAGGTACACCGCTGCGTAGAATTTGCCTGAACGAGCGAGCCAGTAGCCAATGCCAGAGACAAGCAGCGCACCGACCAGTGCAATAACACTGGCGATCAACGATCGCAAGCCGAGGGCAATGACATAAACCAAGAATGTCCCCAATGTCCCCATAAGGAGCCATATCAAGCTATTGAGGAGACGTGTCCTCCGCGTCAGCTCAGACTGCTCGATTTCAGCCATAACCAGTTGCTTACTCACTGCTTACTCCCAGAATGTCCTGCCAGTCTTCTTGGATACCTTTAATTTCATGTTAAGATGCCCCATCTCCCAGATTATCTACCGGCGTGTCTGATTCATTCAAAATCAACTAGCCTGGGCGCAACCAAGAAATCATATACCACGAATATTGGTTTTCCCATTAGCATCCTCCATTTGCCAAGTCATTTACTGGGCAGGCAGGAAAACGGTAAATTTGGTTCCCCTTTCCACCTCGCTCTCTACCCGAATGTCTCCGCCGTGTCTTTCCACGATGCTTTTGCAGACCGCTAGCCCCAGCCCAATGCCTTTAGCTTTGGTCGTAAACAGCGGGTCAAAGATCTTCTTCATTTCCGTCTCGAGGATGCCACACCCGGTGTCGCTGAACTCCACCCCTACAAATTCCCCTTTCCTTCTGGCCGCGATGTCCAGCCGACCGCCATCAGTCATTGCTTGCACAGCATTGAGGACCATATTGACGAACACCTGCTGAATCTGGTCACCATCCACCATCACCATGGGCAGGTTGTCCTCTATATCCCTAGCCAGGTCCACGTTTTCAGGCAGAGAGCTGTGCTTGACGGCATCCTCAATTACGCCGGCTATGCTAACCGGTGACACAGTCGGTTTGGCCACCCGGGAGAAACCAAGCAGGTCAGTTATAACCTTGTTGGCAGCGTTAACCTCCTCATCAATGATGCCAAGAAACTCAGCCACCCGGGGCTCGGTAGTCGATATAGCAGCCTTGTCCATTTTCTTTCGTACGTAGAAAACAGCATTCTTAATCGCCCCGAGGGGATTGCGCAGCTCGTGCCCGACCCCGCCGGCCAGTTGCCCGATAGCTGCCAGCTGCTCCGAGCGAACCAGCTGCTCCTGCGCCTCTCTTAGCTCCTCGTTAGCCGATTGCAGTTCTTCATTGGTAGCCCGCAGTTCCTCCTCGGTAGCTCGCTGCTCTTCATTGATAGCACGAAGCTCCTCATTCTGGGCATCCAGTTGCTCATTTCTATCCTGTATTTCTTGCTCCATCCGCTTGCGCTCAGTGATGTCCCTAGTAACAGCAACTATTGCATCTGGTTTGCCCTTAGAGTCCCTAAGAACGGACAGGCTAACACTTACTGGCAATTCAGTCGCATCTTTACGTATACACGTATAATCAGAAGCCTCTATGGGTTTACCAGAAAGCAGTTCTTTTAATGCTTCAAAGAACCTAGGGTGGCCCTTTTCCACTATGAACAGTCCTCCCGGCGTTTTCCCGATTGCCTCCTCTTTTTCATAGCCAAACTGCTCGGTTGCTGCTCGATTAAAGTCAGTTATTCTTCCTTGCATGTCAGTAATAGTAACCCCGTCAATCATGGCGTCAATAATTGCTGCTTCCTCTAGCTCTCTCATTCCTCACCTCCTGAACTGTTTAACCATTCTTCTTGTATATCTTTGCCTTGGCATCAAGACACTCCAATCTTCCACGCACATTATCTGCTGGCGTCTCCACTTCCCCCAATACCAAATAGCCCGGGCTAGCCAGTGACCCATACAACATGCCAAGCACCCTCTCCTGAAGCTGCTTTTCGAGATATATCAGAAGGTTGCAGCAAAATATGCAGTCCAAGTCCGCAAAAGGCGGAGTTTCAATAGAGACCAAATCAAAACAGGAGAAGCTGACCATTTGCCTAATAGCAGCTCTTACCACATAGCCTTCGCCCTGGCGCGTGAAATGATTGGCCAGGATGATGCGCCGCAGACCACCTACTTCCTTGACGGAGTATACGCCTGCCTGCGCCTTGGACAGAGCATGCCGACTGATGTCAGTGGCATAGACTGATATGTCGAAGTCCTTCAGCTGGTCTCCCAGGAACTCGGCAAGCAGCATGGCAATAGAGTATGGCTCCTCACCTCGGGCGCAGGCGGCGCTCCAGAATCTCAGCCTTTGCTGTCCTCGGCTCCTTTTGTCTGACACCAATTCAGGCAGCACCAGCCCGGCCACCTGCTGAAAAGTGTAGCTGCTTCTGAAAAAGCTACTCACGCTTACAGTGAGGTAATCGGTAAGCCTCTGATACTCCTCAGGATGAAGGTGCAAAAACTGCATGTATTCCAGATATGTTCTGGCTCCGGTGACATGTAGTCTCCTCGCCAGACGACGAATTACTGTTCCCCGTTTGTACCCCCGAAAGTCGCGTCCGCTTTCCCGACACACCTTCTCTAGAAGTAAATCAAGAGCCTCGCTATCAGCAACCGTATTCGTCATATTACAGCCCTCATCCTAATTGCCCACTGGCGTCGGTTCCCTACCGTCCCTCATAGCGTTTCGCCTTGGCTATGCCAATTGTACCACAAACGGTCAATATATGCCAGTAGGCAGCCACAGGCGCTAATGAAGAATAGGCGATTGAGTGCAGTTGCATCAGGGGTAGCTTTGTTCCTTGCATGACAGGAGTGTCGAGGCAATAAAAAGGAGACCACTTGAGGGTTCCGCAGTAATGAGCGTTAACTATCTGAGCCAGGTTGCATAGGAGCCCTCCACGGAGCAGACGCAGAGGCACCACGTCCTGAACGACTGTGACCAAGGGGCTACTAATGGTTTACCGGACGCTGTGATACCCAGAGCAAGACGCTGAGGCACGCCTCTCATGCTCTGAGAAATGAGGTCAGTCACTATTCATTGTAGCTTAGAAAAGCAGACTTCAAATGTATAAGTGACAACATACGAAATGGTCTCTTCTAGGGTGCCGCAGTATCGGTTCTTCCTGGCTGCATACGTCCATGGCCCTGTGACATCTGGTATGGAAGCGACATCCTGGAGGGGGGGCCACTGGTGACGGTACATCACCTTGTAGCAAAATCCTCTGCTGTTTCTTGTGGAGGTCTGGAGTGGAGGTTGCCGACATCAGTGCCTCCGTATATGGATGTAGGGCATTACTAAATAGTTCCGCTCTGTCGGCCATTTCCACTATCTGCCCCAGATACATTACCGCAATCCTATCTGAGACATGTCCGATGACTGATAAATCATGGGCGATGAACAGATAGGCAAGACCCAATGTGTCCTGTAAATCCATCATCAGGTTCAGAATCTGAGCTTGAACAGACACGTCGAGGGCACTAACCGGCTCATCGGCAACAATAAGCTTGGGGCCCACCGCCACCGCCCGAGCAATTCCAACCCGTTGCTTCTGTCCCCCACTCAATTCGTGTGGGTACCTCATCGCGTGCTCCGGCTCCAAACCAACCATCTCTAGTAGCTCCTTTACCTTTTCCAAACCCTCGCGCTCGTTCTTCATGCCGTGGATAAGCAGCGCCTCACCGATAGACTCCCCGATAGTCATTCTCGGGTCCAGAGAGGATTGAGGGTCCTGGAATATCATTTGAGCCTCTTTTCGTAGCTGCTTTAATTGCTTCTTATCCCATTTCATAATGTCGTTCCCTTGGTAGAGGACTGTCCCCGCTGTTGGCTCCTCCAGCCGCAGCAGGGCTTTGCCCAGGGTCGACTTACCACATCCCGATTCGCCAACCAAGCCCAGGGTTTCTCCCTCAATTATGTGAAAGGAAACGCCATCCAGTGCCTTCACATCGGCAACATGCCTTGACAGCAGCCCGACCGTGAACGGATAGTACTTCCTTAGGTTCTCAACCTCTAGTAATCTCGGGCTCATTTCAATACCATATCCGATATACGTGTAGCCGCTATCAATACCGATAGCAAGCCACCAGGTGTTTCTCGGAAATCATAACCTCCTTTGGTTCTTCTTGGTTGCAGATTGGCAACCGCCGCTGGCAGCGAGGATAGAAGATGCAGCCCTGAGGAGGATCGATCAGGCTCGGTATCATCCCGGGGATTGGTGTCAGCCGGCCCTTTTGCGCGGAGATATCAGGTAGGCAATTGAGTAACCCCTGGGTATACGGATGTTTGGCATGGTCAAATATGTCCGGTGCGGTGCCCACTTCGGCTATCCTTCCCCCGTACATCACCACGACCCGATCGGCAATCTCGGCCACTGTACCCATGTCGTGCGTTATGTAAACCATAGACATGTTCGTTGTTTGTTTCAAGTCCTGGAAAATGTCCAGAATCTGAGCCTTGATAGTGGTATCCAGGGCTGTAGTTGGCTCGTCGGCAATGAGGATTTCGGGACGGCAGGACAGAGCAGTAGCTATCATTACTCGCTGTTTCATGCCGCCGGAAAACTGATGTGGGTAGTCCCTAATCCTGTCTCTAGCCTGAGGAATGCCCACTTCTTCCATTAAGCCGAGTGCCTTCTCCATGGCTTGCTTGGGCTTCAACCCGAGATGGAGTCTGATCTGCTCTGCTATCTGCTCACCAACCGTAAACACTGGATTCAGCGAAGACTGCGGGTCTTGAAATATCATGGCTATCTGGTTGCCCCGGACCTGTCGCAACCTTGCTCCAGAACACCGCAGCAAATCTTCTTCGCGATATAGTACCTGGCCGCTGACTATCCTCCCTGGGCGGTCAATTAATCGTAAAATCGACAGTGCGGTAGCTGTCTTGCCACACCCCGACTCCCCCACCAGAGACAGGCACTCCCCCTCCTCGAGCTTGAAGCCGATACCATCAACCGCCTTCACCACCCCACTACGGGTGAAGTAGTATGTCTTTAGATTGCTGACCGCCAGCAGGGTATTATTCATCTCAGCTCCTAAAGCTGACTGGTAGGATCAAAGGCATCTCTAATGCCATCCCCCAGGAAGTTAAATGCCAGAACAGTGAGGAGGAGCATAATCCCTGGCTCAACCGCTACCCACCAGGCGGTATCCAGGCTGCGCTGACCAGCCTGTAGAACCACCCCCCAACTGGTCACCGTGGGGTCGCCCAGCCCGATAAAGCTCAATGCTGCCTCCGCTAAAATGACCCCGGGTATGGACAGCGTGGCAATGACAATAATGGAGCTTATGACATTAGGTATCAGGTGACGGAAGATTATTCGGGTGCCGCTTGCCCCCAGGGATTTAGCTGCCATGACGAACTCCCTGGTCCGGAGTGAGAGGGCTTCGCTTCTGACCAGCCGGGCGGTGCCTGTCCACCCGGTGAGGCCTATTACCAGTATAATGAAAGCCAAAGACGGCCCGAAGATGAAGATGATGAACACCAGCAGCAGGAAGAAGGGGAAGGTCATCATTACATCGGTGAATCTCATTAGAGCGTTGTCGGCCCAGCCTCCCAGGTAGGCAGAGAGCACGCCCATGATGGCACCGATCAGTACCGCCATCAGTGTGGCCAGGAGACCCACTTGCAGTGATACCCTGGCGCCGGAAACCAACATCGCCAACATATCTCTGCCTTTGTCATCAGTCCCCAAGGGATGCTGCCACGTGCCCGGGGTTTCTCTGGTTACAAATGTTTCTGTTTGCAGATCATATACCGACCGATCAATGGTGAAGCCTGCCGGGGGCAGGTTTCTTTTGTCAAAGTTGACCCTGGTGGGGTCGTGGGTGAGCCAGGGGCCAACGATGGCCATCGCGACTAAGAATACTATGAATGCTAGCCCAACCACTGAAAGTCGGTGCCTCTTCGTCCTGTCCCAGTAATACCGAGTCAGTCTTCTATTGGTATACAACGGATATATCAAGTAGCAGGCGGCCAAAATCGCCAACAATACATAGAAGTAGCCTAAGGGATCAAAAATCTGGTCAGGCGTATATATGTCGAGGACGACGATCAACGTGAGACTGAGAAGAGCCCCGATAAAGACCAGGTTTCTAACTCCGCCGACCTTACTGCTAATTCGCCTCATTCCAAGTCCTCAGTCGTATCTTATCCTCGGGTCCAACCGGGTGTAGACGATGTCCGTCGCCAGATTGGTAAAAAGGACCACCAGCGCCCCAATCAGGGTTATCGTTACCACCACCGGATAATCGCTGGCAAAAATGGCATTAAACGATATCCTCCCCAGTCCCGGTATCCCAAAGATAATCTCGGTAAGATAGGCGCCACCAAAGACGACGCCACTTAAATCGAACATTATTATGGTAATAATTGGCAGGATGGCATTCCGAAGGACATGCTTACCGATGACAACGCTCTCCGGCAGACCCTTAGCCCTGGCTGTCCTGACGAAATCCTTTCTCAGATTGTCCAGTGTCGCCGACCGGGCATACCTGGTGTAACCAGCCATCATCCCTGTGCCCAGGGTGATAACCGGCAGGACGAGCGCCTTTAAGTTAGCTAGGGAAAACATGGGTAAACCGGTGTCATAGTAGCTCTTAAACCACCCCAGTTGTACTGAGAACACGAGGATGAGCATTATCCCCAGCCAGAAATTGGGGATTGATACGCCGACAAAGGAGAAGAAGGTGGCCAGATAATCGGTCCTGGTGTACTGCTTCACCGCAGAGTAAATCCCGATCAAGATACCCAAACTGGCGGAAAAGAGCATGCTGAGTAGGATGAGTTGGAAAGAGTAGACCCAGTGCCGTCTAATTAGTGCCATGACTGGCATCGAGGTGCTGAACGACCATCCCCAGTCCCCACGAACCAGATTGACGACGTAGTCTATATACTGCTCATGTATTGGCTTGTCAAGGCCGTACCTGGCCTCAATGGCCGCTATTACTTGAGATGGGTCTTGTGTTCTAGCGGACATATTGGCCAGATACTTATCGGCTGGGGAACTGGGGCCCACCCTGAGCAGGACGAAAGTAATGGTGACGACCCCCCAGGCAATGATTATGGCATAAAGCAGCCTTCTCAGTATGTAACCCTGTAGGCCCAACCCTTTCAACAGTTGCCCCCTGCTGGCTAGGAATCAAGGTTCGGCAAAATACCATTCATGGTAGTTCCAGCCCAGCCTCATCCCCGGGTCAATCCCTGCTACATTGGCCTGGAAGCCAAGGATACCCTGGGGGAAGGAAAGAAAAGCTGCTGACTGGTCGTCAGCTATTAGCTGGCTTATCTCAGCATATATCTCTTTGCGCACTTCCTTGTCCAGTGCCTCCCTTGTCCTGACCTTATCAAACAGTTCATCAACCCTGGGATTAGAGTATCCCCAGTAGTTTAGCCCACCATCGGTACTGTAGAATACCCTGGACCCCGAGGGGGCGATAGGATGGGTTGAGAACCCCATCACTATCATGTCCCACGGCTGTTCGCTCACGGCGTCAGGGCCATTATTGCCTCTCGGTTCCTGGTCTGTGCCGGGAACCTTGTTATAGAGGTACTGCCGAAGCAAAGTGGCCCAGGGAACCAACTTGATGTCCACCTCAATGCCAATATCAGTCAGTTCCTGCTTCACCAGAAAGGCGATGTCTTCCCGTAGCTCGTTGCCTGAGTTGGTGGCCAGCATAAGCTTTATCGGCTTGCCATCTTTATCCTGAACCACTATCGTTCCATCCGGCCGCTTGATGCCATAGCCGGCTTCATATAGCATATGCTTTGCCTTTTCTTTGTCATAAAGGGTGTCAAAGCCAAACTTGGGTACCCCCTCTTCGGTGTACCAGGGAGAGGGCTTGGGAATAAAGCTGAAGGCGGGGTCACCAAAGCCAACAAGTATCGAGTCAATCACGGCCTTCTTGTTCATAGACATTGATAAGGCCTGTCTCACCTGCTTATCGTTAAGCCCTGCCCACCCGTTGCTGCGGAGGTTATAGGTTATGAGCTGATAGCCACTGGTAGGCATGGTGTACACCCTTATTCTCTCCATCTGCATGAACTTAGCTGCCTGCTCCGGGTCTATTCCAGCATAGGTAATATCCCCTGCTTCCAGGGCAGCGTGGCGCGCTGTTGGCGTCCCCAGGAGCTTGGTTATGTATTGCTCAAAGTAGGGAGAGCCGGTATCCTGACCCAGATAGAAGTCCGGGTTGCGGTCAACAACATACTTGTCATTTCGAATCCACTCTGCATACTTGTACGGTCCTAAATTGCCGGTATAGCTCAGGTTGTTGAATTCCTCAGCTTCGGTGAACGCCTTCACATCACCCTCGTATTTGACGGCAATGTGCTTAGGATAGGGGCGCAAGCCATAGATGGCATCATCTATAAATTCAGGGTTAACTTCCTGCCTTCTGATAATGAAAGTGGTTTCGCTGACCACCTCCGGCTCAACGAAGACCGTCTCCCCGTTTACGGTCTCCTCCCATTCGCTCTTATAGGGATAATTGAGCCAGTCGGAGAACATGAGGTTCTTCAGGGTATATACGTAGTCTTCAGCAGTGACCTTGGTGCCATCGCTCCACTTCAGGTCGTCCCTGATGGTCATGGTATAAGTAAGACCATCCTCCGAGACCTCCACCGGCGTAGCCAGGTGGCACAGGACTACATTCCATTGGTTATCATAGGTGGCTAGACTCTGCAGGGTCATTCCTGCGTAGCCATGTGAGGCACCGTCTACAGCCAGAATATAGTTTAGAGTTTCAGCATCTCCTGCCGACTCTCCTTCGATGAAGTTGCCTGTTACCTGTACCTTCTGTTCACAGCCAGCAGTGAACAGAAGCAAGAAACCAAGAAGAATAATTAGCCTTTTCATTCGCCCTCCCGGCGGTAGCGGTGGCTAACGTCCAACTCATTGCCCTGACCGGTTATCGCTTAAGACTATTATCGTTCATATCTCGCGGCGATGCAAATGTCGAGGTCTGCTTGCCGGCCCGGTCTACTGCCACTCACCGACCTTGAGTAACGACATCAACCAAGGCCAGTTGCTTTCTCTCCTTGACAATTCTTACCGCTCGTTCCAGAGCAGGGCGAAGGTCGTCAGGGTCCTCAATCGGTCCCTCTCCATAAAGGCCGAACGACCGAGCCAGCTCAGCGTAGTCCACCGCTGGAGCTTCAAGTCTGGTACCGATGGTCTTGTTTTCCACCGGCCGACCACGCTGCTGGGCTATAACCCGTTGATGATTCTCACTATTGTAGTAAGAGCGATTGTTGAACATCACCACCAGCAGCGGGATTTGATAGTGGGCGGCCGTCCATAACGCTGCCAATTTCAGCCGAAGCAGAGGGAGAAGTTTCTACATCCTACGTGGGTGATGGCAGAAAAACACGGCATAATAGAAATCAGCCACGGGAAAGTAAAATGGGCATCAGAAGGATAGCTCCAGAATGGCAAAGGGACACTGGCTTTAGACGGTGGTGAACTGAACAGACCAAGGAGTGCTAGATTAACATCAAAGTAAATGACCTGCTCCTTCAAAAAGGCGTGAATAGACGATACACTATCGAGGTTGCCAAACAATCTCCACCATCCTTGCTTGACAAAGCTTGATTGCTGCTGTATTTTACAGATATGGGGGAGGGGGGGGGAATGCGCCAGAAGAAGACACCGATTCAACGCACCGCCAGGAGTATGGGGGCGAACATAAACCCGCAGGACATAGTGGATGGCATTGAAGAGGAGTTTCTGGTCATTGATAGTGGATACCGAGTCCTGTTTGCCAATCCGGCGGTGCGCAGCAGACTCCAAGAGGGAACTGAGTCTCCTATTGGCAGACTTTGCTATGAGGTCTTCCATGACCGGGACAGACCATGCAGTACACCTCTATGGGACTGTCCGCTTGGAAAAGTTCTGCAGGACGGCACCACGACAACCGTCATTCATCCTGTTCGTAGCCCCGGAGCCGACACATATCTCAAGGTCACTGCGTATCCCCTTCGGGATCGCCATGGCAACACCAAGGCAGTAGCCGAGCTGAGGAGGGACGTTACCACAGAAAGGGAACTGGAAACCCAGATCCTGAGGCGGCATCATCAGCTTCTGGCATTGAGTCACATTTCAGGTGCCATAAGCGGGCTGCAGGATTTGGATACCATCCTGAGGATCGCTCTCGATAGTGTGCTCGAGCTCATCAACGGCGACATTGGAGGAATCCTGCTCCTAGATAAACAGACCGAAACACTATACTATAGAGTACAGCGCGGCTTGTCCGCCAAATATGCTGACCAGATGCGGATATCTCTCGGCGAGGGCATAGCCGGAAGAGTAGCCCAATCCGGTCAGTCCATACTGCTGGAAGACATCTCCGAAGACCCACGTACTGCTCGCCCCGACTTGGTAAGCGCAGAGGGTCTCAGGGGATTCGTTGGCGTCCCTCTGAAGACAAAGGACAAAGTAATAGGAGTGATGAATGTTGCCAGCCATGAAGCCGGGCGGTTTGGCGCCGATGATATGTCCCTCCTCAATTCCATCGGCGACTATCTCGGCGCGGCAATTGAGCAAGAAAGACTATACCAACGAGTAGCCAGGGGAAGAGAAAGATATCGAGCACTTCTTCAGCATGCCCTGACTGCCCAAGAGGAGGAGCGAAAGAGGATTGCCCGAGAGCTGCATGACGAGACCAGCCAAGCGATTACCAGCATAACCCTCAGTCTCCAGGCAATTATACAGATGGCAGAGATGAGCGGTATTAGAGATAAAGAGTTTACGGAGAAACTTAAAACGACGCATGCCTACGCGGTTCATGCCGGCAAGGAGATAGTAAATCTCATGAAAGAACTCCGCCCCACCTTGCTGGACGAGCTTGGGATGCCGACCGCAATCCATCGCTACGCTAAGGATACCCTTCAAGCTCAAGGCATCAACGTGTCTGCGGAGTTCATAGGCACTGAGGAGCGGCTCCCTCCCGAAGTTGAAGTAACGCTCTACCGTGCCGCCCAGGGGGCGATAGGCAACATCCTGGAGCACTCAGGGGCGAAGAATGCCACCATCAAGCTTGAGTGCGACGCCAACGAGTGCGTATTATGTATTGAGGATGACGGTAAAGGCTTTGATGTCAGTAAGCTGACACGGGTGGACGCTAGCGGTCGAGGGGCAGGCTTGTTCACCATGAGGGAAAGACTGAGCTTGGTGGGCGGTATTAGTAATGTGGAGTCTCAGCCAGGCCACGGGACAAGGGTTATAGCGACTGTTCCGATAGCCAGGGATCTAGCAGATGAAGAAGATCAGAGTGCTAATAGTTGATGATCACACTCTTGTGCGAGATGGCATTCGCTCCCTTCTGGGGCTAGTTGCCAATGTAGAAGTGGTGGGTGAGGCAACAAATGGAAAGGAAGCCCTCGAAAAAGTGAAACAGCTTGGGCCCGACGTAGTCCTTATGGACCTGGCGATGCCTGTTATGAGCGGACTGGACGCAACACGCAGAATACGCAAGGAGTTCCCGGGAACAAGGGGGCTGGCACTGACCCAGTATGATGATAGCGAATATGTTATCCCTGTTATCGAGGCGGGAGCCCGTGGTTTCGTTAGTAAGATGGCGGCGTTCTCAGAGCTGGCTTCAGCTATCCAGGCTGTCTACAATGGGGATTCCTTTCTATCTCCCTCGGCAGCAGCAGCTCTCATCGAAGAATGTCAGCAGAAAACCAGTATAGAAGGCGACAAAGACCGGTACGAACGGTTGACCGATAGAGAACGGGAAGTGCTTAAGCTGGTTGTCGAGGGACACACTGCCCGGGAAATAGCTGATATGCTGGTCGTCAGCCCCAAGACCGTGGAGTGGTACCGAACCAGCCTGATGAACAAACTAAATATCCACAATAGGACCGACCTCATTAAGTTTGCCATCCGCAAGCGAGTGATAACTCTGTGATCGCATAAACCAGGCTGTCCCTATTCGCCTTCCTCGAGCCTACTCTTAACCAGTATCTTCCCCAGACCCAAATCAGGGTATTTCCTAGGAAATATTCCCGACACAAAGCCCCGTCCACTCCAGGGGGTCTCCTATTGCCTTGCCGCAACAGCCAGCTACAATAGGGATTAACCCGGTCATTATTAGTTTAAGAGGTGTCTGATGCATTCACCGACGGTTGATAATACGCACCGCTATCGAGCCAACCCAACGGAGACATCCCTTGACCACAGCCTGGTGCCTCCCTGCCAGGCTGCCTGCCCGTTACATATGGATATCAGAGAATACGTTGATTTGGTTGCCCAGGGAAGGATCATGGAGGCACTGCAGGTCGTAAGAAGCGGCAATCCTTTCCCCTCCATCTGTGCCTATGTATGTACTCATCCCTGTGAGGACGCCTGCCGGCGCAGTCAGGTAGATAAACCGGTCGCTATCCGTGCCCTGAAGAGATTTGCGGTCGAGTTCGGCGCTGACCGGATGATCCATGCCGAAGCCGAGACTACACACCAAGAAAAAGTGGCCATAGTAGGGTCTGGCCCGGCAGGAATGGCTTGTGCTTACTACCTTAGGAAGCTTGGCTACCCGGTTACCGTCTTTGAGGCTCATTCCGAGCTGGGAGGCATGCTCCGGGTCGGTATCCCCCAGTATCGCCTTCCCCGTGAAGTAGTCGACACTGAGGTTCAACGGCTAACTCAGATGGGCGTTGAAATCAGGACGAATACGCGGGTGGTATCCTTAGACCTGCTATTTGACCTGGGCTACAAGGCCATCTTCGTCACCATAGGTGCCCACCAGAGCCTCAGAATGGGAATAGAAGGAGAAGAGAGATCAGGGGTAATAGATGGGGCAACCTTTCTCCGAAAAGTAAACCTTGGGCTCAAGCCGTCTCTAGGGAAAAGGGTGGCCGTGGTGGGAGGGGGGAATGTAGCCATTGACGCCGCCCGCAGTGCCGGTCGGCTTGACACCAAAAAGGTGCGCATCCTTTACCGCCGTAGCCGTGCTGAAATGCCAGCAGATCCCGCGGAAGTAGAGCAGGCCCTGGAGGAAGGAATAGAAAGGAGAAATGGGCGGTTAAGCGTGACCTGCATCAGGATGGAGCTTGGCCAACCAGATCCCAGTGGCCGGCGTCAGCCTATACCGATTAATGATAGCGAGTTCAGTGAGGAGGTCGATACTCTAATTCTGGCTATTGGACAGGCTCCTCAAACCCCGGGTGATTTTCGGGTTCGCCTGGGCAGGGGCAGCACTATTGAGGTTGACCCGCTCACACTCACTACCAATCGGGCCGGGGTCTTTGCTGGAGGAGATGCCGTAACCGGGCCGGCAACCGTGACTGAGGCCTTAGCGGCGGGCAGACTGGCAGCCTCCCGTATTGACGATTACCTCCAGCACCGGTATCCATTGGCTGGCAAAGAGGGGAAGCAAAGCCTGACCGGCGACCTGCTCCCGGAAACGCTGGAAATGATAACGAAAATTGGCCGACTTGAGCCACCAATTGTTCCTCCTGAAGCAAGGGCGAAGGACTTCGAGCCAGTGGAGCTTGTCTATGACTGGGAAACTGCCACCGACGAAGCGAGAAGGTGTCTACGGTGCGGTATGGGGGCGGAGATGTTGTTTCAAGATAAGTGTGCCACTTGCCTCACCTGCCTAAGGGTCTGTCCCTATCACGTGCCCTACCTGGATGCCAGCGGCACAATCCAGATACCGATTGAGCAGTGTCAAGCTTGTGGAATCTGCGTTGCTGAGTGTCCGGCGAAGGCGATAGCCCTGAGAAAACCATATGACCGGCGACATATTACTGAGGAGCTAGATCATATCATCAGGTCGGCGGCAGAATCAAGGTTGAAACCACTCATTGTCGGCTTCTGCTGCCAGTATGGGCTTTTTGGCACCGGCAGTCTGGCAAGCCTATGGCGGGGAGCTAAAGCTGGCGTCTGGATAGCGCCTGTTCTTTGTGTCGCCAAAGTGGAGGCCGACCATTTATTGCGTGCCTTCGAGATGGGGGCGGAGGGAGTTTTCATTGCTTCATGCGGAGAACAGTGTGCTAGAGAAAACACTGCCTCCTGGCTTCGCCAGCGTGTAGAAAAGGTCAGAAAGGCACTGGCGCAGATCGGCCTTGAGCCAGAGCGCCTGCAGACCTTTGTCTTGGGCACCAGCGACCAGGATCCTGCCATTGAGCTCGACAAGTTCACTGAACAGATAGGCAGCCTCCACCTGGCCTCGGTAATAATGCAGGAGGTGAAAAGTTGATAGTTGCAGAGCAAAAGCCTTTAGAAGAGATTAGGCGAATTACCACCCCTTACGACAGGGTATTGCTCCTCGGTTGTGGCACCTGTATGACGGTTTGTGACGCTGGTGGCGAGCGTGAGGTCTCATTCCTTCATAGCGCATTGCGGGTGGCCCAGGCAAGGAGCGGAAATGGAACTCATAGCTTTTCCGAATACACTCTGAAAAGACAGTGCGACCCTGAATTCCTTGATCTACTGGTGGATAAGGTCGCCGACGTGGATGCCATTCTTTCCTTAGGTTGCGGCATTGGGGTACAGGCTGTAGCCGAACGTTTTCCAGACCTGCCGGTATTGCCAGGAGTCAACACCTCTTTTATGGGCATGACCAAAGAGACGGGAATCTGGGATGAGCGGTGCGCTGCCTGCGGCGATTGCCGATTGGAAGAGACCGGCGGCATCTGCCCCATCACCAGGTGCACCAAGGGGATACTCAATGGCCCTTGCGCTGGCACCAAGAACGGCAAATGTGAAGCCAACAAAGATATGGACTGCGCCTGGGTGCTGATCTACAAGCGCCTGGAGCGACTGCAGCAACTGGAGAAGATGCGCCGATATTACCCACCGAGGAACTTCCGAGCGATTCCGAGACCGAAAAGGATCACCAGCAAGGCCAGTATTGGTGTAGGAGGGAGCGATGGCCAAATCGCTGTTTGAGGAAAAACTCTACTCCAATGAATTCGTGGTCACCACTGAGATCGGGCCTCCCAAAGGGGCAGATACTTCAGAAATGGTGCACCATATAGACTTGCTCAAGGACAAGGTTGATGCCATTAACGTTACCGACCACCAAAGCTCCGTGATGCGTTTCCCCTCACTGGGCGGCTGTCTGCTGGTAAAGGAACGCGGCGGTGAGCCGATACTTCAGGTGACCTGTCGTGACCGTAACCGCCTGGCCCTTCAAGCTGACTTCCTTCTGGCATACTCCAGAGGCATCAGCAACGTACTTTGTCTCACCGGAGATTCCGTTGACGTCGGCGACCACAAGGAAGCGAAGCCCGTCTTTGACCTGGATTCTGTGCAACTACTGAAGATGATCAGGACAATGGAATCGGGCAAAGACATTGTAGGCAACGAGCTTAAAGGTGCGCCACAATTCTGCATTGGTGCCTCAGTCCACCCCGAGGCAGATTTTATTGAGGCACAACTCGTCAAGTTTGAGAAGAAGGTCGCTGCCGGGGCGCAATTTTTCCAGACCCAGGGTATATTTGACCTGGGAAACCTTCGCCGCTTCATGCAATATGCCTCCCAGTTCAATGTCAAAATCCTGGCCGGCATTATAGTCATGGCCTCAGCCAGGATGGCCCGGTATATGAACGAGAACGTTCCCGGAATAATCGTCTCTCAAGCCATTATCGATGAGCTGGCCACCGCAGAGAAAGGCAAGGGGCTTCAGAAGGGAATCGAGATTGCTGCCCGATTCACCAAAACAATAAAGGACGAAAACTTGTGCCACGGCGTCCATATTATGGCCGTAGGCAATGAAAGCATAGTACCTGACATCTTGGAAGCGGCCGACCTGGTGGGTGTGCACCATTAAGGTGGCGCTTCAGTAGAGTATAGCCCCAGACCGAGCAGGCTGGGCAAATGCGGTAAGGAGGGAAAGTAGAATGGGAAACAACAGGTCGAGCAGGTCGGCTAAGTCTACTGTAAAGGAGGAAAGTAAAAAGAGGAAGAAGGAAAAAATACTAATCATAGATGATGAGCCCGATTTCACGGAGGCTTTCCGGCGGACTTTTGAAGCCAGGTCGTATCAAGTAATGACTGCGTCCACCAGGGCACTAGCCCAGGAAGTGATGAGAGCAAAAGAACCCAATCTCATTGTTCTGGGTACGCTGGCTCCGGCTGGGCAAGCATTCTCTATGTACCAGTGGCTCGGCCAACATCCCCAATATAAAGACATACCGCTCCTGGTGATCGATGCCCGTTATGAGGAACGGCCTATCAAGGGACTGAGAAGGTTTGAGGGCCTGCAGATGGACCCTGACGCCTACGTATCCAAGCCAATTGAGCCAGCTTCGCTGATGCCCCAAATCCGGAGCTTGCTTGAAGCAGTCACCAAGCGCATAAGAGTACTGGTAGCCGATGACCATACCATGGTCAGAACGGGAATATGTTCCGTTCTTGGGCTGCAAAAGGACATGGAGGTGGTAGGCGAGGCGGTCAACGGGCAGGATGCACTTGACAAGGTGCTGCGCCTTTTGCCAAACGTGGCGTTGGTGGACATAGTCATGCCGGTGATGAGTGGGATAGAAGCGACAAAACTGATAAGCCGAGAATGCCCCGAGACAAAGGTTTTGATTCTGACGCAATATGACGAGGAAGAAAATATGATTGTTGCCAAGCAATCGGGAGCGCACGGCTTTATTCCCAAGAAGGCTGCCAGCTCGGACCTCATAAGAGGTATAAGATATGTCGGCCAAGGAAGATACTACCCTACGTCTTTTGCCGAGCTAGTTGTTGGGTAAAATCCAGAGTCAGCGCGGCGGTCTGCTTTCGAACATCCTACCTCACCATACCCCGGCGTAGAGTTTGACAGCCCGCCTTTTGAAGGATAAGCTCAAACGTCCCTAAATCTTCCAGGCCACAGGCCAGGGGTTCGGCAATAGATGTCCGGATGCTGACTTCACCGGCCAAATACAGACCGACGAGCACCTCGCTCCTTTGACGTGACCAGTAGTATATCAGCGCCTACACCATCAGTGTCTTCGTCTAAATCGTTATCCCCAGCGCCCTCGATTTCTTGGATCAGTTCCTTCTACCTCTCTTAGACTCAGAAACATTGGCCTCAGCGCAAGTCATTAGCGTTGACTCTCCATCCCCTTTTCTTAAAAACTCCGTAATTATCGATTAACGGATTAAGGCAGCCGACCGTTGGTTGACAAATAGCAGTACAGGCAATACGATATTGGAGGCCATGGGCAACGAACAGTGACGGGGGTGAACATGAGGGCATAATAACCTAAGAGCACTGGAAACAATTCCCAGTTTGGCTGGAAGGGGCCCAATCAAGTTGAAGTACCTAGGGAGGCTAAGGTAATGACATTTAAAGACATGAGAGATTGGATAGATAGACTTGAAGCTGACGGTGAGCTGAAGAGGATTAAAGCCAAGGTAGATTGGAACTTGGAGTTGGCGGAAGTTACCCGGAGAGCGCTGTCTCAGCGCGGGCGGCCAGCACTTCTATTTGAAAATATCAAGGATCACGAAAATACCCGGTCGACCAGACTGTTCACCAACAGCCTCGCCGGAAGAGGCCGCATCGCGTTAATGCTGGGCTTGCCCAAGGATGCTCCGCGAGAAGAGCTTGTCCAGATGGCCAGAAGGAGGTTCAAGGAATCGGTAGCACCGGTGCGAGTAAAGACCGGTCCGGTAAAGGAGAACATCGTAAAGGGAGATGATGTTGACCTGTTCCAGTTCCCTGTTCCCAGGTGGAACCTGTTTGATGGCGGGCGGTATATTGACACCTTCTGCGGCATAGTAACTGGAGACCCTGATACCGGACAGCTGAATGTCGGGTTATACCGTGGAATGATACTTGACAAGAATAAGATAGGTAAGTTTCTGAATCCCCACCAGCACTGGGGGCAGCATTACTTAGAATATCAGCGACGGGGGGAGGCAATGCCAGTGGCAATTGTCTATGGCTGGGCCCCGGTATTGCCCTTCGTGGCAGCTACCCCGTTGCCACACCCACCATCTGAATATGAGATAATGGGCGCTATCAGGCAGGAACCAGTAGAACTGGTTAAGTGTGAGACCTCAGACCTTGAGGTGCCAGCCTCAGCAGAAATTGTCGTTGAGGGCACTATCTCACCCGACCCCAGCACCTACGAGGACGAGGGGCCCTATGCTGAGTGGCCCGGTTATTATGGCTGGACCCGGAAGCGACCGGTGGTCAAGGTTGATTGTATCACCCACCGAAACGACCCTATCTTCCAAGGCCAGGCTGAGGGGATGAAACCAGGGGTGATTACTGAACCTGGATTTATGAGTTTTACCACCCACGCCGCCCTGGTATGGAACTACCTGGAGAGCGCCGGTGTCCCCGGTGTGCTGGATATTGTGGCTGTCCCCACCATCATTGTCAAGATCCGCAAGATGTATGAAGGACAGGCGAGAAGCAGGTAGCTGCTGCCCTGTGGGGGTCATGGCTGACCGTTCAGTTTGCCAAGACAGTAATGGTGGTTGATGAGGACGTGGATATTCATAATCTGCGGGCTCTGGAGCTAGCTTTCAGGGACCGGGTAGATGTCAAGGACGACCTGGTAGTCCTTCCGGGAGTTGCCGGTTCCACCCTTGACCCCAGCATACCATGGGATTTGAGAGACGAGTTAAAATATGGCGCCTCCCCACAGAATAAGCTGCTTATTGATGCCACCATAGACTGGACCAAGCATCCGATTCGGGAGGAGTGGGGTAACCAGAGGTACCCACCCCGGTCCTTCGAGACCGACCCTGAGACCGAACAGCTGGTAGACAGAAGGTTGAAGGAATACGGGTTTTAGCGGGGTAAGCCGCCGGAGCACAATTAGAGATCATCAGGTGCCCTTGCCCTGCCCTTATTACCCACACTATTGGCC
>SDBU01001782.1_pt1 | contig 29884 bp, 21 predicted proteins | sample 2277071 | NCBI WGS metagenome assembly SDBU01 (sample SAMN10397929, study PRJNA504765) | marine sediment metagenome | isolation source: marine sediment core GS08_GC12, 126 cmbsf | place: Arctic Ocean: Gakkel Ridge, Loki's castle | collected 2008 | reverse complement strand
ATCAGCGCCAGAGCGGCATCCAGTACTGCCTCGCAGGAGACTGTCTTGGGGTTTTCAACCATTACCTCGGCAGCCGTCAGACGGTAGAAGTCGTCATTCTTCTCGGCCAGGCGGCGCAAATCACCATCAGTAAAAATGCCGCCCAGCCCGCCATCGGCATTCTTCATCAGCACGCAACCGAGTCGCTTGCCGGTCATCTGAAGAATCATCTCCTTCATCGAGGCTCCGGAATCGACCAGCGGCATTTCATCGTCGACATGATGCAGTTCCGAGACGTGCTTGAGCAATCGTTGTCCGAGAAATCCGCCCGGATGAAGAACGGCGAAATCCGAAGGGGAAAAGTTGCGGGCTTTCAGCAGGGCCACCGCCAGGGCATCGCCCATGACCAGCGTAGCGGTCGAGGAGGAAGTCGGCACCAGGTTATTGGGACTGGCTTCTTTCTCGACCGAACAATCAAGAACGATGTCCGCTCGTCGACACAGGTCGGAACCAGGTGTGCCGCACAGAACTACTATGGCTACTCCCAGCCGTCGAGCCGCCGAAACCAGCATGTCCATCTCGCCCAGTTGACCTGACTTGGAAACCAGCAGCAACAGGTCTTCGGAACACATCAGACCCAGGTCGCCATGTACTGCCTCGACCGGATGCAAAAAGAACGACGGTATCCCGGTGGAATTGAAAGTAGCCGCGATCTTCTTGCCGATCAGGCCGGATTTGCCCATGCCGGCCACGATGACACGTCCGTGGCAATCCAGGATGGCCATCACGGCGCGGTCGAAATTCTCGTCCAGCCGTTCGACCAGACTGGCCACGGCCGCGGCTTCGGTTTCGATCACCTGACGGGCATATTCTCGCAACTTTGTCATACCAGGAAACTCTGAGGATCCTTGTTGATGGCCTCAAAAAAACATTCCAGAACTTCCCTGACCGCCCCCTGGCCACCTTTCGCCTGGGTAACGTAGGCGACCGTCTCCTTCAGTTCCTGAACGGCATCGGCCACGGCTACCGACAGCGCTACCTTCCGGGCCAGTCCGATATCGAGAATATCGTTACCCACAAAGGCGACGTCGGCAAACGTAAGGTTCAACTTTTCCAGGAGGGGTTCGATCTGTTTGGTTTTGTCTTTCATTTCCTGCAGAACGTGTTTGACACCGAGGTCCTTCATGCGGGTGTCGGTTGCGGCCGAATAACGACCGGAGACAATAGCTACTTCCAGCCCGGCTCGCATAGCCAGCACTATAAACAATCCGTCGGAGATATTGAACCGTTTCAGTTCAAATCCTTCAGGTCCGAAGTAGATGCTGTCGTCGGTCAGTACGCCGTCGACATCAAGAGCTAGCAGTTTGATCGTTTTCAACTGTCGAACAAAATCCTGACGCGGTAGTTTTGACATGGGCGGCACCGGACTCAGGCTCTCTGTATTTCAAGGACCGAAATCAACAGGCGGTCCATTTGCGTTAGCGGCAGCATGGCGGCGGCATCGGAGAGGGCTTGCGACGGATCAGGATGTGTCTCCACGAACAGGCCGTCCATACCGACGGCGGCGGCCGCACGAGCCATTGGAATCACATACTCCGGCTGGCCGGTTGACACCATTCCCCCGCCTCCGGGAAGTTGCAGCGAATGGGTGACATCAAAGACCACAGGATAACCACTGGCCTTCATTATCAACAGCGAACGAAAATCGACCACCAGGTTGCGATAACCAAAAGTAGTGCCTCGTTCGGTCAGCATTATCTTTTTGGAGGCTGCTTTGGCTGCGATTTTGGCCATATCTTCAGGGGCCAAAAACTGACCCTTCTTGATGTTGATCCAGCGACCGGTCGCGGCTGCCTGGACCACTAGGTCGGTCTGGCGGCAGAGAAAGGCCGGAATCTGCAAAACGTCTGCTACCTGTGAGACGGCTTCAATTTCCGTTGTCTCATGGACATCGGTAAGAATGGGCAGGTCAAACGTCTGTTTCACCTTGGACAAAATGGCCAACCCTTCGTCGAGTCCGGGGCCGGAATATGAACCGGCCGAGAGACGATTAGCTTTCTTGTAGGACGACTTGAATATGTATGGCAGGTGGTGACGTTGCGCCAGTTCCGCGACCCGTTCGGCCACCGTCAGACAGATGTCCTCCGATTCAACCGCACACGGCCCGGCGATCAGGAAGAATTCGCCCTGCTCGATTCTATCCAGGGTCGATCTGCTCATGCCGGGCAATATACGCCACGCCGGTCAAAAGGGAAGGGATTATTGACGCCTTATATGTGACACCAGGTAACTGCCACTCCCGAAAGCCTCTCTCCTATGCGTTTTCCCTTGACCGTAGCCGCATTGTAGAGTATATTCGGCATACAGGACAACATACTCACTTATGCGCAAATGCAGGAACAAACTTCTTCGGGAGGACTCATGATTAGTTCAGCGCGGCTTGGATTCACCGGTTTGCTTGTCTTACTTGTCACACTCAGCGCAGGTGTCGTTGCCAAAAGCGATCATGCAGCGGAGGTCACTGTGATGAGGAACGTGTCATCAATGCCTTTGGCCTTCACAGAGAATCAGGGTCAGTGGGATGAGAAAGTGCTGTTCCGCGCCAACGCCGGTGGTGCCACCATGTGGTTCACGCGCGATGGTGCCTACTACCAATTCACCCGGCGAATCCCAGTAGGAACTGACATATCCGACCATACTGTCGGAACCACAGGGGTTCCGACCTACAAAGGGACCAATTCTGTCATTCCTGCGAAAGCAGGAATCCAGTCTCCAGTAGGTCAGGACCCTCGCGGTCCTGACATATCCGATGCTCGTGGGCGGCAGATGTCCACATCTGCCCCGTTCCCGCGCGGTCAGGAATCCTTTCCTGACCGGACCGACCACGAACACGAAAGCATCGAAACCATGATGATCAAAGCCAACTTCGTCGGTTCTAATCCCAATCCCCGCATGGTTGGTGAGGGCATACTGGAATACAAGTGCAACTACTTCCTCGGCAACGATCCAGCCAAGTGGCGCACCGATGTCCCCAATTACAGCGCCATCGTCTATGAAGACATCTACCCCGGCATCGATCTGAAGTACTACGCCAACGGCAAGCAGATGGAGTATGACTTCATCGTCTCGCCCGGCGCTGACCCGTCGCAGATTATGGTGCGCTACGAGGGAGCAAAGTCGCTCTCAGTAGATGCGGCAGGCCGCCTGGTAGTCGAGACCGAGTGGGGTAAGGTTGTCGAACAGCGACCGGTAGTGTATCAATTGTCCGGTAGTGATCGTGTTTCTGTGGATGGTGAGTACGTTTTGAAGGGCGACCAGACTTTCGGATTTCGACTGGGACCGGGGTACAACCCCGCGCTTGCCGTCATCATCGACCCGGTTCTTGAGTACAGCACCTACCTGGGGGGAAACAACCACGACTTCGGCTACGGTATCACAGTGGATGCCTTCGGAGCGGTGTATGTGATCGGAGAAACATACTCAACCGACTTCCCGACGGAGAATCCGTATCAAACAGATCAGGCTGGCCAGGATGTTTTCATCACCAAGCTCAGTGCCTCCGGCAACAGTCTGGTCTACAGCACTTATCTGGGCGGAAGCGATAACGACAGGGGCTTTGGCATCGCGGTGGATGTCTCAGGAGTGGTGTATGTGACGGGAGATACGTATTCTGCCGATTTCCCGATTTTAAAGCCGTACCAGGGAACATATCAGGGTGGGATGACAGATGTTTTTGTCACCAAGCTGAGCAACTCCGGTAACAGCTTGCTTTATAGTACCTATCTGGGTGGAAGCGATGGTGATTTTAGCCGTGGCATCGCTGTGGATTCCTCCGGAGCGGTGCATGTGACAGGAGATACATGGTCTACCAATTTCCCGACTGAGAACCCATACCAGACTGATTTACTGGGATACTCTGATGCTTTTGTCACCAAGCTGAGCAACTCCGGTCGCAGTCTGGTCTACAGTACCTACCTGGGGGGAGGAGGTTACGAATATGCCCGTGGCATCGCAGTGGATGCATCCGGGGCAGCCTATGTAATGGGGCGAACATCTTCCTCCGATTTCCCAACTGAAAACCCGTATCAGACAAATCAGAGTGATTGGGATGTTTTTGTCACGAAGCTGAGCAGTTCCGGCAGCAGCCTCGTCTACAGCACCTATTTAGGGGGAAGTTACCGCGAATGGGGCTATGGCATCGCAGTGGATGCTTCCGGGGCGGCGTATGTGACGGGAGAAACAGGTTCCATTGATTTCCCGACTGAAAATCCGTACCAGACTGATCAGGGTAACTATGATGCTTTCGTCACCAAGCTGAGTAGCTCCGGCAACAGCCTGGTCTACAGCACCTACCTGGGGGGGAATGGCAACGACTGTAGCATTGGCATCGCGGTGAATGCCTCCGGGGAAGTGTATGTGGTGGGATCGACATACTCATCCGATTTCCCGACTGAAAATCCATACCAGACAGATCAGCTTGGCCGTGATGTCTTTGTAACTAAGTTGAACAACAGTGGTAATAGCCTGGTCTACAGCACCTATCTGGGGGGAAGCTCCGACGACTTTAGTTGGGCAATCGCATTGGACGCAACCGGGTCGGTGTATGTGACCGGATCAACAGAGTCCTCCGATTTCCCAACTGAAAATCCGTACCAAACAAATCAGGGTGGACAGGATGTTTTTGTCACAAGGTTTTTCGAGCCCTACTGCAACCACGACGGAATACGAGGCGATGCCGACTACTCCATGACTCTGGATGTGAGCGACCTCACTTACCTGGTGGTGTTTCTATTCCAGGGTGGTCCACCACCACCTTGTGCGGAAGAGGGCGATGTTGATGGGAGCGGCTTCACCGACGTGGGCGACCTGACCTGGCTGGTGGCCTATTTGTTCCAGGGTGGACCAATGCCGGCAGCGTGCCCCTGATGTAGCTATGCTCGCGTAGCGGCGGGCTTTATGTCCGCCGTCTGTTGGTGGGAGACAAGCCCCCACCCTACGCGAGGAGGTATCATTGCCTTTTGGGACAACCTCGGGATTCGTGACAGCGCAAGAAAAATGGTCGTCAGATCACACCACCGACTTTGTCGGTGGCAAGACCAGACGAAACCAACTCATATCACAGCCTCATTGCGATCCCGACGACTGAGTTACCAGGGCGTAAAGCCGTTCAGCCGAGACGCTGATCGAAATCGATAGCCGTTGGCCGGAAGCTGTCCCGATAGTACTCATTGCGATGGCCGCTCACCGGTCGCAACTGGTCGAGCCAGTAAGCCTTATCATCGCGGTGGCAAATAAAGAAACGCTGCTCATCTTCAGCGAACAGGGCGCGATGGTACCTCAGGTAGATGAATCGATGGTCGAGACCGACCATCTCAACTTTGCCCGATTCGTGCGACATGACGTACTTGACTCGCTTGCCCAGCCCGGAACAGCGCCGCTTAGCCTGCTCCACTTTGCGATAAGCCTCAGTCAGCGGTACCACGTAAGGGTAGTTGCCGGCCGTGGGCCGGCCCTGGAAAGCATAATACTGCTGCACACCCATATACGACAGTTCGTTCCACAACTCCGCCAGCGTGGCCGGGTCGTCGGAAATACCGCGCACGATCGGGTGCTGGTTGATACAGACAACCCCGGCATCCAGCAGCCGTCGTACCGCCTCGTGCGCTTGAGGTGTCAACTCCCGGGGATGGTCGAAATGACACACGGTATAGATGCGACGGTCGGCCGACGAGTGCTTCGCCAGCATCTGAAGCAGGGCGTCATCGTTGAGATAGCGATACGGGTTATAGGCCGGCATCTTGGTGCCGATACGAATGATCCGCACGTGCTCGATCTCCCGCAGAGCCGCGATAATGCTCTCCAGGCGAGAGGTCGATAACAGCATGGGGTCACCACCGGTCAGCAGGACGTTGTCCACCTCCGGGTGCTGCCGGATATACTGAAGTGCCGGCCTGAGATCGTACGCTACCTCGTGGCTTTGGTTCATGAACAGCCGCTTGCGAAAACAGTAGCGGCAAAAACCGGCACAAGTCTCATTGACGAGCAACAGCACCGTCGACCGGTATTTGTGCTGTACACCCTTGCGCACCGTGATTTGACTTTCGCTGGACGCGTCCAGGTCACCCCAGTCGATTGTTTCATCCGGGTGAGGTATGATCAAACGGCGAAGCGGGTCGTTGGGATCATTGAAGTTTATCAGGTTCAGGTAGTAGTCCGTGGCCCGGAAGGCATAGCGAGCCGTCACTTTCTTCAGGTCGGTCTTTTCCTGTTGAGTCAATCCGCTTATCCTGTCCAGGCTGCGGACGTTCCGGGTCCGTATTCGCTCAATCCCCGTCTGGTGGTCGTCTTGCCACTTCATATCAGCCTCCTTACTTTCTGTAGGCTCTCTCCCCTTGAGAACAGGCGGCATCGCTTGGGAGCGTTGCCCTGGCTACTTTGCCTTCGCTACCGTGTGCGTTTCTTTTGCGGGCTGGCAACTGTCTCAGTTGCGGAACTTCAGAGAGCCGGGCTATGTGGGGTGGACAGTGTGTCCGTTCTACGTTACAACGTCCACCTATGTAATATACTCCCCTTAATAGGGTCCTGCAAGAGCATTCTCACAGAAATTTGACCCAAAACAGAAGCTGTCAACCCTTTAGTCTTATGGTATGTGGTGGCAACTTCATCAACAACAATAGATTATGCCGCCACGCTCTCTGCGATGGAGCGATGCCGCTACCTGTAGACAAATATGCCCCCACAATGGAGATGCAGACAGCCGATCTCATCATAAAGTACAACATAATACTTGACAGTATCTGAAAAAACATTACTATGTTAAAAACAACTATGGGAGACATCAGGTGGACTATCGCGAAGGCATTATCAAAAACACCGAGTTTTTTACAACTGCCGAGCTTGCCGACAAGCTTAAAATGAACGTGCAGGTGATTACCCGCAAGGTCAAATCGGGTGAGATCGCGGCCTACAAAATCGGCAAAGACTGGCGGATACCTGAGCGGGCCGTCTTTGAATGGCTGGAACGGCACTCGAACAGGGATACTCGACTTGGGGATCGGCAAAAGGTGGTCGCCAATTTCGTCAGGGACGAACGCATCGAAAAGCTACCTGCCCAACACAGCAAGCGGAAATTTCTGCTGGAATACATCCTGGCTCAGTTCGAACCAAATCATCTCTACACCGAGGATGAGGTCAATCGAATCATCGCCCGCCACCACGAGGATTACTGCACTGTGCGGCGGGAATTCGTGGCCGAGAAGATGATGGACCGCATCAACGGCAAGTACCGACGTCGCACCGGCTACCGTCTTTCCCCGTAAATACCGGTCGAACCAACGGGTGTAGGTGCTATACATCGACATTGTCCCCTCAACATGGGCAGCCTCCAAGGTTCACACTGCATCCAATTGCGGAAAATAAGCAAGAAAACCGTCAAAAGGGCTTGATTTGCCTGTCTGCAGGCCGATACTATGGGCATGGTGCAACCGGGTGTGACAGATGGCTAAGAATAAAGTGAAGATACTGGTCATTGACGATGACCCCAAAGTCTCCTGGATCCTTTCTGAGGGGCTCTCATCAAAATTCGATTTTGTATCCGCCCGTGACGGTATCGAGGGCCTGCAAATGGTTTCTACTGAGAAGCCGGAGTTAATCCTGCTGGATATCAAGATGCCCGGGATGAACGGAATAGAAGTGCTCGAAAAGCTCAATAAGGCTCCCGATCGTCCGGAAGTGATCATGATCTCCGGTCATGGTGAGACAGAGTACATAGTGCAATCGGTCAAGTTGGGTGCGGCGGAGTTCGTCAACAAGCCGTTTGATTCCGAGGAACTGGAGATTCACATCAACGGTGTTCTCGAACGGAGTCGGCTTAAGCGACAGGTAAAGCATCTCGAAAGCGAGTTGCAGGCCAAGGGCGGGCAGGAGAATTTCGTTGGTGACTCAGTGGCTATGCAGAAAGTAAAAGAGATCATTGAGCAGGTGGCCGATTCGGAGTTGACGGTTCTCATTCGAGGCGAATCCGGCACCGGCAAAGAAATTGCCGCTCGACTGCTGCACAAGATGTCCGGTCGCCGCAAGAAAGCATTCATCAAGGTCAATTGTGCCGCCATTCCGCGTGATCTGCTGGAAGCGGAGCTGTTTGGATACGAAAAAGGTGCTTTTACGGGAGCTCACAAGACCAAGCAGGGCCGGTTCGAACTGGCCGAAAAAGGGACAATTTTCCTTGACGAAATCGGTGATATGCCGATGGAATTGCAGTCCAAATTGCTGCAAGTACTCGAACAACAGGAGTTCGTTCGGGTGGGCGGGATCCATAATATCCACGTTGACGTGCGGATCATCTGCGCTACCAACCGCAATCTGGAAAACGCCATCCAGCAGCAGGGATTTCGCGATGATCTGTTTTATCGGCTCAATGAGATAACGCTGTTTCTGCCGACGCTTCGGGAAAGGCCGGAAGACATACCATTGCTGGTGAACCATTTTGTCGACAAATACAACATGGCCTATGGCAGAGAATTCGCTCGGATTTCGCCCAATGTCATCGGTCATCTGATCGCCTTCACATGGCCCGGCAATATCCGCCAGCTCGAGAACATGATCAAACAGGCGGTGGTTCGTGGAGATGATACCATCATGATTGACCTGATATCATCAGCCTCGGCTCATGTAGTCTCACCGCAGACTTCCGTTGCGCAGTATGCTACCGTCCCGGTAATGACTACCCCGGATACTGCCGACGGTTATTCTCTAAAGGCTCGTATTGGCAAAACAGTGGCTGAAGAAGAGAAAAAACTGATCAGCCAGGTCCTGACCAAGACAAACTGGAACCGTCGTAAGGCCTCCGACCTGTTGGAAATAAGCTACCGCTCCCTGCTGTACAAGATCAAGGACTACCGTTTAGACGCCCCCAAATAGCAGACTTGCTCTTTGATTTTTGAATCACGATGCTACACTGTGCATTTTTTATGCACCCCATTGCATTTTCTCTTCAATCAAATTGATTCGGAGTTGCTGTACCGCCAAAGCTTCCAAGTCTCAATCATGTTGTAATGCAACACAATACATGGGTTAAACAACGGGGCGAAAATTAGTTTGAGAAATATATTAAAGTTTTAGACTCTTATTACAGTTATGGAATGTAAGTTGCTGTTTGATTGTTGAACAATGTGACTGGATTTTGCATGAATAAAACTAACATAGAACCGGATATGGACGTGGCATTTCTTGATCGAGTCGATCTCGAATTAAAGAGAGCCAAGCGATATCGCCTCTTTGTGTCTGTAATGGCACTGGATCTATCGCATCTCAGTGAAACCGGCAATGGCCCGGAGTCTGGGCCACTGAGTAGTCTGCTGCAGGTGGTGCGGGACAACGTCCGTATTATGGATGATGTATCGTTGTTGGGGGACAAGAACCTGGTCCTGCTGCTGCCGGAAACATCGCGGCAGGGAGCGCAAATTGCCGCTCGGCGATTGACCGATTTGATCCGCAACAGCCTCCAGGCTTTGATCGGTGAAGCTGCGGATCCGACTATCCCGCTGGAGATGGCTTCCTTTCCGGATGCCGCCGGGACCAAGTCCATCACTGATTTTCGGCGAGAGTTATCACAGCAGAATATGAACTGATTGCCCCCGCTTTCTTATACCTCCCGTTTTTTTGGAAGATCGTCACCCTCTCAGGACGATCTTTTGTTTTATGTGTAAAATCGGCGACCCGCCCGGTCGGGTTTGCTGAAAAAGTCCTCTTCTCATTGCGGGCGACGGCATGGCAATCTCGAAGGCGGTTTCCTGCAGTTAATTGAGGCTGCCGACCAATCCCTTTTCGGTAGCAAGCCTTTCTAAAGATCTTACCCCGCCTGCTCGAACAGATTTATTTCCGTTTGGCTACCCGGGGAGTCCGTTGCTTACGAGGGGGAGTTCCCTTTTTACGTTTGACTTTCCTGATTTCCTCGGCGAAAACTTTTTCCAGTGAGTACGAGGAAGGAGTGAAATCAAGCAGGCAGGTTTCGAACAGTTCGTCGACGCGCTCGATGAACGTGAATTTCATCTTGCGCACCATTTCCCGGGGCAACTCCTTGATATCTTTCTGATTGCCCTGAGGCATGGCCACGTGATAGATACCGGACCTATGGGCGGCTGATATCTTCTCCTTGATACCGGCCACGCGCAATACCCGCCCGCGCAGGGTGACTTCCCCGGTCATGGCGATATCATTGCGAATGGGGCGTTCCGACATCACCGAGGCGATGACCAGACAGACGGTAACACCGGCCGAAGGACCGTCTTTGGGAATAGCGCCGGAGGGAAAATGAACGTGAATATCAAAATCGTTGAAGTCGCTGAAGTCGATCCCCAGCATATCGGCCTTGGAACGCACATAGGAATGGGCGGCCTGGATAGATTCTCGCATCACTTCGCCGAGTGACCCGGTGGTGATAATATCACCGCTGCCCTTCATCTTGAGGCCTTCGATAAACATCAGTTCGCCGCCGGCGCCGGTCCAGGCCAGACCGGCCGCAGTGCCGATTTCGGGGGCTGCTTCGGCACGCTCGGGGAAAAACATGGCTGGACCCAGGTAGGATTCAAGGTTACGGTCGTTTATCGTCCACGATTTTTTCGGTTTCTGGAGTTTCTCCAGAGCGATTCTGCGGCATATCTTCTCGATATTCTGCGAAAACGACAGCAGCCCGGCTTCCTGGGTGTAGCTGGTGACAATCCTGGTCAGCGCCTGATCGGTGAATTTCACCTCCGCTTTGGTCAACCCGAGTCTATTCAGCAGATTGGGAATCAGGTAACGTTTGGAAATGTGTCGTTTTTCTTTTTCAGTATAACCGGGCAATTCAATGATCTCAAGGCGCGGTATGAACTGCTCCGGAATCTCCTCGAAGGAACGCACCGAACAGATGAAGAAGATTTTGCTCAGGTCAAAAGGAATGCCCAGGTAGTTGTCCAGAAAGCGGGCGTTGCGACGGGTATCGATAGCCTCCAGCATCGCCATATTGACCGAGGCGTCGTTGTTGAGATTGAAATAGTCGACGTCCTCCAACAGCACCACCGGGTCGCAGGACTTGACGTTGCGCAGGGAACGTATGATTTTGCCGGGCAGAGCGGCCAGGAACGTGCGGGGCATTCCCTTCACTTCGCCGACGTCAGTGATACCGCCGACGGATATTCTGATCAACTCCTTGCCCAGGGCATGGGCAATCGCTTTGGCCAGGGAAGCCTTGCCGGTTCCGGGGGCGCCAATGAAACACAGGGTGGGGGCGTCACCGGCGCCACGCTGTAGTTTGCGAACGGACAGGCGTTGCAGAATCTGTTCTTTGAGACTGGCGGGACCGTAGTATTCCGTTGTGAGAATCTTCTCGGCGTGAGCAATATCATACTCCTCGCCCGAGCACTTTCCCCAGGGGAGAGACAACAGCCAGTCGAGGTAGAATTTGGTGGCGCCGTATTCGGCCGAAGCCGTCGGCAACTGAGCCAGCCGGTCAACCTCGTGCGTAGCTCTGGCCGCTACTTCACCGGGCAGAAAAGATGACTCTGCGATTAAAGCTCTTATTCGTGCGGCGTCAGCCAGGTTGCTCTCCCGACGGCTGTCTGACGACACTCCGATTTCACCACAGTCAACTGAAGATACCGGCACCGGTGTTTTTTGAAAAGATTCCAGAAGAGCCAGCCGATCTTTGAGATCCACTGTTTCGAGCAGTTCCTGCCGAGCAGCCGCCGGCAGATTCAGGACTGCTGAAATCCGGTCGATCAACAACGAATTGTCACCGGCATGCTTCCGCAACATACCGATTGTCTCAGACTCACGGGTCATACTGAAGCAAGCCATGATCTCAGAGATCCCAATCCGGGCGGCATCATCGGACAACTCGATCTCATTAACGGTGGCCAGGAGCAAGGGAGTCTCCGCGGTTATTTCCTCCAGAACCGCCCGCCGGATACCTTCCAGTGTGACCACCGGCAGACCATCCGCAGCTTCAAAAACATGGCATATACTTGCCATGACACCGACCTGGGAAACAGGCACCGCGCCGTCCGAGGCTGCCTCCGGCGAATGACTCACCAGTAGTTCCTTACGGTGGGTTTGGCAGTACCGAATAAGATCGGCCTCTTCAGGCCGAACGAGGGACACGGTCATGATCGATCCCGGGAGAAGCACACCGTTTCGCAATGGCAGCACCGGGACGCCAGCCGACGGACCGGTTGTCTTAAGCGGCAGCTTCTTAGTGGTCTTTACAATGGTCTTCATAGCTGTTTTGCATATTTATCGGCGCTTTGTCAAAAGACTGAAACGAAAGACTCCAAACCGCAGCCAGCTGCTGCCTCCACTCCCCCAAATGAGTTTAGCGCCCCGGCTAACTCATTGTCAGCCTTAAGAATACAAGAATCGGTGGTGTTGCCGGTAACAAGCCACTTCTTGCGCCGTCACGAATCCTTTCGTGACGGCTACATTTGGTGCGATCAGGAAAGGATTCCTGACCGCGCGTAAAAGGTGGCTTGCCACTGGCGATGCCTATGGATGTGGCGATGCCACTGGCGATGCCACCGCCTCAGTTGGCGCTCCGGTTGGCCAGGCTGCTCACTTCGTGGTCGGGGTGAACACGAAGGTTATCCAGGTTCACCCGGATGGCGCCGGGGTCGGCATTGAGACGATAGTAACCCAATCGATTGTTTTCTATTACCGCCCAGGCCAGGTTCAGGGCCGAGACAATTTCTTTCTTCATGCGGTAGAGATACCGGGCCTGGTTGAAACCGGCTTCGATATCTTCCTTGTACATCCAGCCGGAATCGCGGTTGAGTCGTGACCAGGCCAGTTTCGTGAAATACTTGAACGATTTGCCGGTCAGGCGGATCGGAAAACCGTTGATTTTGACCAGGTAGCGTTCCCGTTCGAAGGTACCGTCGATCTCAATCAATTCAGGCCGAACGGACATGGCCATCGCCGCCGGCAGGCACGACTGGCTCGACGTTGTCTGGGTTTGCATGGTGCTCTCCTGTGAAATAAGTTGCAGTTTCTCCCTTAGTGATTTCAGCTTGTGTTCTCCCTTGATAAGCCGGGCCAGTTGTGTCTCCGGCAACCCTTGCAGATCAGTTATACTCTCCACCCCGGCATGGTGCAGAGCCAGGAAATCGCTGCGGTTCAGAATCCGACCCAAACGGGCATGCAGTCGTTCCAGGCCGGCCGGCATACCCGCGCGGAGACTGAAAACATATCGGCTCAGGTCGTCCGGCAACGACGTGTGATGATTAGTGGTCGCAGCCAGTACATCGAGACCGTGCACCAGGTGGGCCGCCGTTTCCCCCAGGGCCAGTATCTGTCCCAGGTGCAACTGGAAGTGTTCTTCGAGTTGCTGCACCGGTGTGAGTTGGTGCCACTGGTGTAGAAGTAACCACGCCTTCAACCGTGCGGCTGCGGTGTAGGTCAGAGGTTCCTGACGGCGACTCCCGCCCAGAAGGACCGCGGCATCCTGAAGCAGGTAATCGAAGTGTTGGTACAACATCCTGACCGGCATATTCTCCGCCAATTCGAAGGCGGTCAGCATCCCGGGGGGCAGTGTCCATCCCGGAGCACTCAGAACCAGTGCCGTGCAGCCGGCAATGGTGGAAGGGGGATCATCGGACAGTTTCCGCAACAGGTACTCTGCCTGCGCCACCGACAGGCTGGCCAGCGCCGTTGCCTTCCCGGTTGGCGTAACGGTTACCGCACCATTCGAACTCTCCCGGTGGATCAGTCGACAGTGCTGCAGATGCGCTAGGGCCGAGTCAAAATCCGGCGCCTGATCACCCTGCGCCATAGCGGCGTAGAAGGTTCTGTCAAACAACTGTTCGATCGAGTCCGGATCGGTTATCAGCCCGCAGGTAATCATGTCCAGCAGCCAGTCTTCCGGCGGCAGCGAATCAAACGCCGACCTGATCGGTTCCGGTCTTTCGGGGGCGATATAGTTCTGCCAGAGGATGTCGCGGTCAAGGTCCGACCGGGCCATGATAACAGCCCGCCCCGGTACACAATTACCGGCACGCAGCCTCCCGGCGCGTCCAGTCATGTTGTCAAACTCGGCGCGAGTGACCGGAACCAGGGTCGGACGACGGTCGTAATTGCCGGCGCTGTATTTGACCGTCTCCAGGTAGACCGTCTCAGCCGGCAGATCAACTCCCAGAGCCAGTGTCGTGGTGGCAAAGATCACCCGCACTTCTCCGTCCATAAAAGCCCGTTCCACTATAGCTCGCTGTCGTGGTGACAGGTCGGCGTTGTGAAAAGCAACCCCGCGTGTCAGTGCCTGACGCAACGAGCGAACCAGAAACGACGGTTCTTCCTCGTCCAGAAGCTTAAGTGTCCGACCGGCCTCGGGCCAACTCACGGCGGCCGCCAGTCGGAAGGCGCTATCTACCGTTTCCCGCCGCGACTTGAGAAATACCAGCGTTGGTCCGGTATGAGATTTGACCTGCCGTACAAAGGTGTCAAACGGGTGCTGAGCCGTTTCACCGTCCGCAAACGGCTCGCTGCCGTCAAGGCCGCTGTTGTAAGACCGATAGTAGAACTTCCCGGCCACCGCCACGCCGCGAATAAGATCGACCGGTCGCGCTGTCTCTTCGACCAGGATTGACTGAAGCCAGGATGCCAGCCGCCCGGCCGAACTGTCGCCATCACCGATCACCGCCGACAGGCCGACCAGCGATGGCCGGTAGATCGAGGCCAGCATTTTTGTCAGCAGCCGTTCCAGCACCGCCCCGCGGCCCGGTTCGGCGATAGTCTGGATTTCGTCAATCACCACCAGGCCGATATTCTTCAGAGCATCTAGGGCGCCCGTCAACAACAGGTCAAATTTCTCGTAAATAGCCACCGCCACCTGGTAATCCCCGGTGATAAACCGGCGGTCATTTTCCGGGTGATCCCCGGTGACGATCAGACATTTAACTCCCAGTGATCCATAGGTTTTTTCAAACAGGGCATGTTTTTGTTCCGCCAGTGATTTCAGCGGCACCAGCATAACCGCCTTGCGACGACACGACAAAGCCCGGGCCATCGCCATTTCGGCGCAAAATGACTTGCCTGAAGAAGTGGGTGCCGAAATCAACATCCGCACCGGACTATCCTCCCCACCATCCGTTTTTTGACCCAGCAGACCTTTGCGCACTGCCTGAGCCTGCACCGGTAAAAGTGACTCACCCTGGCGCCGCCGCCAACTCTCGATGATCCTGTCAGGTACTCCCCATTTTGCCAAATCACTCAATTTCATAAGAGTTTTCCCCCTGTTTCAATAGTGTTCCGCCATCTACCCGGCACAGCTTTCATAGCCACAGGACGGACAGGCAAAGCAGTTTCCCAGCCGAACCATGGCGGCCGCGCAGTCGGGGCAGGTGCCGGCGTTCAGATAACAATAGCCCGTTTCGGCATTGCCGGACTCAGTCGACAACGCCAACCCGGTTTCAAATGAAGCCAATGGCTCACCAACAGCCGACGGCTCTCCAGCAGCCAATATCTCACCAGCGATACCATGACTGCCAACTTCCGATTGATTCATATTGACTCCCTGAGTTTCTACTGTCATTGTTATCGGTCTGAGACTATAATACTGCACATTTGTGCCCCTGTCAAGGGGAAAATTGAGAAATCTGCCACCGGATTGCTCCGGCGATCCTTTGGGAACGTAACTACTTGAGAGAGGGACTTAATGCCGGAGGATACCGGGCTGGAGAATACCTGTTCTGGCGCCGTCAGGAATCCCTTCCTGACGGTTCAGTCTCGTAGGTCAGGACCTTCACGGTCCTGACATCTTTTTGCTCGCCGGAGTCAGGAGCACAAGGCTCCTGACCTACAACTGCCTATTCTCTGGATTGGCAAAACCACTCCGGGTTTTGCCCTACTGCTTCATCCAGGCAAAAAAAGACCCGCTCGGTTGAGTGGGTCTTTGTCTCTCAAACTTCAGGGTTATTAATAGGCGACCTCGCCTTGACCGTGTGCGGCATCGTAGCCGACATGCTGCTGATGCCAGCCAATACGCTGGAACACCCGCACCATGGGCGTTTCCGGCGGCATGTTGGTCGGGTCATCGAGGTCAGCATCAAAAGCCCAGTCCTGGATAGGCGCCGTGTAGTATGAACCGTAGCTCCAGGGGCTATTGGCCTGCGTGGAGTTCCACAGGTTGACGGCCGAGCCAAGCCAGGTAAATTTTTTGCCGGTCCATTTCTCCAGAAAGCGGGGTAGATTCTCAAAGCCACCGTTGTAGTCGGAGGCAGTGGTCTCGGTGTTGCCGGTCAGGTAACAGACATTAGCAGTCGTATTAGAGGCCATCCGACTATTGACAGAACTCGAACTCTGGCTGTCGTCCCAACTGTTGGACAGAAAGGTGACGGCATCGCCAAGTATCGCTGCCGGTTTCTTGCTGGTGCTGTTATAGTTACCGTTAACATAGACCGGGTTTTCACAGGCTACGGTCAGCCCGGCATCGAGTTCAGAAGCGTTATTGAGGCGCAGGGCCGGGAAATCGGACGTCTGGTCGGAGTAGTAGATGACACCGTTGGTCGGGCCATAACTTTCGTCATACAGCTTTTCTACATCCAGTTCCATGCAGTCGACCCAGGTACCTTCGCGTCCGTCATAGAACTTGTCGTCCGTAAAGGTGATAATTCCCTTGGAGATCATGTCGGCGGTCACATTGACCCAGGCGCCGGCGACGTCCTGGTAAGCCGTCCGGTCAATAAACTTGAGAGTCGCCTTGCGCTCGTAGGAATCAGTGTTACCGGTCTTCCCTTCGATCACCTTGTGGGGATTCCCGGTGGCGGTGGTGGAGAGCGGCAGGTTCAACGCTGCCTGGCCATGGGTGGAATCCTGGACCCGTCCCTGCCAGCGGGCGACCGATGAATCATACCAATGAGCATCGGTGGATTCCAGCCAGCCGGAGCCTTCTTTCATGGAGACATAGTTACCGCCGCCATCTTTGATCAACACGTCTCCGTTGGACACACTCCCGGCTCCCTTGCAACCGTGCCGGATGTTGCCGGAAGCAGTGACGTAGCTGTCCATTTTGAGACTGCTGCCGGCCTGGAGCCACATATTACCGTTGGTGTGCACCCTACCCATCAGCGTCATATCCGGCCCCGGGGCGATCTCGAGATCGTTATCATAGAACACAGCAAATTGAAATATGGGTACCAGCGCCGCTTCGAAAGACTGCGCCAATTGTACGGAGGTGTTCATGGCGGCGTTGGTGGCCGTGGCGGTCATGGAAAACGATTGCACCAGGGCATGCAGGCCGGCCAGGGTGCCGTTGGAGAGATCCTTGGTGATGGCCGGGCCATCGCTGGCCGCGCCATACGTCACCAAGCTGTTGTTTATATACTCACTGCCGGTCGGCATAACCGTAGGCGGTACACCGGTGGAGTCGAACTGGCTGAGCATGTAAGCGGCCACTTTCTCCAGTCCGGCCTCGGCCGCGTAGAAAGCGCGTGTCTCCTGCAATTCGTTGCCGGCAATAGTAACCTCGTCATCCGATGTCGATAGCGCCGCCAGTCCCAGAAGGGTCAGCATAGCCACCATAATCAGGGCTATCAGGGTAGCCATACCACGTTCAGAGTAGATGTATAATGCTTTCATTGGAACGAGCCTCCTTGTCAGATACCGACGTTTCTCAAATAGACCGATGTCGAGAAAGTCCTGTTACGATACTGGTCCTCGGGACTCTCAGCCAGATCAACATCACGATTTTGTGACCTTCCCGTCACCACGATAGCTACTTCTCGTATGTTGTCAGCCACCGTTGGTACGTCAACGACGGCACCGTTTTTCATCGTGTACCTAAACTGTAGATCGGTGATATCCTCGGCAAACACCTGCGGCGTCTGGCCCATGATCTGAAGCATCAGATTGGGGTGGTCGGGATTGGTCGTACTGTCGATGAAGAACTTCACCTGTGACATGGACAGGAGAAGCGCATTGGCCTGATACTTGCGACTCAGCACCATCGTATTATGCTGGATGTGCATAGCCGCTTCCTGAACGTGGCTTATCTCAAACCACTCACCCACCGCTGAATCAGGGTCATAAATGAACACCCACTGGCCGTCATAGAAGCATGCCACACTGGTGGCGCACTTGATTTCCGCCGATGGCTGGGGCATAGGAGCACTCAGGTAGGTATCGCAGCCGTTATGAAGGTAGGTGATGCTGATCGTATCCGGGTTGGTGTTGGACGCCGTGATAGCCGGTAAGCCCAGCGGCAGATCGTAGCCGGCCATTCGGATGTGCCGGGACATCTCATCGATCGAGGCCCGCACGTTCTGCTGGATATTGGTGATATCGTCCTGGGTTATGTAGTTCTTGTGCTGGGTAACGTACAGGTTGAAAATTGCCGCGGTGATGATGCTCATGATCAACAGGGCAATCATTACCTCCAGGAAAGTCGTACCTCCCCGGCTCTTAACTTTCTTGATCCATGCATTCATATCAGCACCTATACAGAATCGGTTTTGATGAAAGTCGTCATGGAGTCAGTGACCATGTTGGCACTGATATTCTCCCAAGACACGTAAATGGCCACCTGGCGCAGGTGGCTGCCGGCATTGCTCACCACCCACCTCCGGCTTACTGCCTGGGCGGTATCGGCTCCACTGGCCGGACTGCTGCTGTTGCGCAATTGCTCGAGCTTTTCCTGCATCAACTGGGTGGCGATTGTGGTTTTGTTGGACCAGTCATTACCGTCCAGCGCCACCATAACCATATTGAGCAACAGCAACAGCGCGATGCTCAAGATCAGCATGGCTATCAGCACCTCCAGCAGAGTCAGGCCGGATTGATCGACAATTTTTCTTTTTTTCATGCTCTTCACCTTTTTGCTTTTCCGGCAGTAGTGTAAACTTCATGCCGGCAGCCCACATATCTTAGATTTACCCGCCGTCGCCCGGTAACATATTGAGCAACATCCGGTAACGTGACCGTTGGGGCTGCCGTCATACAAGAGAGGGGAACCCTCCACCACGGGAAATCCGTCGTCAACCGTACCTGCCGGCCCATAAAGTATAGGCGCGTCCCCACAGTGAACCGGCCCTGCAATAATCAACGGTTGGCCTTGACAATTGGTAAGACAACGTATTACTTGACCTCGGAATGCGAGTTATGCCCCGTCAGCATACTACCGTGACGGGATCAAACGAAATCCGGGTCGGCCCCGTATGAGCAAGAAATCTGAGATCATTTCTTTCAAGGCGGATGAATCGCTGCTGGCAGCGTTTAAGGGGATAGAGAACCGCTCGCGTTTCATACGGCAGGCGGTGTTTGCGGCCCTGGAGAATGTTTGCCCTTTGTGTCGCGGTAACGGGACGTTGACCATTAACCAGATGCGCCACTGGGACCGTTTTGCCCGGGATCATTCATTGCAGGAGTGTCGGGACTGCCACGAGTTCCACCTGGTTTGCGCCAAGAAACCGGCCGGCAGGGGAAGGCACCTCTGAGATGGCCGGTGGTCGCTATCCGTCACTGCCGGGGAGCCATCGATTTGTGACATGCACCCGGTGGTACCTGGTCTTGCTGCTGGCTCTTTCGTCAACGGGGCTGATAACTGAGGCTGAGGAGAGTCGGGAAAAGGGCGCTCGGCTCAACCTGTTTGTAAGCATCCCGCCACAGGCATATTTTGTCGAACGTGTGGGCGGAGACCTGGTGGATATCGAGGTACTGGTCGGACCGGGTCAGTCGCCGGCGACACTGGACCTTACTCCCCGGAAGGTGGCTCGACTTTCGCGGGCCGACACCTATTTCCGTATCGGTGTCCCTTTCGAACAACGTTTAGTGGATAAAATCATTACGGGTTTCCCCGACTTGCCGGTGATCGACACCCGGCGCGGTATCGAACTTCGTGTCATGGCTGACGATCACCATGGCCATCATCATCAAGGTACTGATCCTCATATCTGGCTCAATCCGCAACTGGTCAAGATCCAGGCGGCTACCATTTGTGATCAACTGTGCCGACTCGATTCGACCCAGGCTCTGATATATCGCGGGAACCTGGCCGCTTTCGAAGCCGACCTGGACAGCCTTAACGCCGAGATAACACAACTGCTGCTACCATTGCAAGGTCGTCGGTTCTACGTTTTCCATCCGTCGTACGGATATTTTGCCGACGCTTACGGTTTACAACAGGTGGCAGTCGAGCAGGCCGGTAAAGAGCCGGGTGCTCGGCAACTGGCGGCATTGATCGAACAAGCCCGGCAGGATAGCGTCAAAGTCATTTTTATGCAGGCCCAGTTTTCATCCTCAGGGGCAGAAGCGATCGCTGCTGCCATCGGCGGCCGGGTGGTATTGCTGGACCCCCTGGCGCGAGACTACCTTGACAACCTGCTGGATATATCACACAAGATATCACAAGGGTTGACCGGACGTGCCCGATAAGTTGACATCATGTCGTCGCGGCTAATCACCGGGTGGAATCAAACGGTAACGAAATGAAAGGATGGAAACGTTGAAAGACCAGCCGGTGATAGCTTTGAGCGGTGTTGACTTCAGCTATGACAGTTCACCGGTGCTGACGGACGTCAACCTGACTATATCCGAACAGGAGTTCGTCTGGGTGGTGGGACCCAACGGCGGCGGTAAAACAACGCTGTTGAAACTCATCCTGGGACTGGTCAAGCCGAGACGCGGTACGGTGCGGGTACTGGGACAGTCTCCCCGGCGGGTACGCCCCCGCCTGGGATACATGCCGCAGCAGATACGGCTGGATCAGCAGTTTCCCGCCGACGTGCTGGACATCGTCCTCATGGGCCGCCTGGGCAATATACCCCGCTGGGGAACGCGACGCCGCCGCGACCGTGAAATCGCCGATCGAGTGCTACACGAGGTTGACCTGTGGGAACAGCGACGTCAGGTGTTTTCCAGCCTCTCGGGCGGGCAGCAGCGACGACTGCTGATAGCCCGGGCGCTGGTGGCCGAGCCGGACATACTGTTGCTGGACGAGCCGACCGCCCACCTGGACCTGGCCGTTGAGCAGGAACTGTTTGAGTTGCTGCGCCGGCTGAACCAGCACCTGACCATCGTTATGGTATCGCACGACCCGGCTTTTGTCTCCCAGTTCGTAAAGCGGGTGGTCTGTGTCAATCGATCGGTCGCCGTCCATCCCACCAGCGCCATGGAAGAAGATATCATGGCCGAGTTGTATGGCCGCCAGGTTCGACTGGTGCGGCACGACCGGCACAACGCCCACGAGGAGAACCGGTGAGCGAGTTTTTTTACGCCCTGGCTCACTACGGCTTCATGCTCAACGCCGTACTGGCCGGGCTGCTGGCCAGTGTAGCCTGCGGCGTGGTCGGCACTTACGTCGTCACCCGTCGGATCACCTACCTGGCGGGAGGCATAGCTCACAGCGTCCTGGGCGGCATGGGCCTGGCATACTACCTGGCCAACGTGCACGGCATGACCGGTCTGCACCCAACCCATGGAGCGGTGGCGGCGGCACTGCTGGCGGCGGTGGCCATGACGCTGGTGAATCGCTGGACTCGCGAGAGAGAAGACACCGTAATCGGCGCTCTCTGGGCTATCGGCATGGCCGTCGGTATTATCTTCATCGCCGCCACTCCCGGCTACAACCAGGATCTCATGAGCTACCTGTTCGGCAATATCCTGCTGGTCACCACCGGCGACCTCTGGCTGATAGTGGGGCTGGACCTGCTGGTTCTTGCGGTAGGTTTACTGTTTTACCGTCAACTGACGGCCGTCAGTTTCGATGAGGAGTTCGCACAGGTGCGCGGCATCAGGGTTGGACTGTTTTATTTGCTGCTGCTCACCATAACGGCGCTGACGGTGGTAATTCTGGTAACGGTGGTGGGGATCGTTATGGTGATCGCACTGTTGACCATTCCGGCTGCCGTGGCCGGACATTTCTGCCGCACCATGAGAAGGACCATGCTGCTGGCAACCGGGCTGTGTGCCGTCTTTACCACTGTCGGCCTGGGTGTCAGCTACAGTTACGATCTTCCGCCCGGGGCGACCGTGATCATACTGGCCGGCGCCACCTATCTGACCACGGCGCTGTTTAAGCGTCTGCTCCACCCCTATTGAACATAACCAGATCCGGCCGCGAATATGTCAGCGCCGGCGGGGTCATAAGAAAACCCGCCGATCTAATGACCGGCGGGTTGTTTGTTCGGAAGCGTTGTCGATTACTTATGCACTGGAGCCGAACCACCGGTGAACAGGTAACCGACCAGGTAAGTCAGATCACCAACATCGGTGCCTCCATTAGCATCAACATCGCCCAACTCAGGAACCAGCGGTGCATCGCCGCCAGTGAACAACCAGGCCACCATGAAAGTCAGATCGCCCACGTCGACCGCACCGCTCAGGTCGAGGTCGCCGGGGGTGTGACCGATCATGGTCACCTGGCCGGACATCTGACCTGGCACGCTGCTGAGATCGTAGTTCACATCGAAGAAGGATTCGATCTCACCCCAGATCAGGGCGCCGTCCTCTTCGCACTCGATGTATTCTTTGATGTCGAACGTCAGTTTCAAGACATCACCCGTCAGTTCACCGTATCCGCCGGGGATGATTTCTGTCGCCGTGATCGCGACGGCACAGCCACAGACTGCCAACGAGACATTGGTCATATCATTGACATTACCACCAACGGCATCGCCGCTCAGGTAAATGAAACCGGACATCGGATCGATCGTGAACTTGTGCAGCACCAAAACGGGATCAGGCTCAAACAGGTAGGTTATTACCGGTTCGCCACCGACAGTGATGGTGTAGTCCTCGACCTCACCGTAGGTCTGCGTGCCGCATGGTAACGGATCGGTATTCCAGGACAGACGGACACGCATCCGGGTATCACCGGATAGGGCATCACCAGGTACGGTAACAGTGCCGGAATACGGACCAACGCCGGCACCCGGATTCAAGCTGGCAACTTCACCGGGATCATCGAAGTCCAGATCCTGGTTCCAGTCAACATAGACGTTACTGGTGTCGGAACTGTAACCGCTGCCGACCGTGATGCTGATCGGATAACTGTTACCGGCTTCTACCGTCGCGGACCGCGCGGTATAGTCGCCGTAGTTGTCACAACCGGTGGTGTTATTGATGCTCTCGAAAGTGACATTTTCGATATACTCATCACAGCCACCGCTGGCGGCACAGTAGGTCGGCACCGCCGGTACGCACTCGACCGAGAGGGAGTACTCAAAAGTACCCAGGGCGCAGCCAAAGCCGGAGAACACTTGACCACCTACAAAGATGGCGTAGTCGCCCGCAGCCATTCCAAGTTGTTGTACAACAACCGTATCACACTCATCGCCCGTTAAGTACGGAGCGATGTAGCCGGTGAAATTACCGCAGTCCCAACCACCACCAGGAACTACTTGCTCGAGGAATCCGGCTACTATCGGGAATTCACCCACAGCAGTGATAGTCACGTCGGAGAACTGTGTCAGCGTAAACTTGTACCAGTCGGTATCGCGGTAGTTGGAACCACCATACACATAGGTGCTCCACTGGCCGCAGACCGTCTCTTCGCAGGCAATCGTGCCAAACACCGGCGGATCGGAATTGCAGCCACCGTTGGTGACATCTTCTTCATCGTCACCAATACAAGTTTCACCTTCCGCCGTACCGCTACAGACGATGTCACACGGTTCCTCAGCCCAGAAGATGTTGAGGATACCGGTACCGGTGTTGCTGCTGTAACCACCCACCTCGACCAGGTAGGAGTTGCCCGCAGTAACCGGGATCTCAACGGTCGACTGCAATGCCCTGGAGAAGTCACACGGTGAGTCGTCGTTACAACCAAGCTCGGTTCCCAGCGGACCGCAGGTGCAGCCGTCGTAAACAGCCAGCTTGGTGTCATAGCCGGACCCACACAGGGTGATAATGGCGTTACCGGTTTGGGTCGCAGTGTAGCAGTACCAGACGTTCGGTGCAGACTGGCAGCTACCACCGCCATCATTGGTTGCCGATTCGGTCGAGAAGGCCAGATCGACGACCTCGCCAATCTCAGTGGCATCAGCGCAGTCATCGTTCCCAAGAGACTCGCAGGTGGTATCGACAATGCACAGGTCGAAATCAGGGATGCAGTTCGGCGACGCCCAGGTGTCGATCATCAGGTAGTAGGTGCCGGGATCGAGACTGACACAAGTCATCGACTTCGGCGAGCTCGACGAACTGGTTTCATAGTCGACGCAGTTAGTCAAAGTCGGCGGACACGAGGTGAACAAGCCCATACCGGAGTACGAAGTGCCTTTGGGATCCAGATGGAAATTCACCGTCACCGCCGTGGTCACGACGATCTCGTAGAAGATGTCCTCACCGTTGGTGTAGTAACCCATACAGATATCGTCATCGGGATCTTCATAACTGTTGCCGCGGCCGCAGGTGGACTGATTATTGTCACACCACGGTAATGACGGGATCTCAACCTTGATCGGGTCGCCGCAGTTGTCGCCCGGTTCGGATGGTCCGGTTACTTCACACGAAACAGTCAACAGACCGTCGCCGGAAGAAGAACCATAACCACCGACTTCGATGAGGTATTCGTTACCTTCAACAACGTCGAATGTAACTTCAGACTGCAACCCGCAGAAGTCATCGTTAGATGCCAGCATGGTTCCCAGCGGATCACAGGAACAACCATCATAGGCTGCCATCTTCGTGTCATAGCTGGAACCACACAGGCTGGCAGTAGCTTCGCCGGTGCAAGTGGCAGTATAACAGTACCAGAGATTCGGACCGGTTGTAAGGCCAACACCTTCATTGGTTGCTGTTGTCGTGGAAAATGCCAGATCGGTGACATCACCGATCTCTTCGGCGCCGGCACAGTCGTCATTTTCAGGCGTCGGCGGGCAAGGCGTACCAGTAACATTTATTACGTAGTCACCTGCAGCACCGTTCGCCGGATCGAGCATTACCGGGTAGTAGTAAGTACCGGCCTCAAGACCAGTGAAGTAAATCTGCGGGTTGCCGTTGGCGCAACCCCAATCAAACGCTGTGTAGCTGAGCAGAGTGCCGTCCGGGCAATCGCAGTCCGTTACCAGGTTCAGCCAGCCATTGGCCCAGCCGGCTGCTGTGCCACAGTAGTCAATGGTGATGTCCATACACTCTGTGATAGTAAACGCATGCCAGACATTCGCGTTCTCGCTAAACCACTGGCAATACGTATCGAAGGTGGCACCCTCGTTGTTGCCGACCCAGGTAGCCGGCAGCGCATCCGGGGTTGCGTCGGCACAGTCATCGTTTTCACTGGGCACCGGGCAAGGATCGGTGCAGTCAAGACCGGCAGTCCAGGTACCGCTGAGGGCGTCACACTCGGCTTCCAGGTTGTCAGCACAGTCGGGAGCGCCGGGATCGCCATAACAGCAGCGACCGACTGGCGCAGCATCATCGTTGACATTGACATCATCAAGGCCAAACAGGTCGGCATCCTCACCATAATACTGGAAGCCGAGCTGGATGTCGGGACCTCCGGCATAAGCGCTCAAGTCAATGGTGTATTTCCACCATGTTAATGTCGGGTATCCCGTGGTGTCGGAATCCCAAATCTCGGTCATGCCTGAGCCGACATCTACATAGATTTTGAAGTCGTGAGGCCAGGTATAGCCCTGCAGGAACCAGAACTCCAGTTTCAGGTCAGAACTGGCCGTCGAAACATTTATCACCGGCGAAATCAGCCACTCGTCTTGCTGGTAGCCGGAGCCATGCCAGGTGCACAGAGCTGCCTGGGTGCCGCCAGCGGTAGCTGTTCCCAGGAAAAAGCCATAGCCGGGATCGGTGTTGATCGTATCCCAACCTGCCGGTGGGAAGGTTTCGAGCTCGAAATCTTCGCTCAGCAGGACGCTCCCCGGGTCGCGCTCGATGACGGGGTGGCCCGCAATACTGCTGATACCGATTTGATTGTCTTTTGTCGAATAGGCGGCTTTCACCGGGGGGGGGTCTTCCCCGCCGCTTTCTTGTTCCGCCTCTATCTTGGCCTGAATCTCAGCTTCCATGGCAAGCTTGGCGGCAACATCGGGGTGAAGCGATTCAGCCGGTGAGGTCGAACGTATAGCATTTTGCTGCTGTATATAATCCTCTTTTTGATCCTCGGTGGTGGCAAAACTGAGAGCCACTACAAATAGAACCAGGGCTGACAACGCCAACACCATAATTGGAATCCGTTTTTTCAATTTACCCATTGGTGAACCTCTCGCTACGAATTAGTTACTCTCAAATGATGGATCGCTCACGGCGACCCGCGATCTTAATGGATTACCTTATGCGATAAGCACCACCTCCTCGTTCTCTCTTGTTTGTTCTCCGGGATTTTGTGTAATTTCAGACACAACTTAAATTACTCTTGATCTAAAATAGCTGCATCTTGTCCGTTGTGGGCAAGTACCCAAATTCCCAATGATCGAGGCTAGCTCAGAGGTAAGCACACTGATCATATATACAATAATAAGTAATTCAGCCGGTTTAGTCAAGCTAAAAACACGCTTTTGGCATCGCCGCCGGTCAGCAACCGCGACCGCGAGGGGCTGCTATTACCTTGACAAACCGTATCTAAAATGGTTTTATCTGCTGATGCGATCAAGTAACTGCTGACCTCATCCAAGGAGCCGTGCTTGCAAACTGATAATAAGACAGAGACCGTCTTATCCGACCTTTTCCAGCGTTGCTACGACTACAACGAGCCACAAAAGGTAAGGGAGATGGGCATTTATCCTTACTTCCACCCGCTGCAGTCACCACCCGGCGACGAGGTAGTCATCGATGGCAAGCAGGTCATCATGGCCGGTTCCAATAACTACCTGGGGCTGGTCAACGACCCGCGGGTGAAAGAAGCGGCAGCCAACGCCGCCTTGAAGTTCGGTTCCGGTTGCACCGGATCCCGCTTTCTTAACGGTACCCTGGACCTGCACCTGGAACTCGAGCATCGGCTGGCGGCATTTCTCAAACGAGAGGCGGCGCTGGTGTTCTCGACCGGCTTTCAAACCAACCTGGGTGCCATCTCCAGCTTGGTGGGAAAGGGTGATGCCATCATTATCGACCGCCAGGTTCACGCCTGCATTGTCGATGGTGCCCGCCTGTCCTATGGCAAGGTCTACAGGTTCGCACATAACGACATGAATGACCTTCAGCGAGTCATCACCAATGTTCGCAAGAATAACAGCCGGGGCGGCGTGCTGATAGCGGTCGACGGTGTGTTTTCCATGGAGGGCGATATAGTCAACCTGCCCCGGGTAATCGAAATAGCACAGGAACACGGCGCCCGGGTACTGGTAGACGATGCCCACGCTATCGGTGTTCTGGGCGAAACCGGCGCCGGGACCGCCGAACATTTTGGGCTGCTGGACAAGATCGACCTGCAGATGGGAACTTTCTCCAAATCGTTTGCGTCGCTGGGGGGGGTGATAGCCGGAGAGAAGGACGTTATCGATTATATCAAGCACAAGGCTCGGACACTGATTTTCTCCGCTTCCATTCCACCGGCCAACGCTGCCGCCGTGCTGGCGGCGCTGGACATCATCGAATCCGAGCCGGAACGACGCGAGCAGTTGTTGAAGAATGGTAGTCGCATTCGGAGAGAATTCAAGAATCTTGGTTTTAATATCGGCAATACCGAGACACCAATAGTCCCCATCGTGATCGGCGGTGACATGGAAGCGTTTGTCTTCTGGAAGGCCCTGTTCGACAACGGCGTTTTCACCAACCCGGTCGTCTCACCGGCGGTACCGCCGGGCCAGGCGATGATCCGCACTTCCTACACGGCCACCCAAACCGACGCTCAGCTCGACCGGGTAGTGGAAGTGGTAGCTCGAGTCGGCCGCGAAAAAGGACTCATTCCCTGAGCAGTATGTCTGACGTAGAAATAATCGAAGTAGAGTCACGATCACAATTGAGGGAATTCGTGGCCTTTCCCAATCGACTCTACCGGGACAATCCCTGCTATGTGGCACCGCTGACATCCGAACGCACCGAGTTTTTTGATTTTCAAAAGAATCCTTTTTATCGCACGGCACGGGCGAAACTGTTTCTGGCCCGTCGCAACGGGCAGATTGCCGGCCGTATCGCCACCTGCGTCAATTTCAGCCACAACGAGTTCCATGGCGAGCAAACAGGTTTTTTTGGCTTTTTCGACTGCCCTGACGACCCGGACATGGCTGCGCTCCTGCTGAAAGTGGCCATGATCACCCTCAAGAAGGAAGGCATGGAGAAAATGCGGGGGCCGATGAATTTTTCCACCAATCACGAATGCGGCTTCCTGGTGGAAGGTTTCGATTCCCCGCCGGTAATCATGATGCCCTTTAATGAGCCGTATCTGCCCAAGCTGGCGGAACGATTTGGCTTGAAGAAGACGATTGATCTGCTGGCCTACAAACTTACCGCTGACTTTCCCGTCCCTGGACGGATTCAGTCCATAGCTGACCGAATGCAGAAGCGCGCCCACATTACCCTGCGCAGCATCAGAATGTCCGATTTTGACAATGAAGTGCGCCACATCAACGATATTTACCGTAGCGCCTGGGAAAAAAACTGGGGGTTTGTACCGATGTCGGAAGATGAGTTTTTCCACATGGCGCGCCAGCTTAAGCAGATTATCGACCCTGAACTGGTGCTGATCGCCGAGCACAACGGCCGCCCGGTGGCATTTTCGCTGGCCGTCCCCGATATCAACCAGGCATTGATCCACCTGAATGGAAAGCTCTTCCCGCTGGGGCTGCTGAAGCTGTTGTGGCACACCAAGATCAAAAACAAGATCGACGGCTGCCGGATCATCATGCTGGGTATACTCCCACAATTTCGCAATCGCGGAATAGACTCGATGCTGTATGTGAGAACGTACCAGCGAGGAGTTGAGATTGGCTACACCTGGGCCGAACTGTCGTGGATTTTAGAAACCAACGATCTGATGCGTCGCGGTGTCGAGCAACTGGGCGCCCGGCTATACAAACGTTACCGCATCGTGGAAATGCCGCTATAGCCGGCGGCGGGGCAGGTGATCCGGAGGATGGCTAAGGGATTGACAGCAGACAATGAGTCAGGTAACTTTTAACATGACCTTAAGAACGGCTTCCATGACTATTACCCGCTTTGTTAGTCTGTTCTGTATGCTGACTCTGCTCATTGGCTGCTCCAGCCGTTACCGACTCGACCTGTACCTGACCAGCGAGGGCTACCGCAAAAAGGTCAAAGTGGAGGATGCCACTTTCCTGTATGACACCGCCCTGAACGACCCCTACGCCCGCCAGAAGACCATTACCGGCGACGCCAGCACGCTAATAATCACGACCGGTACTCGCCGGCAGCAAACGGATGACAAACGAGTTTTTGCGCTCGGATTCGATGAGTACCTGCGCTGCCGGTTGTACCTTCAGTTACCACCGATGCCGGTTGCCGGAACGGTCGAACTGCCCGGTAATTCTTTCGTGCACCTGCTGGGTCGTTTTGACGTTGCGGCTGAGTCCAAGATATTTCTGCCGGAATCAGGAACGTTTGTCGTTGATTCTATCACCTCCAAACACCTCTTTGGTACCATCCACGCTCTTTACCGCAACGATTCCGGCGCTCCGATTCAGTTTGACGGACAGTTCAAAGTACGGAAAAGGTAGGTGGCGAAATTTCGGCCGTTACTCAGTCGTCTCGCTGCAATCGTTTACTGAACAGCGAATACCCCAACTCATCGAACATGCAGAACTGCACGCGCCGGATGTGCTCCGACAGCGACTGGTAGCCCCGCACCGCTTTCACCATTACGTTGGCACAGGCGGTCATCGGGAATCCTCCTACGCCGGTGCCGAAGGCAGGGAAAGCAACCGATTCAAGTTTGAGCTTCTCGACGATATTCAGACAGGCGATAGTCGCCTGGCGGATGAACTCACCGGAGGTGCGCAGGTCCTGTCCCATCACGGCGGCGTGGATAACGGCTTTGTAGGGC
>SDBU01001781.1_pt1 | contig 29886 bp, 47 predicted proteins | sample 2277071 | NCBI WGS metagenome assembly SDBU01 (sample SAMN10397929, study PRJNA504765) | marine sediment metagenome | isolation source: marine sediment core GS08_GC12, 126 cmbsf | place: Arctic Ocean: Gakkel Ridge, Loki's castle | collected 2008 | reverse complement strand
ATTCGCAATTGCTGTCATGACTGCGGGGTCCGTCAAAGCAATACAAGGAATACCATCCCCTACTAGCTCCGCCGCAAAGTGTGATGCCATTGTACAACTGCCCCCATTACCACAAATCAAAATCTTTCCCCCACAAGAAATGGTGTACTTTATTGTTCGTATTGCATTAGATACCCACATGCTTTCAAGTCCTCCATGTCGTCTATCTCAAATCCGTAAATCCAAGGTTGAACGTAATGCCCTATCTTGCCAAACAGCCTGACGTTATGGCTCAGGTAGCACCACGCCTTACTGATATAAAACGAGCCGTTCTCAAGGATTACAGGAACTTTATCTTGTCTCATCGGACGGTGCTTATAGTCATAGAAGCTCCGCTCATCCTGTCGCCATATAAACTGCTGGGTCTTGCAGGCAGAAAATAGGCTGTCCAAATCGTAAGCCATGAAATGCCCATAAGCCTCATTCGTGTGGTGGTCTGCTCGTAAGGGGCTTGTGCACTGATAGAAGAAAACTATATCCGTACTATTAGCCTCTATAGATAATAGAACGTGAGATACTGCATCCTCAGAGCTAGACCATTTCTGTGCCATCCTTTCTGGCCTATCAATGACCTTAGCTCCACTCTCGGTAGCAACATTTGCAATCTCTAAGTCTTCTGTGCTGACATAGACTTCATCAATCACTTCAGACTGTAGAGCATGTTCAATGGTATAGGTCAGTAGGGGCTTGCCATCCAAAATTGTAAGATTCTTCTTTTCTATCCCCTCTGAGCCACCTCTTGCCGGTATCACACAAATATTTCTAGTCATTAGATACTTGCTCTATTAAACTTTCTGTATTTCTTTAGCCGTTCGAAAAGTTTCTTCGTAAGTTTCACGTCCTGTTTATTATATTTATAGAGGGCATCTATACTTGCCTGATGTCCAATCTTTGCCTTATTCCATACCTCTATTGGTTCATGCCCCTTCTTTCCTAGTCCCAAAGTCTCACAGGCTACGCCCAAAGACTTTCTCGTGATGTTTAATTTAGCCCTCACAAGGTAGAAAAGGTCTAAGTTCTTAACCATACCAAAGCTGGGGAAATCATAGCCATGAATTTCCGCCCTTGTTCTCATAAACTTATTATCAAAATTTGTATTATAGTATCCAACCAGAACATCTATGTCTTTCAGGGCCTCAAGGAACTCCTTGACTACTCTTTGGTCAGTCTTCCCACTCAATATTTCACTGCGCTTGATACATGAACCTACTTTCACACCATCACTCCGTATCATATACCACGAGATACAAAATCCTGCATTAGCTTTCAAGTCTGTCGTTTCTATATCGTAAAAACCAAGAATCTCCTCATCTATCCAGTCGTTAGCAGTCCTATTCATCAATAGCCAACTTCTACTTCTGATGGCATCTTGAGAACGATTCGTAAAGTGCTTCGGTAAATGCTTGTATGGGACAGACTTTTTTCGTAACTTTAATAATAGTTTATCTTCCTTTATGGTCCACTTTCGTCTTTGGTTCATGTGAGTTCCTCCATGCGAGACCAAAACTATCCTTCACCGATACTGGTCCGCCATGTGAATAGCGACGGACCACCAGCATCCTCGCTACTTGGTCATAGAATGTCCAATCAGGATCATCGACGGCAATCTTGATTACCTTCTGAATGTCCTCATAATTGGTGTCATGGAAAATCATATACATATTCACTCTGTCTTTCAGTTCCATCCAGTCTGTAAGCGTCCCTTCATAGGAGTGGTCGCCGTCAATAAAAGCTACATCAAATCTAGCATCCTTCAAAGCATCAGGCCATGGTGGATGGTATTGCTGATGTATTATCAATCGCTCAAGAGGTAAACCCACTCGTGTCCAGTTCTCTTTAAGTATTTCAACAGACGCTATCGTATTGGTTTGAGCGTCCGGTTCCCCTTCTTCATAGTATCCAATCAATGGGTCGATTACATGCACCAATCCTTTGCAAGTCAAACCTGCTATACAAGCAGAGTAACCAAACAAGGTACCAATCTCAATGTAATCTTTGGCTTCATATGCACAGCGAGCTAGAAGGAAGCCTTCCAAGGGGCTGTGAAATGCGTTGCGTCCGATGAAGTCGGTGCCGTTCAAACTGGTGCGCTCAATAGAACGTACAGCAAAGTCCTCTGGGACGTGTAACATATATTCTCGAAGTTTATCAGACATTTAGTTTTTCTCTTCCCATTTTATTAGGGTAATCTGACCCAAGTCAGGTTCAGTTGTATCACTCTCAACATCAATAACTTCCCTTACATAATTGTCCCAAGCTACCTTACTTGTATATACAAAACTAAACAACTCTTCAGTATCATCAAAAAGGATTATCATTTCTTCTCTCCCAAAATACCTAGCTTTCGTTGTGGCTTGATGAGTTTTATCGTGTTTGGAGATGGAATCCCATCTATGTCCCGAACGCAGTTCTCAACTTCTTGCATTGCGGCATAGAATGAATTGACTCTCAACAGGATATTATATTCAGCCTGAACCAAGTCACCCATTTGGGACATGAATTTATCTTTCCTACCCTTACTCAAGCCGCCCATGTTTATACGCTTCGTGAGTGCCTGTTGCTCTCCCCGATTTCTTTCTAGTTTGGCAGTCGCCTTCTCGAAGTTCACCTTGTATTCATTCAAGCGAATTTCAAGATGCATCTTTGTAATTCCAGGGACCTTCTCATAACCATAAAGCTGAACAGTTTGTCCAAGTAACTTGCAATCTTGTGGCAACCAAATTTTAATTCCCTTTCCGATAGCAACACCAATCCAGAACTCAGCCGCCGCTTTCTGGTTGCCGTACTCTTCCTTGCTGGACATCTCCCACCCCAAGAGGGTAATTTCATCAAACTCTTCATAAATAGCTAATGCCATCATGAAGCAGAATGAAGAAGTAAAGTATCGTACATGTTCAGCATTCAAGTGGAAGTAATCCATAATATCCAAGAATGGGTAAGGTTCAGAACCTGGGATGGTCTCCCTGTCGTCGTCCAACGTGTAGATAATCCCGTGGTCTCGGCCATAAGGGACGAAGATACCTTCGTCACAATCCTCACAGGGTTTGCCCTTTTCTTCTCCAGAGCCACCACAGAGCCCACACTCCCCCGATTTGTTCTGCATCCAAAGCGCATGGTTCATATGATTGAAATTGTGTACTCTGAGATAATCCCAATCAGGGTGCATTTGAAACAACCTATCCCAACCACCTTCTGGAATATAAGTATTCTCGCCTTTGGCGTCTTTGTTACGCCTTGCATATGATTCGTTTAAGCACCACTTCTCGATAGTTGGATCATCCCATTTCGCCAAGTGCCTTGATGATTGTGCCATACCTATAAGACTCACTCTCTTTTTATTTTCTGTCATATCTTCTCCTCTATCTCGGCTTGCCTTTTCGCTTTAGATACTGCTGATTTAATAGCTTGCACGTCATTCTTTTCTATCATGAGACTCAAATTATTAGCTTTATCCCTTATCTGATTTACTAATTGATAAACTCTTGATCTTGATATCTCTAGATGATTAGATATTTCTACTATTGAAAAGCTGTATGTTATCATGATGGCAGTTATAGTTTCATTAACACTTAGTAATTCTAGCAGTAAGTCCGTAAAGAGACTATTATCTATTCTCGTATCTAACTCATCTGCCCATGCTCTTCTTGACATAATTCCACTCTAGTTTCATTGTCCCTTCAGCATGAGTAAAATCTCTAACTCTAACCTGACTAGCAAGAGTAGTTGTTGGGATTCAGTATAATCTTCAAAGTTTTCTTTGATTTCTATAAGTTCTTCTTGTGTAAGTATTTTCATATTAGTCATCCAATATGTCGGCTACAAATCTATCGTAGCCATAACCTTTGGGACATTCGCCACTGTGCATACACCATCCAGCATGTTGGTTTCTATCTTCGCTTGTCATAAGGATAAGAGGTTTATGTCCGGTGATACGATATACCAGTACAGCAAGGTCCGCCGCACTTCTCAGCATAGTTTCCCTATCAGGATAATCAGGGAGGTATTCCATTGAACCATGATGACATGTTTCACCATCTGCGTTTGGTCCATCAGCCGACATAGAAATGTAATTTACTTCTTCGTCTGTCTTGGAGCTAATAAACGTAATAGGACTGATATTGATATCATCAGGCCATGGTACTTCTGCAATTCTATCTATATCAACCAGCTTTCCACCGGTGATTGGGAGCCTTCTTTCTCGAAACGGTGCACCAAATACAGGATTTATCCACTTGGCACATATCTCTGCCTGTATTCTCTCCCGCCATGTAAGTCCCTCGACAGGGCTAACTTCTGCCATTCGACGTGCTCTTTCTTCGTCCAACCCCACCTTCCATGCCTCATAATCGGATGGCAGTCGTTCTTTCAATCCTAGTGCTTCTAATATATTCATCATGCTCTTCTCCTATTATGAATCATTCTTCAAGTTTTTCCATGCTATGTATTCATCCCACGCTTTATCAGCTGCTTTCTTTGCTTTTCTATAATTCTTTATGAGTGTCTGTGTACTCTTTTTATTTTCTCTCTTCATATCAGGTACTCTATTGCTGACTTTAATATATCTATATGTTCAGCATAGTACGTTTTACCATACTCTTTTTTATTGAATGTCATAATAACACCCCATCTACAGCATTCTCTAATATGGGGTCTGGGTCTATATGATCTTTGATAAGAATCTTTAGCTCTGTACTGGTATATCCACGCTTTTCAGCGTTACATACATCTTTTACATACTTAGCCCAAGTCTTTTTCCAATCCCTACTCTTAGAACTATCATAGCGTGAAACAGTGTCTAGCTTTTCCGCTGTTCTTTCCGAAGGAAGAGACGTATCTTTATAAGTCTTAGTATCTTTGTTGGACTCTCTGTCCATAGTTTCCTGTGTGGACTGTGGACTCTCTGTCCATAGTACTATGGACTCTCTGTCCATAGTTGGAAATTTGGTGATTATATATGTGCTAGGTTCTTTCTTAGATTTACCACTATGTGTACGCTTTATCCACTTGTCTTTTATAAGGATGTTCAGCTTTCTTTGTAATGTGCGTTGGGACATTCCTAATTGTGTACTTAATGTAGAAAGAGATGCTGTACATTCATCCGTTGGACTCCAGGTACAATATCTCCAGACCTTTCCGTATACTAATGCTACATCTCTATCGTACTTAATTATTAATTCATCGGAACTTTGTGTGTGTAAAAACCTTACTTTCTTCATTTCTATTTCTCCTTTCTATGTTATCTAGGTCCGTAGATTTCTTCTCCACTTCTATCTCTACGAGTATCATCAAAACCATAATATCCACAATCATTACATGTAAACTTATGGTCTGGAATATCTTCAGTATGATCGTAATCTGAGATTTTTACTCCCCAAGCATGTCCACACTTTTTACATTGAACTTTGATCGTTATTAAATTTAGATCATAATCAAGTGCAAATTGCTCAAGTGTTGTTGCAGTTGGGAGTTCTTGGCCGTAACCATAAACTGTTAATTTCATTTCATTTTCTCCTTTCTATTGGGGAGGGAGTTTCACCCTCCCCTCTACTCTATAATCTATAAGACTTTTCTTTCTCCTTACCATCAAGATCGTGCTCCTTTGAGGATTTTTATGTCCTCCTACCCTTTATTATACTCGATATGGTATGGTACATGATGTCTAAGGCTCCAAAAAGGGGTGTTTTTAGCCACTTTTGGTGCTTTTTACAATTCCTTCCTCTTTCTCTCTCAACCAAGTACGATAACGCAGAGAGTTACTTCTACTGTTGGAGCAATTACAACTTAGGTGACTAAAAGCAATATTGTCGAGATCAAAATAAAGCCCAACCGGATCATCACTATGTAACCACGGTATTTTGTGTTCAATACTCAACTCCCTTTTAGTTTCAATTTTCTCACCACAGTGATAACAATTATCCAGTCCTGCTTTTTTGACTAGCATGAACATAATCTCTTTCTTTAGTCGTCCTGATGCTTTACTCTCACACATACCAAGTTGTTCCTTGGCCTTTTCTCTATATGTCATGGTGCTGGTACCCCTATATGTTATGTCAAGTAAATGTCAAGTCGGTACAATCCTACCTCTGTTGGAGTCTGTGTACAAGTAGACATATCCTAGTCAATAACAAAGCTAATTACCGTATCATCATAATCAATTTGCGAGGCGGATTTTCGATACAATAAAGTTTCCAGACCATCAACTTGATTTTCAAGTTTTCTAGTCCGTGCGTTTAATGCCATGATCAGTGTTTCAAGTTTCTTAATCCGAGTCTCCAACACCTCATTTTTGTCAGGGGTAGAGCAAGCTATTAGAGATATAATTAAAATACATATCAGGACAATCAATACTATCTTCTTCATTTCTTTTTCCTTTCTATCGAGGAGGGACATTTCAGCCCCTCCTCTACTAGCAAGTGGATCAGTCTTCTTACATTTATGCAATCCAACACAAAAGGAGGGGGAATGGAAAGGGGGATAACCATTCCCTTGTACTCATTATACCACGGTTTTTCCAAAAGTCAAGGCTATTATGTAAAGTGATACTATAGTATGACTTTTAGTAAACTAAAGAAGACCCTAACGCTTCTTCTTACGCTTCGGGTCTCTTCGTTTATATTGTGCATGTAGTATGGTGAAAACACTCTTCCCATCTACAGGCATTCTATCTCTTCGCTTTCTAAGTTTTCTCTCTCGTCGTTGCCAACGATATTCTTTGCTCATTAATAAACCTTAAGTTCTAAAATAAGCGAGCTACAATGTTAGTTACCACAACACCAAAGGTGGCTACTGTCCCTATCCTTATCCAGCGGAGTTCACCCTTTATACAGCCTACCTCTCTGTCTAAACGTAGAACAATCTTGACTATAGGGTGCTGCATTCCTAACTCTGCTATTTGTCTTGCTTCATCTTTTGTCATAATCATCTTCCTTAGATTGTTACCATATCATAATGCCTTGGTTTCCCCCGACGGCAGGCTTCACCAAAATGGCTGCACACCCTTGTGCAGCGACAGCACCGGTAAATCCAATATTGTCTCCATCCAAGTCATGTCCTGCCCAGAAGTGTCCATCTACTACGGCAGCATCGTGGTCTTCGACGCATCCCCCTACAGGAGCCTTTGCTCCCGCTTGGTTTGAAGTCCCTCCGCCCAGAGCCATAGAACCAGCAGGTCCGGCGAGACCAACCGCATTAACGGTCGCCGCAGTGTTAACCTCTGCCGTTGCTGAATCTATCATAGCGACTGGGAAGACTCCACAGTCTGTGAGTGCCCAGATATAAACTCCACCACGGCCAGACGTAAGCCTGGTTACGGTGACATTGTGTGCTCCAGCAGTAGGATTGTTAAGATACATGATGTAGACATCAGCACGAGTCCACGTTGTTTCGAAGTCTACTAGCTCTGTGAAAGCTTCATCAGTGTTCCACATTGCAGTTACGTCTGCACCATTGCCATCATCGACCTGCGAATGTAGTAAAACAAGAGCCTTCACTGCACCTGTTATATTGAGGCCAATATTCACAGGACTTGCCGCGGTTGAGACAAAAACAGACGTTTCTATTGCTACTTCTGCCATTATGTTTTATGTACTCCCAACTGAACGGCTACATTCTGACCGCCAACGTTACCCATTACATGAAATCGCAATACATCGCTCTCAAGAAGGTCCAGTGTCCAGTTTGTACTTGCGCTAGTTTTGACATAAGAGTCACAGGACAATGTTAGAAATGCCCCTGAGTCTGAGTCGGTGAGCGAATCGTCGCTGTCGAAAACTCCGCCGTCTACCATGTCAGATGAGTTCTCACGTCTGATATCAATTGTAAAGTCACATACGTCGAATGACGACATCACTCCATATTGAATTGTGCAGGGGCCAGGAATTTCCATCATATATACAGCATCGGTTGAAATATTGGCACCAGCACCATCAAAGATAACTCCAATGCTGGCATTCTCACCCATCTCCTTAGTATAAATCATATTGTCCCGCCATTGCTCATTGCCTTGAGAGGCGGTTACTACTTCACCAGTAACCCACGTTCGGGGTGCTACATAACTAGCCATATCTTATGCCTCCGATAATCCATGTTCTTTGTTCTCCCGACGAAGTTCAGCAACTGACTCACCTGTCCACCAGTTGCGGTTCTCTGTAGGACGAACAACTAATATCTGTTCTATTTTGTCTTTCCAAGATGGGAAGGTCACGGTGTGTTTGTTCTTATAGACCTTGCCCTTTCGCTTCTTGATAAACTCCGACATATTACAACTTCCACATACAAATGGAACATCAGGTTCTACAAGTTCGGCCCCTCGACAGGACGGGTCTGGACAGTCTGCTACCCACCTTCCATGATTTACATAGGCTCTTATTTTCATAATTCTCCTTAGAATGCTAACTTTGTTTCTGTGTCTAATTTGCTTGTACCGAGTATCCAATAGTAATTGGCTGATGCAGGCATTAGTGCCCAAGTTACCTTGATAATATTTCCTTCTGTGATACTGGTTCTAATACCACTAATGAAGAAGTCTTCGGACTCTATGCCAGAGACCACTTCGGAGAGAGTTATTCTGTTTCCAATGACTCCCTTCAAGAATGCCAACATAAGGGTTGAGTTTCGATTGGGACTGAATGTAACAGACTTCACTCGTAGGGTCTCATCTTTGTACCAGCTTAGAATAATGTCAACGAAGTCTTGTGCTTCCGTCATTTTGTTCTGATATCGTAATGGTAGCGAGATTTTCCTGTCTCCAAAACTTGCTGTACTGTCTGTGTCTGTAGCTTCTACTGTCACAGGACGATAGACCAATACCCGTTTGCCCATAGCTTGTAGCTTTGTAATGTCACCAGAGCCAGCACCGTCGTTTGTGATGTCCCACACTACAGAGTTTCCACCAAGGTCTGCTACAACTGTTACGTTAGCATCTCCTGTAGTGAAAGAATAATGGTCTGTGGTAGGAGTAACCATTTCGACGCCACCGATCCGAGTACCTGGGCTGTTGGAGTCTGTGTAGCGCCCCGTTACTCTAACGGACTCTCCACCAGGGATAGTGATGTCATCACCTGTTAGTTCCCACAATAGGGAGTCTGCGGCGACATCTACCGTGCGTGGATAGGCTATTGCTTTGATGATATTGAGAATATTTCGTTCATCATCTTCTAATGTAATGAAGTCAAAATCACCATCATCATCCATAGATATTAGAACGTCTGTAGAAGTTATTCGAGCGTGGCGATTCCAAAACGATAGTATACCACCCGTATCTGTATCACTTACTTCTGCAATATATCCTAATTCTGATAGTGTAATGTTCTTCAATAGCTGGTGCATTGTAGTTGTGTCGTCTCTAATTTCATCAAAGGCATATGCAAATGTAGATTTGCCAGTATCAAAATCCGTAGCGATTGGTTGGTTCGTAACTGCGGTTAGTGCTGTGGTTAGAAGCTGGTCTCCCGTTTGGTCCGTTTGGACTTCCAAATGTTCGGGTGTCATTGTGACTGACTGTCCAATCCAGTCCTGCGCCACGCATTTCGTCCTCAATCCGCCGAATCGTCCTGCGTCTGGTGTAATCTTAGAAATCTTACCAACCCATGAATAGTAAGTATCGCTATCATAAATAATCGCCAACCTGTTGTTCATTTTGTTTGCAAAGCCTGCCCTGCAATTTGACGATGTTGGAGTATAGTAACCTTGTATACCCCCACTGCTGTTTGAACTATTATCCAGAGTGAATTTTAAGATGCCTGGAGATGACATTCGGTTAGTTGGTCGCTGTCCAAAGATACCAGAGCGAGTTGTAAACTGCTCTTCTGTCAGGACATCCCCACCCACACCAGTCCATACGCCGTCAAATGCCAACCCCTTCTGCCCCTCGTTGTAAAGTATAGCCGCTTCATTAGCGGTCAGGGCATAGTCGAGGACGATGAACTCGTCGAGCCAGCCGTTTAGCCGCCAAGTTGTTCCAGTATAATTTCCCCCTAAGATAAGATTTGTTCCCTGCGTGGGATTACGTGTGCCCCATGCGTCCCTAGATGCTTCTGTCCCATTCGAGTATGTTACAACGTCATCGCTATCATCCCATGTAACTATTACGTGGAATTTTTCATGGGCGTCTATACCACTATCGAACACAGTCACAGCTTGATTATCTATTCTAAAGTAGCATCCACCACTCGTATCTGCATATAAGTCAAACTCTGCGTTTGTGTAATCCTCAGAAAAAAAGAAATCCCAATTATGAAAGTCATTTAGTGTTGCCGAAAAAGCAATTGTGCCTCTTGCCAAATTTATTGGGGTGGCATATTCGAGCTGAGTTGCTATCCTGCTACTCGTACTCGCATGAGGCGTACCCGACCATGAATGACCCTCTCCAAGAGAGCCGTCGCAGTAGGGAGTCGGGTAGGCGTTCTCCTCAACTTGGTTTTCTGTGAAGTGAATAATATCCCCGACTTCATCATCTGCACACTCGATAAGTAGATAGACGTTTGTCCTGTCAGCCCTGTTGAGTTGACCACTACAAGTGAAATATACATATTCATCAGTCATTGCAACGTAAGAGGTGTAGGCAACTACTTCCGTTCCCGATGCTCCCCCCGATTCAAAAATCCTTATCTTTGTGCCCTTGCCTATTGCTGTACCCTCACCCTTGATTTTTACACCTGCCGTAAACCACTGACCAGCATTGAGGGTAGGGCTATCTAGAAAAGAATAAACTATACTGTCAGTAATATTGCCTGTAATCTCAGCTTTGAATCCAGTCCCCCCCACTACCTCACTAATCCCTGTCTCCCTGGTCAAGGCAACATTTGAGAATACGATCCAGTTAGTAACATTCACCCCCGCCCTTGGGTTCTTTATTTTGTTCGTCGTCTCCTTCGCCAACTGCACAGCACCCGACCCGACCTGTGGGGTGATATGAGCCGGATAGATGATTGCACCTGTCTCGGTTGATGGTGTCAAGCCGTTTCCGCTGGCGTCGTCGGCGTCATCATCTAACGGCAGGTAGAGCTTAGATTCAATAAGCTTCGTGAACTTCATTTGTAGGGTGATATCAGGTAATACTGTCATTAGTACCCCGAAGTCTCTTGTGTTTCTTCCATAATATTTCTCATATCATCAATGGTTGGCTGTTCTGCTAGAAGCGCATGTATTCTTTCAAGAATAGTATTTCCCCGCATAGTCTCCATTCTTTGGTTCTCAGAAGCCGCTTTGGCTTCCGAAGATGCCTTAGCCGCTACAATACTTGCCGTTTCGACTGCCTCGGAGACTGTCTCTTCCATGATGGTCTCCAGTACGGCTTGAGTTGCGCCTCTACCACCACCAGCTATACCTCCTCCTCCTCCTCCTCCTCCTCCTCCTCCTCCTCCGTCACGAATGAAATCACCACCGCCTGGCACCCCTACGCCGATACTCTGTAAGGTCTGAAAGTCATCAGAATATGTTGGTGGAACCCAACCTGGGATATCTTGGGGTAAAGAAGGAGATGCCCCAGGAAGGTTATATAGTCTACTGCCAAAGGCTGATTGCATTGCTTCGGTCTGACTGGCCCACCTACTCGTCACAAGTTGATTAAACCAGGGAGCAGATTCATATAGACTAAGTTGTCCTTCCCACGACGTATTTGTGTCGGAATAAATCCAATAACCACTACCAGGATCACTCCACTCACCACCACTCTGAAATCGACTGCTGGGAATATGCCCAAGTGCTAACATTTCCTTAGTTGGACCAGTAGGAATAACTTGTCCTCCTATAATAAGCTCAGGACCAGCCTCACCTACAAGCATTGATGGTGCTACTGGACCGCCCCGTTTAAGTTCTTCTGGGCCAGTCCCGCCGTAGGGGGTGTAGAATTTTGCAATTTCCGTTGTAATCTTAATAATGATGTCGGGGAAGTCCGCTTCTGTCAGAGCCAGTATATGTCTATATGCTTCGCCTGTTCCCCACTTGGTTGCATCGGCCAGCTCTCTTGATGCAGCCCAAACGTTTTCTCCTGCTGAGACTTCATAGGCCTTCCATCCAGTTAAAAGCTCCTCTACATAGCTCGTCGCTTGAGCAGGAGTTATTTTATTGTCTTCAAGGGCTTGGTCAATTGCCACTAGGCCCTCTTCGAAGTTTGGTCCCATACCTCCCTGATAATCATACCATGCAAGCCAACCCTCCATCATAGCTTGTGGGTCTGGGATTGCTCTCTTCCACATACCTTCGAAATCTTCGCCAGTCTTTTTCGCCACCTTGCTTATACCACCGAGACTCAACATCAAATCATCTGACTGCTCTGTTGCACTCTCCATGCCCTTAGCATACTCTATTAGGGCCTTCTCTGCTTCCTCATATGACAGTCCAGTATCCCTCATCCACTGGGTTTGTTCTTTTGTTGTCATGCCCGTTATAAGATAGATTCTCTCAAGCTCTCTCACTGCTTCTAGGTGGGCAACAATCGCACTGGTAGCAGGGTCTAGTGCGTCTGTCATCCATTTCTTGAACTCACTGGCGGTATTCTCGACTGCAGCGGCTATTACTTCATAGTTGGATGCCGCATCTGCTGTGAGTTCTCCGTGCTTATCTAACAAAGGCTCTGCTGACTTTATTGCCAAGTTTACAAGAGCTTGCTTCCTCTCTTGGTCTGTGAGTTCTTTGGCAACCTTGCCAATAGATTTGGCATGTGCCGCATAAACCTTCTCTGCTTGATACACAATACCTAAGTTGTCCAAAATCATCTTGGATTGTCTACCGATACCAGTAGTTAAGTCTGCGATAGACTCGTTAGCGGTACGTCCAGTTGCTCTACCCAACGCAATAGCGGCCGTGGTTAGCTTATCAAACTCCGCCGGAGTCTGTGCTACACCAAGCCGCATGGCAATGTTAGCTTGACTTATTGCATCTAAATTACTTACAGTATTTTTGGATGCACTTTGAATTGACCGAACAATAGCATCAAAGTTTTCTCCGCTAGCACGGGCGAGTCTGTGTCCGGCCTCTTCTAGGCGCATAATGGCCGCACCTTCTTTGGCGAAGTCAAAAGCCTTCTTCATTACTATTGCACCAGCAGTAACAGCGGCAATAGCAGGAACCATAGACTTAAAGGAAGCCTTCATCCCTCCGGTAGATTTCTTGGTTTGCTTCTCTACGCCCCCAAGCTCTTTCTTGAATTTACCAAGCTCAACTGTACCAGTTTTGGCATCGACAATGATTTCAATTTTTAGCTTTTCAGTTCTCGCCATTATTTACTCCTGTAACCAGCGTCATACATAGCACGCCAGCGATACCACCAGTCGGCGTTAAGTTTTTCTTCAAGTTGTTGGGCTCGTAACGGGTCGTTACCAGCCGCTATTAGGACATAGGCCCAGCTCGGAGGTTTTGCGTGTTTATACCCAAGACTAGTGTCTATCCATCGCCTGAGCCGGAGTCTTCCCCCGATGATACTGCGTCCTCTGCTTCATCCTTACTTCTACGAAGGACCGCCCCAAGCATTTCGCTAAACTGCTTCTCAGTGGCATGTCGGAGAGCTTCAATAACCGCCTTCTTGGTTTTTGGTTCTGTTACAAACCCAGAGAGGAAGTCAAGCTGTTCGTCCAGCTTCTCCTTTTGTCCTATTTCTTCTGAATTTTGTATTTCAAAAAACTCTATCTCTCGATAAAGACGAAGCACAAATCCGTCCGCGTCCTCGCCTGGAACTTTAAACTTTAACTTACTCATTAAGTATTTCTCCTATTAGCTATCAGACATTGTGTGTGATACATCCAACCAGTTACCAGCGGTTGTATCGTATACACCTGCAAAGGTTAGGTTTACCGCAATCACGCCGTCGATGTCATCATGGATTGTTGGTGCTCCTGTGATTACACCGGCAAAATCAATCAAGATTTCACGCTCATTGGCAGTACCAGCAACAGACGTATCGGTATCCGCTATTCTGATACGGATAATCTTCTCTACCGGAGCGGATGCCGCTACAATAGCCGCCAACCACGCTCTTGAGTCTGCCGCAACTTCTAGCCCAAGGGTTAGTGTTCCAGCCCATTTGGCGTCTCGATATCCAGTAGGATACAAAGAACCTAGATGGTACAGTAACTCTCGATTGGTATTGACATTCAAGTTAAAGTTGAATGAGATATCGGATGTCGGAGTATTACCTGCTCCATCTGATCCAGTATCAATAGAAATTGTCACATGGTCGCCCATGGCAATATTCACTGAACGGTCATTCAAATCTACAAGTGCTGCTTCTACAACTTCTTTACCAAGGAAGTTTGCGCTGTACGTAATTGGTGCGCCCTTCTCGCCGCTGATTGAAAGGGATTGTAGTGTTGCGGCGTGGATAGCGAAAGTATTCGAAGACGTAGCAGCCGTATTCGCATCTCCATATACAAAGGAGAAGAATGATGGTACTCCAAGGTCAGTGTCTCTCGTAACCAAAGGGGCGTTATATAGTCGTGTGAAGCTGTCAGTGTCTGCCGCAGCCTCGGTACTAACTGCTTCGCCAAAGAGTGCGTCCCACATATGAGGGAAATCCTCATATGTTAGAATGCCATCAATTGAGCAGGCTCCACCCACTCTGGTGAGAGTAGTTTCAAATCCAGGGGCTTGGGTGCCACGTAATTGATTGAACGTAGTAACGCCCACTACAGGGTTAAGTTTAACATCGGTAACACCCATCATCTTGACTGTAGCAGCCGCATCTGAACCCCACGTCGCATCTGTCCCGAATTGAAGTGAAAAAAGGTCTGGTAAAAAGCTCATATCTAATCCTCCGTTTCCTTTGTCTTGAGGGGGATTACTCTGTCCTCAACTTTACGCTTAGGAACTTTGTACAGCCCCGCATTCACAAGGGATTTTTGTCTTTCCTTACTAAAGGCATCCCACTCATCTTTCGTTAGGTCTCTCGCTGGAATGCCTTGTACGAATGACCCTTTTCCAATGTACTTTATCATTTGATTTTCCTCTAACTCACGAACTCTTCTATTGTAAGAGAACATTGTACCCCATAGAACCTATTGTCTGACCCTTCAGGCCATGCATAGATATCAGGATAGCAATATGCTTCTAGAATATGAGATTGTGACGATGGACTTCGATTTTGCCGGATAGCTTCAGTGTAACTGGCGACATATTTTACGAGGTCATGTGAATGTCTTCGCAAAGCCGCCATCTCTCCTACCGGCTTGAAGTAGAATGTGTCAGTAACAGACCATTCAATTTTCATAGTCGGGCCAAGGTCTATATGAGCAACGTAATCCGCAGAAACTCCTGGTGGGTTTACAGAGATTATTCTCTTAGGTACTGACATAGGAGATAGTGTCTCTTTTAGTTCATCTATGCCCCATACACCCACGCTAACACTGTCGCTGTCAGGTGAGGGTGTCCATGCTTCTATGGCAGATAAGATTTCTTCTATTTTAGTTCCCATTAGCTCGCCACCAGTTTCTTCTTGAAAAGGTCTAGAATACCCAACACATCAGCAGGGAACTGAGCAGGCATCAAGAAGCCCCCAGAAGGGAGTATCTCAACTCTGTTCAGGTCGATAGTGGTCGCTAGGCTTGTTCTTGATTGGGCATAGAACCATCCCACAAGCCGAACCATTGCATGTTTTATCTCTTCTGGTACGTCTGATGAATACGCCCACTGTGCAGTAACAACTATTGCACTTTCATGCTCTCCATCACTGTCTGTGTTAGTCCACACTTGCGGACTTTGTGATTTCATCGTAAGAGCAAAGTATGGACCTTCAGAGCGAGGCTCTGTTACATAGTTTGTTGAAGCTATGGTGTCCGTACCAGCTACTAGGCTTTTGACAGTATTTAAGTCTTGGTCTAACCATAAGCGGTCTCCGTCAACATCATCTACCGCAGTAAAATACCGTGCTGTCTCTGCATCTGAATCACTTTGGAAGACACGTCCGGTATATTCTTCGATATACGCTTGTGCCCTAGTAATCATAATGCTCACTTCAGTATCATCTACAGTATCAGTTGACGGAATGCCACCATATGACTTGACATCGCTTGTATTGATGTAGTCTGTCATATTTTCCTCTTTAGGCTATGCTAGTAAATTCTTGAACCGTATTCTCATTAGTTGACGGTAGTAAGCGAGTTCCACCATATGGGATTGCCATAAGTGCGAAGTCAACGCCTCCGTCTAACCCCAACCAAGTCGCATAAAGTTTTCCACCAGCATCATTGATGCCAGTCTTTGCACTGATTGAGAAGTCAGCCAGAAGGACCTCATTTCCCGTTCCATCGTCACTATCAAACGTCATTACTGCGTCTGTACAAGTCCAACTAGTCTCAGAAGTTGCCGCACTTCCGGCGGCCCCTGTGCTTGAATACTGGATTTGTAGTGTGCCTCCAGCGTCCGAACTATAGTCACCCAACTGAAGGATGAAGAGCACGTTGGAGAAACCCCCAACAGGAACTCCCTCATCACAGCCAGTAGCCGCTATAGCATCAGAAACGTAGGCATCAGGCTCATGAATCATTACCGGTTTCCCGATATATTCATGTAGTTTTATATTTGCGCCCATGTTATTTCCTCCGTTCTTAGAGGGGAACTTTCGCTCCCCTCTACTATTGTCATCAGTCACTCAACTTACGCTGGGTGATATCCGCCTTGGAATGCTTCTTTAATCGTTATCTTTCCACCTTGGCGGAAAGTAGAGAAGAAACCAACTTGCCCATTATTTTGGTACAGGAATGGGTTACGTTTGATTGCTAAACCACGTCGTTCTACTAGAGTGTAGAAGTATGGGTCTCCAATCATGACTGTCGTAACGGACACGCCGAGAGCATCAATGTCATCTTGAATATAAACTGGTTTACCCAAGAGTGTTCCCACCTTTGGTCCGCCAGCTGTATTCACGGTTGCCATATCAGCCGCACCGAATGCCCAACTATCTGAGTCTCGCTTACCAAGGATGTGTGCCCAAGTGAGGTTGTCCATTAGCCAAACTGCGCCCATTTGATAACCTGAGTTTAGTTTGTACATCAAGGACAGTGGTTCACCTGGAGCAATTACATCAGAGCCTACGAATTGCATACTATCTGTAGTACCACCAGTGAAGATACCTTCGTGCTGGTTTGTACCACTACCAACTGCTACATAGTAAGCTTCGGTCTGAGCCATTGCTCTCGCAACAGCCGTTCCGTACCACTCTTCCATGTTAGTAGCATTATCTTCCAACAACTCATCCGAAATCAGAGTGCGCTTGGTCCACTTGTGGATCGTCACTTGATTCTGAATGAATGAAGGATCGTTGGTCGTATATGCAGCTTCCTCTGCGGTTCGGGAGAACTTCGCTAGTGAAGTACCTTCACCAGGGAGGTCGATTTTATCACGAGAAGTCTTAATTACCTGTATTCCCATGTCTCGAACAAATGACAAGTTATCTCGCTTGGAGATAATCTTTGCTACGAAATCATCAGGAACAAGGTATCCACCTTCACCAGCCGTATCTTCCTGAAGGGCCTTTCGACCTGCATCAGTTTTCATTAGCTCGTCGATGGTTTCTCTTGACATACCCCATTTGTCGGCTTTTGCCGGAATGAGGGATTTTGCGGCTCCTCTATCGCCGGTTCGCATCCAAAAGTTGAATGCTTCGACATCCGCACCGTCACCGTCACCTTTCTTGGCTGTCTTCATGTGGGTTGCTACACCCTTAGATTCCAACCATGTCTTGGCTTCAGCGTCGGCTTTCTCTTTCTCTTCAGCACGAATCTTTTCTGTAAGAGTTTTTAGGTCTTCAGCTTTCTTCGCACTCTCTGCCTTTCTAGCATCAAAGATTTTCATAGTCTCTTCAGCTATTTCGGCGTAATTAATTTCTTTTTCCATTGGATTCCTCCAGAGTTAGTAGCCCCAATAAAGTTGCTGACGCTACTACTAGTGCTTCTTCGATTTCAATGCCGCTATTCTCTTCCTGCACCGCACCCATCTTTAGCTCTTCGCTCTTTATGAATGCCTCTGGCAAATCCAGATTAGCCGCTTTATATACTGCTTTCATTGATACAGTTGCTAAATCATTTATAGGTCGCCCATGTACTGTATCTAACAGGGTCAACTCTCCAATAGGCCATGTGAGGATTTCGCCGTCTTCTTCTTTGCGGGTCAGATAATTCACTGTCCCAGAAGATGCCCTAGCGACTCCCTTTAAGACCGATTTCCATAATTCCTTTGCATACTTCTTTGTCTTATCTAATGTCACATCAAACCATAGACCTTCCTTATCCTTTCTAGTGACAGTCGCCGTTCCTATAGCTTCAGGAATAGGCTCCTTGTCTCCATGGAAATAGATAGCTGGTCTGCTGTCTCCAATATCCATCATGAAGTCTGTACGAGGTGAGAAGTATTCACCTTGGAGGTCTTTACCACCATGAGGTCCACCATAAGGAGCACCCAGCACTTCCAAGGTCCATTCGTCATTCTCAGACTTACGTGCTCTGAGTTCCATAGGTTCTGAATGTATAAGTTTGTCCATTAACGTCTCCAAATCTTTGCTATTTCTGCTTGTATTGACTTCGTAATCTTTGGCATAACCTTCTTAGCAACATCTTCTAATTTCTTCCATCCAGCCCTACCGTGGAAGCTTGCCTGTAATCTTCCATGTACATAAACTGCGTAGGAGGCCATGTTGCCGATAATCACTGAAGTTGTGCCTTTCATCTTAGTGTACCAGCGTTTACCTAAATTCTCTGAGGTTCGTCTACCGCCAGAAGCCCAGCGGTCTCCATACCCTCTCTTATACCATCTAGAACTTGCGGTTGCTTGCTGTGGGGGATACTGTCCTGCTTCATCAATGATAGTTTCTGCTCCAAGTCGTACAGCCTTTCCAATGAAAGCAAATCTGCTAATCTTGTCTAGCTTGCGTTGGATTTCTTTCAATCCGGTGATCTTGATATTTGCATCCATTATTCCTTCAGCCTTCGAGTTATCCAACACCTACACCTAGGGTGAGCGGGAGGTCCACCAGTCCATTCAATCCCTCGTACAGTCCTGTTCAAGGGCCCACATATTTCACATGTAGCAGCATCTGCATTGGTATTCCAAACCTCTTCAAAGGCTATTCCCTCCTGTCTTAGTTCATTGGCAAAGAGTTCTCCAGCCTTAGTTACCAACCTTGTGTGCTCAGTAACCGCAATCATTGCCGCTCTTGCCGGACCGAATTGCTGTTCAATAAGCCCTGTGAAGTCTCCAATTGTGAAGCCTTCAGTTGTAATAAATTCAATGAGAGCTTTCTCTACTGTGGCTCTGGTAGTAGCAGTGATTTGAGTAATGAGCTGAAAGCCATATTCTTTGGCAAGAGTTACAGCTTCTCCTAGAATTGTCCCTATAAGGTCTGGATTAGCTTTTCTTCCAAAGAAGAAATCAGTCATGGCAGTCTGGGCTCCCTCTTGGATTACTTCAATCAAGAAGGGTTGTATCTCCCTCTGCATAATCTTCTCTTCCTCTATCCAGAAGATTTCATCCATAGTAACGTATTCGGCACTTACCTGCTTGAGTATTCTAGCCTTTTGCTGATTGAAGAGTTTACCCATCAATTGGGCAAAACGGCCCTCTAAGGATAATTTCGCCATAGAATAGCCTGCTCGAATACATCATAGACAGCATCAAGGTCTTCAGCGTCTTCAAGCTGTGCCTTGATTGCCTCAGTCAGAGTATCATCTACATAAACACTTGTGAAAGTACAAAGAGCTTTCTTGCCTTTCTGGAGATTGTTTTTACACTTCTGTCTCCATTTTCGGAGGGCTTTCTCAGTCTTGTTCATAAGACCTTTCTTCTCCTCCCTCAAGGAATCTCGTACATCAACTGTCTCTTTAGCGAAGTTGTTATTTCTAGCAGTAGGAATTGCTGCGGGTTCTGGTACATCAGCTTCGATGTATCCCATCTCTAGTGCCGCAACTTCAGGTTTGATAATTCCAGCTTCCTTCAGCCAAGTCAGTCTTTTGGCTCTACTGTTTACTTCCTCTTGCATCACTGGGATTTCATCCATCTTCCATTGGAACTCATATCCGCCCTCGAACTCAGGAGAGAGTTCTGCATTGATTACCCCTTCAATATACTTAGCTGTAGGAATTTGAATTTCGGTATAGAGGCTCTGCCTTTGTTCTCGAATTGTTGCATAATTTGCCGCTTCAGTTGCACCCACAAGAGCGGGTGGAACTCCAAACGATGAACATATCTGCTTTCGGGTTTCGTCTCGTACTTCTTTCAATGCTAATTCGTCAGGGGCATACCCAACCTGATGGGGTGTCGCTCCACCACCGACCCAGCCTGTCTTATGTTGACTACCTTTGCCTGCAAATTCTCTCTTCCATGCCTCAGCTACCCGCTTGATCTCCTCGACATTAGTTGTTTCCAATGACATGATATAATCGGGCATTGCCTTGTTGAGAAAGAACTCTTCGAGATGACTGTCTGCCGCAAGGTCGATCTTGATTGCTCTTTTAGCTACTTGTAGGGGGGCTACTCCGCCAAAGTCATTCTCTGCATCATATAGATGGAAGAACACAACATCCTGTCTTGTGAACTCGTTGGTTCCCCCTTTAGGTAATACTTGATTAAATTGCTTAATTCCCCTCTCGTCGGCATCAATCTTTATAGTTGAAGGGTTCAACCGTCTCAGACCAATCACTTGACTATCATTACGAACCTTGAGCCAGAAGGCTTTTCCATAAACATCGAGGTCAGCCGCAGTAGCCATAGCCAAGTCGGGCCAGTTCATTTCTGGGTTAACCTTCTCTAGTCGGTCCTTATAGTCGTTTGGTCCTTCTACTTCTTCACCGTCTTTGAATATTCCCCACGGAATTGCCGCCATCGTCTTTGATTTGATATCAATACATCTAAATGCCCACGGAGATTGTGCAACCAGCCCAGCGGGGGAAGATAAGCTTTCTTCTGCATAATTTAACATCCACTGGTGAACCGGTATGGCTTTCCTATCTGTTACCTTGACAAGCCTAGACATATCTAGTTCGACAGATTCCCCAGCATCAAAAGCGGCTCTCAACTCTGAGGCTTCATAATTGTGGTAAAAGGCTTTCTTTGGTCCTATTTTAAGTGCTTTTTGTGCTCGATTGCCAGTGTAATCCCAGTGGCTAAAGAGTTTGCTGTCTTCTGGGTTTCGTTCCATATTTTTCGTTCCTCATTAAGTCACCATCACTGGAATATGTCCATAATTTGCTTCTGCGTAGACCAGAAGGGCTCTTGCAATAACTGTGTCATCATTTGCCCCGCTTGGTGCTGAATAAGTACTTCTTCCAGTATTTGGATTTGTCTTCTGCTCAAATGCTTCTAATTCAAAGGTCGCTTGTTTGATTTCTAACCATTTCCATGTTTTTCTTTGAAGAGCGGTGGATAATCCCCTAATCAACCCAGGCTTATTAGCCGCTGTCATTATCCAAGAGGTGACTGGGACTCCATCTTCCCACAAACCTTCAATATTGGGTTCGCCCATGGCGTTAGCTTCTGCCAGTACCACTTCCGGCAGCCACTTATCGTATAAATTCTTGATAATATCACGCTGGAACGTATAGTCTATTTTATTGAACCTTTCCTGTATCATCTCTTCTTTGCAATCCCCGCATCCAAGACACACTACAGTCCAGTCTCTATGTTTCGCCCAATCTACCGACATGAGGAGCATGTGCCCTCTGTGGGCTTCCAGATCGTCGGAGGATGGATTGTATAGATTGGGGATAATGTTTCTAAAGACTGTACCAGAGCCTTCAAGGGGTATTGCCATGTGCTCCTGTTCAAATACTTCCTCTGGCATAGATTCTCTTGCGGCATCTAATTCGTTGGGGTCTAGGTGGGGATTGTCATAAGATGTAAATTGGAAAGCTTCCCAGTCTTCTTTATCTCCACAAGCTTGCCACAACTTCCAGTACCAGTTCTTGCCGTTAGGAGTGCTGAAGAATAGTACCCAACCTTTCCTATCTACTAAAGCTGGTCTTAGCTCATCTGTCCACGCCGATTCCTTTATAAACGCCGCCTCATCCATAACAAGCCCGTCAAGACCATCAGAACGAAGCGTAGCCTCTTTATCGGCCGATTTGAACTCTATGCTACCCCCAGAGGGGAATTTGATAATTTTGTCGTTCTTGTGGCGATATGTATTGGGGAGGAACAGGGACGCTAGAGATAAGAGCCTCCAAGCTACCCTTGTGTGAGAGAGGTACGGAGCAACCCACCAAATCCTATGCCCTAAGTTTGCCGCTTTCATCAAGCATATTGCACAGCCATATAACGTCTTGCCCCATCTTCGTCCACACATCAATACTTTGAACCGGGCCTTGCTGTCTTCTACCAGCTGTTGTCCGACGTGTAGAACAAGAGAACGAATACTCTTCTTAGTCCTCTTCTTCATCTTCGAGCTCTTCTTTAAATTCGGTCTTTCCATCGTCCCAGATAATTCTATATGGTAGGGCCTCTAATCTATTTGTTCTCGCCTTCTCCACCATAATCCTGCTTGTCTTATCTACCACATTGGTAAGGGCTCTCGCTACATCAGGAGTAAAGGGCAATCCATCCAATCCCTCTTTAATGCTCTTGTACATGCTTATTACGTAATCTTCAAAATCATCAAAGTCTTCTCTGTTGAGTTCTTGCAAATCCAATACTTTAGGTCTGGTAGATTTCCTTCCCATCTCACGAGCATTCTCAGGGTCAGAGTGGGTATAGCAGAACTCACTATCTTTTATAGCGAATGCTCCACATGGATTACCGTCATCTTTTATACGGACACACTTCATCGTTTATCCTATAGGTAATTCAGTAACCTTCCGTAGTATAACAGTCAGGATACCAGCTATTAGTAATGTAAGTGCTGCGGGTGTGAAATTCCCTATTTCAAGGAATGCACCAAGTAAACCTAGTGCTCCAACCGTTATTTCTAATATACCTATCCACATCGTCTTAGATTCAAACCATCTTTTACTTTTGTTTATCATATTATAAATCTCCTTTATCGTCCTGTTTACATAGTCGAACTAGGTAGTGAAACTACTAAAACATGAGGGAATACCTTCACACTACATCATCAACACTTATACTTCTACCCCACCATCCCTATGCTTATGATAACGGTACCATCATCAATAGACGGGTACCTTTAGTAGGTGCTTGAGCTGTGTGTATAGTATAGGTGGTTCGTACAGCCTGTCAGGGCCTATCCTATCCACTCAGTGTCATGTTCATTACTGGATTGAATGTATTGATACATGCTGCTTCTGTCTCTCTTAACCAGTATGCTTCATCTACATCATCAGGGGTCTCAAGGATATCCAGTCGTATGTTGTCAAGGTCCCATACCATTCCACACAACCAGTCATCCACGTCTAGGGTGGGGGTAGTATAGTGTTGGTATAGCCTATGACTTACATTCTCTGCCTTACCTACATAGATTACCTTACCCATATATGCTAGTATGTACACTCCACTATATGGAAGCAGGGTGCACTCATCAAATGCTTTATCTAATGTTAGTCTATGTTTAATAGGGTTCTTCATATTACACCGCATGAATTATGGGATTTAGAGGCAATTGAACCGTGAGTGGAGGGAGTGTATATAGGTGGTACGTACAGCCTATCGGGGACTATCTATTCAGCTTCACATTCATCTCTATTGTGTACTGCTATGTTAAGTGATGATAAGTGAGCGTGTGTGGGGCCGTACCCTATATAAGACTTTGATTACCCTTACCAGGAGGTTGTTACCCTTTGTACCTTATCCTTCTTATATAGGTGCCTATCTATTCAGAGGTGATGTGTATCATAATGTATATTAGCATGTGGGTACTGGTACTTCTTACCCCTGGTCTATGCCATTACTATCTAAGGCTTTCTAATATACCAACCAGAGTAACCCATTTCAAGGTCTACATCTGAGTAAGTGATAAGCCCTATTGTAAAGGCAGTAAGGTTATACTCCATATCGCAAGAAAGCTCCATAAACAAGGAGCCTACATCACTATCTGCTATGAATACATCAGAGGACTTACCATCAGCATTGGATGTAAAGTTTGATGACGTTTCAAAGTTATGAAATGTTTGCATACATCCCTCCAAAGTTAGCCTGACCTTACAATCTAATTTGTATCGCTGTAAGGTCCATGTTCTTTACTGCGGTTTCCATGATAGTTTCCCGTTTGTAGAGTTTCATAATCCTTCCAACTGACTTGCTTTCCATGCCGCTTTGCCCAGTCCATCTCAGACATCCACTCACGATTAATGTCTTTCACCATGAACACAACATACTCCGGCCATTGCTCTCTGTCATCTCCATATTTGGCTTGACACTCAGCACAAAACCAGAATTTTGGTCTTATGGGTTTACTACATACACAAAGCTTCTGCATTAGAATCTCTCTTCACTATATATACAAAGTTAAAGGGTAAAAGGTGCGTTTTAGAGGAAAGTCGTTATAACAGGGGTTCTATAAAAGTGAGGGTTTTCTGTATTCTACGACCAACGTTAGTACGATGGAGATTTACTGCTTTACCAATTTCTTCCATAGTCCATCCATAAATCCAAGCGACTAGTAGTGAGAGGTTATCAGAATCTGCTATCTCTACTAATGCTAATTCTATGTCAAAGCTAACAACGTCTGAACACGGCATGTCAATTAAAATTCCACAGGTAACATCGGTATCTATCACTTCTCCTCCACCTGCTCCTTGCAGGTATGTTTCACTCCACCAACCTTGGCCCAATAGACCCTGCACTTCTTACAATACTTAGCTTTCAATACTTTTGTCATATTTACCCCGCTAAGACTTTACAAATAGCAAAGAATGTTAATATCTGAGTTATCAATATCAAAAATAGGTAAAGTTCAATAGCAGTATTAAAGGGTTTATTATCAGTTAATTTACTCATTAGAATTTCTCCATTTCTTCGGTATATCCATTTTCAAAACGCACATACCTATCATGCTTCTCATTAAACCAGCCTGCAATCTTAGCAGGATTACCCTCCACAATAGACCATGCTGGGACTATCTTATTACTCACTACACTACCTACTGATACCAGAGCGTGTTCCTGTACCCAACAATTGAATAAAACAGCGCCACTTCCAACAAATGCGTGTTTGTCTACCTTCACTGTCCTAAGAAATCTACGTCCTAAGCCTTTCTTGTCAAAAAGATGAGACGCTGTGATTATCTTAACACCATGTCCGAAATTGGCGGTAGGGTGAATAGTTAGACTACCCCGTAAATCGAGATGTGTACCCGCCCTGATATGTTCCTCAATGGAGTAGCCATGCTTCTCTTCATCGAACTTCTCATAACTTATGATACGGGCCATGCCGTCTACAAGGTCAATCCGACCATGTGCATAGGGGATTAAATTTCTTGAACCAGTCATTACTTTTTTCCTAACTCTTGGTTATGTAACTTCTTTTGTACATCAGACCAAGGTAATCCTGGGCCACCATGGCCCCTGCCAAGCCCCTGACTGTGTGCCATCATGATTATCTTGTACAGCTTCTTCTCATCTAGCTCACTTATCTCCTTACAATCTACCATTGCCAAAAACGCTTTTACTACTTCTGCAACATTCTCCATCTTCATAGTTTGCCTCCATGGCATCTCTGGATGTGAACCAAAGAAGTATTGATGTCCATCGTCAGTCTTCATAAACTGGTATCTTATAATCGTTCCGTTTTACTAGTCCCATCTTACCCCCTTGTGCCAAGAACTCCCAATCAGGGTCGTCACATGCTTCTTTGAACACTTGGAAACATCCAAAGCTAACATTATTGATATCATGAAATAGTATCACCCCATATACACGGTCTTTCAACTCTAACCAATCATCCTTCACTTGGTCATAGGAATGCCCACCATCTATGAACGCTGACACAAATTGCTTACCATCTAATTCGGGTGGTACTGGTGGATGTACTGCCTGAAACAAAGTTACTCTATCCTGAAGGCCATGGAGTATAATATTATTCTGTGCGTAAAGCAGGCTTGGCGGTGGCAGATGATGTGACGGGTCATACTTGTAGCCGCCAAAGACATCCACTCCATAGACATGTCCCTCTATGTTGTACATTTGCTTGCAATATGCCACCAGAATGGAACTACCACCGTGGGCTACTCCTACTTCAAAGTGGTCTCCTGGGCATCGTATTGCGATTGTTATAAGAAATGAACTGTCAATCTCCGGCATCGTACAACGTCCATAAATATTACGGTCTATGAATTTGATTAAAGGCCAACCTGATTTAGGTTCCTTTAATCTCAGTAGTTCAAAATCTGGCATTATTCCTCCAGTATGTCGGCGTAGGCGAGTAGGCTTTCTTCGGGCGTGCCCCACTCCCCCTCTATACTGCCGCTGATGTCTCTCGCATCCTCCGCACTCAATCTATCCGTGGCTCTCTTCAATTTGTCATATTCAGTGCATGTCTCTACACTTTCAATAAACATTCCTTGACACCCAACAGAATCAAAATCAGTAGGTTCAACGGAAACAACTACTTTTACGTAGATAGGACCAAGATTAGCCATTCCAATCCTCCAAATTACCCAACGGAAACGCATTACACGCACTGTCGGGCGTTAGGTTATAAATCTCTCTGTCAGTCTCCTCAAAGACTACCGCAACCTCGGCAAACTTTGGGTCTACCCTGTGTCTGAACTTAGCATATTCCTCAAGCCCCATCTCTTCAAACTCAGGAGCATCTTCCTTCTTATAGTAGTGCCAACGTGTACCACTAAATTTATGGTCCATACCTACAATTAGAACAGGCCCTTCTGTCAGAAAGTGTGCAAACTGAAGCATTGCAAATGTCACACACGCACCCATACCATGATGGTCAAAGGGGGTAAATTGAAAGCTAGTATAGTATTCAGTCTTCGGTCCCTGATAATCAATTGACCTGACATTAGGCAAATGCTCGAAGTGCTGTACCATTCTCCGATTAACCAATGAGTAACCACCACAAGTCCCTACCTTCCTGATATAAGGCTTTCTAGCGTCACGCTCTTCTTCAGTAAGCAAGTGATTGATACCCTCTATCATGTACCAGTCACATAAGAAATCGTCCCTAGTGTATATGCTGTTACACCCCATGGTGATATGCTCCCGCAAGAAATCAGCAGGAACATCACCAAGGGACGGTCCATTACATACAATTAAAATTGGTCTTTTTTTATGGTAATTCTTAAAATCATTCATCCAATAAATGCTCCACTTCTTTGATGGCTTCTTCAAGAGCGAGAACACAAATCAATCTATCGAATTGCAGTTTGTCCTCTTCCACAACCACCATAGCCGCCCTTGCCACACGAAGGAGCTTGGTTATATCCGCCTCAGTAAGTTGCATCACTATTTCATTGTCTAAGTTCAATATGTTTATCATTACCAATACTCCTCCGGTCTACCCCACTCAAATGGGGTATTGTTCTTAAATTCCTCTGGACAAACGTTGATAATCTTTCTTCCATTGGCCTCAAAGGCATCAAGTGCTCTCTGAAACATCAAAATTGAGCCGGTCTGGTGCTCTGGCCTACCCATAAAAGGTTCTGTAGCAAAACGAGGGTCATTCTTATAAAAATGCAACTTCTCTGAGTCTGCTCCATAGTCATTTGTAAGTCCCACGCAAAGGGCTGTCGTAAAGCCCATCCAGTAGGCGAGTTGCAATGAAATGTAGATGTTAGTAAACCCAATCCCTACCCTACGTAACGGTTCTTTAGAGAATTTCTTGGGTTGTGGTTTATTTCTGGTAATCAAATCCACGCTATGGATTGCATACACGTGGGGAAAGTCGAAGAATGGATAAGCATACCTGTTAACAAACGCATTCTCAGCATCTTTGATAACCGGCATACAATAGCTTATCTTCTCTTCAGAATCCAACTGGTCGCCCCCTAAGATAGTGTAGTATGTTGGAAAGAACTTCGGGGGTATGTTAGGATACTCCGCTATCTCTTCATCTGTCATACCATGCAGGTAAATATTATTCACACCAAATGTACGATACTTGCTGAAGAAATCCAGAGGCACATCCGCAAGGCTAGGACCATTAGCTATAATGATGCAAGTCTCTCCCTTCCGTATGTCCTTCAAGTTTGGCTTGTCAATGTTAAAATTCTTGAACAACCATGCGTAGTTGAATTTTATAGTATCATCGCTCATTTTGTCGCCTCTTTGCAGATATACTCATCTTCGCTTTAGTCTCCTCGCTGTGCTTACGTCCTAAGAACCCCTTTAGATTTGCTATGTGTTCAGGAGAAAGTTTCTTCCCCATAAAAGCCTTTGATATCTTCGCTTTGGCTTCATCTGTGTGTTTATATCCAAGGGCATTAGTATTACCCATCATGGCTCTACTCATGTTCGCTCTGGCTTCATCTGTGTGCTTTACTCCCAAAGGACTGCCCGCCACGAGACATAAGTTATACTCAGGACGAACAGCATCAAAGTAAACTTGTTCTATCCAGATAAGGTCCTCCACATCACACTCAAGTATTAGAACGAACTCAAAGGCATCCTCACCATACTTGTTCCAGGCATTCTGAAAGTATCTATTGGGGTGTTTATCATTACGAAGCTCACTTCTATGGTTATACCACCTTTTACTCACATCAACGGCACTGCCAATATATCGCTTACCATTCTTCTTATTTTGAATTTGATATACCCCACTATTAATCATCTTGCCACCTCAAACTCTTTATTGACTTCTTCTCAATTTCTTCAAATCGCTTGACCCCATCGCCCATTGCAAGTTCAACAGCCCTAATATCTCGTATCATTTGCTTGAAACCCTGTGGCTCCACACTAGCACTTTGGTCACTTCCCCAACTTGCACGGTCAAGTGTGATATGACGTTCCAAGATGTCAGCACCCATAACGACGGCGGCAACGCTTGTAGCCAATCCAATCTCATGTCCTGAGTAACCCACAGGCCAGGGCTCAAACCAGCCCTTGAGTAGGGGGATAACCTTGAGGTTCAACTTATCGTCTGGACATGGATACGCCGCCGTGCACTGCATGATAGCAATGTTGGGCTTACCTCGGTAACTCTCTAAGACATTACAAACCATGGCCCAATCAGCCCCACCCGTGGAGATAATGGTAGGCTTACCCAAATCTAGAACATCTTCAATCACTTCTTTATTCGTAAACATTGCTGACGGTATCTTATATGCTACTGGATTAAACTGTTGCATAAACACAGCTGATGGTATGTCCCATACACTAGTAAATATATCAATGCCAAGCATTGCGGCAAAGTCAAATAACTCCTCATATTCAAATCTATCAAACTCAAGACGCCGCTTGTAATCCATATATGAAATGCGGCCCCAAGGGGTATCCTTCATCCTGTCTTTCATGTGCTTAGGGACACAGATATCTAAGGTACGCTTTTGAAACTTCACAGCATTACATCCAACGTCCTTAGCCGCACCAATAAGTTGCTTCGCTACTTGTATATTGCCATTAGAGTTGATGCCAACCTCAGCGACGATGTAACACGGATGATTTCTTCCAATTAGTTTGTTTCCAATTTGCATCATATCAACCCCTGCCAAACACTGTGAAGCCCTCTCAAATGTTCCTCTTGGATAGCCTGAGTATCTTCACCTATTGGTAAATATACATCCAATATATCGTTTATCCTAGCTGCAACATAAGCAAGTTGAATGTTTCTTGACTTCCCACTAGTCGTAAGGCCGATGAATGTATCATTAGGCTTCCCCAGCGTATAGACTTGGGAGGCAAACACCCACTCATAGCCCTTATCATTCGCAATTGCTGTCATGACTGCGGGGTCCGTCAAAGCAATACAAGGAATACCATCCCCTACTAGCTCCGCCGCAAAGTGTGATGCCATTGTACAACT
>SDBU01001780.1_pt1 | contig 29893 bp, 27 predicted proteins | sample 2277071 | NCBI WGS metagenome assembly SDBU01 (sample SAMN10397929, study PRJNA504765) | marine sediment metagenome | isolation source: marine sediment core GS08_GC12, 126 cmbsf | place: Arctic Ocean: Gakkel Ridge, Loki's castle | collected 2008 | reverse complement strand
TTTGTGGCTGGGGCTAACAAACCGGATACCCATCTTAAAAATGTCAATTACCCCCGGGATTTCAAGGTTGATGCGATAATTGATATCGCCAGAGTCAAAGCCGGAGAAGCCTGCCCCAAGTGCGCGGGTAAACTCTCATCAGCGCAGGGAATTGAGGTCGGACATACCTTCAAACTCGGCACTGTCTTCAGCCAGAAATTGGGGGCGCTCTTTATTGACTCAAAGGGTACCTCGCACCCGATTCTCATGGGCTGCTATGGCATCGGTCTTGACCGGTTAATTGCAGCCTCAATCGAGCAAAACCACGATGATAAGGGCATCATTTGGCCAATGCCCATCGCCCCGTATCAGATTTACCTCTGCCCCCTGTATCTGGAAAAACCCGAGGTGAAATCAGCCGCTGAAAACCTCTATGCTGACCTTGAGGCTCAAGGCTTTGAAGTGCTTTATGACGACCGCGAGGAATCCCCGGGGGTAAAGTTCAACGACGCTGACCTCCTGGGGATACCAATCCGACTTACCATCAGCCCGAGGACACTGAAGAGTAACAGCGTGGAAATAAAAAAACGCTCTGAAAAAGAGCCTCAGCTTTTACCACTTGGGGAAATAATCACCAGACTCAAAGAGCTTACTCAGCTAAGTACGCAGTATGGCACCGAGTTCTTTAGCTAATTTAGAGAGGATTTGCTCCTGGACTTTGTCGGCCTCTTTATCGGTCAGGGTGTGAGTCGGAGACTGGAAGCTAATCCGATAGGCAAGGGATTTCTTATTCTCCCCAATTTGCTCACCAGTATAGATATCAAAGAGGGTAACCTCGCTTACCAAGGAGAAGCCTTTAATAATATTCAGGATTCTCTGATGGGTTACGCCGCTATCCACCACCAGGGCTATGTCGCGGATAATGGCCGGGAAGCGTGGTATCGGCTGGAACATCTTATGTTCCAGGGTAAAAGGCAAAAGTGAAGTTAGGTCAATCTCAAATAGATAGACGACGTCATCCGGGATTTCAAAAGCCTTGAGCACCTGAGGGTGGACTTCACCCAGAACTCCAATATTCTCGCCAGCGCAAATTAAAGCTGCCTGTTTATTTGGATGCAAACTCCCGTCACGGGTTCCCCCAAAGCTGGTTTCGACACCAAGCTTACCTAAAAGGCTCTCAACTACGCCCTTGACATCAAAGAAGTCAAGTGGTTCGTCTTGAACCTGCCATGACCGTTCAAATCTAGAGCCGCTCAGTATCCCGCACACCACATCACGCTCATCTGGCAGGTCATTCTGGCGTGGCAAGTACACCCTGCCTAACTCAAAAAGCCTGAGGCTGCCCTCTTCATGTTTCCTGTTTTCCTTAAGGGCAAGGAGAAGATTAAGCCGTAAATTTGTCCTGAGGTATTCCTGTTCAGCGGTCATCGGGTTAGCCAAGCGCAGGGGTAAAGGCTCAAGGGGAACAGACTCAGGTAAAAGTTTTTTTAATGCCTCAAGGCTTACCAGCGAATAGGTAATCACCTCACTGAAGCCAAAACCGCCAAGCCCTCGCCTTACCTTCTCCTTCAAAGAAACCAGAGGCTCGGCGTTTTGCTTCGGCAAAGGCTTGCTAAGCAAGGTTGCTGGAATCTCATCGTAGCCGATAATACGGGCTACCTCTTCTGCGAGGTCAACCTCCAGACGAATATCACTTCTCCAGTAAGGGACACTGACCTGCATTTCAGAATCCACCTCTTTAACATCAAAACCCAGTGAAGACAGTGTGGCTACTATCTGGTCGTGGTCGAAGTTAGTACCCAATAACCGGTTTATTTTTTCGGTTGAGATTAAAATAGGACTGCGTCCCTTTTTGCCCGGGTAGACATCGATTATGCCCCTGGCGGCTTTACCACCACCCAGCTTGATAATTAGCTCGGTAGCTCGTTTTATGGCAGGTGCGGTCATTTCAGGGCTGATGCCCCGCTCAAATCGCATTGAGGCTTCGCTCGGCAGTAAGAGCGACCTCGAGGTATAGTGGATACTGGCCGGGTTAAAACTGGCTGCCTCAAGCAGAAGAGAAGTAGTATCTCCACCGACCTCACTGTTAGCGCCACCCATAACCCCGGCGATGGCTACCGCCCGCTCTTTATCGGCAATCACCAGCATCTCGCCCGATAGCTCCCGCTCCACCCCGTCTAAGGACATTATCTTTTCGTCATTCCCCGCCCGCCGGACAATAATCTTACTGCCTTTGATTTTACTATAATCAAAGGCATGCAAAGGCTGTCCGTACTCAAGCATGACATAGTTGGTGACATCAACGATGTTATTTATCGGACGCATACCGCAGGCAAGCAGCTTCTGCTTGAGCCACCGGGGTGAAGACGCTATCTTTACCCCCTCAATCAGAGTCGCCATGTAACGGGAACATAGTTCTGGAGCCGCAATCTCAACCGAGACTCGCTCGCCTATTGGTGATACCATTTCTTCATAGCTACTTTGAGGAAGCCTCAGGCTCTGCCCAGTTAGAGCAGCAATTTCCCTGGCAATGCCAATTACTGATAAGCAATCAGGCCGGTTGGGAGTTACTTCTAAATCTAAAACGGTATCACCAAGAAAATCACCGAGTGCCACCCCGATGGGTGTCTCATTCGGCAAAACCATAATTCCTTCGTGACTCTCGGATATGCCCAACTCTTTCTCAGAGCAAATCATGCCGCTTGAGACAACGCCACGGATTTTGGCCGATTTAAGACGCATGGTTTTCCCGCTATACGAGTCAATAAGCTCCGCCCCAACATAAGCGAAGGCTACCTTGTCCCCAACTTTTAGATTCGGGGCACCACAGACAACACTCGACTCTTCTTTACCCAGATTGACTGTGGCTAGATAAAGGCGGTCAGCGTTGGGATGAGGATTAACCGCCTTTATCTGACCGGTAACGACATTCTGCCAACCACCAGTGGTCTCCACTGATTTAGCCTCCAAACCAGCCATAGCCAGACGGTGGGCCAAGTCAGAAGGGGAAAGGTTAATACCAACGTATTCCTTCAGCCATTTAAGCGATGCCTTCACCTAAAACCTCAAAACTGCCTTAAGAATCTAAGGTCACTTGAGAAAAAGAGCCTGATATCGTCGATCCCGTAGCGGAGCATCGGCAAGCGCTCAATACCCAGACCAAAAGCAAAGCCACTATACACCTCGGGGTCACAGCCGCCATTTCGAAGAACCTGCGGGTGGACCATTCCCGCCCCAAGGATTTCAATCCAGCCGCTCATGCCACACAAGCGACAGCCACTACCCCGGCAAACCGAACACTCCACCACCATCTCAGCTCCGGGTTCAACAAAGGGGAAATAGTCACAGCGAAAGCGCACCCTTCTGTTCTCACCAAAGAAACGACGGGCAAACTCATAGAGCGTCCCTTTAAGGTCAGCCATGGTGATGCCGATATCTATCGCCAGACCATCAAGCTGATGAAACATTGGGGTATGTGTGGCATCACTTGCCTCATAGCGATAAACCTTGCCGGCATTTACGGCACGGATTGGCGGTTTCATTCTCTCCATAATCCGCAGGTCCCCACCCGTAGTGTGAGTGCGGAGTAACCTTGAACGCTCGCCACCATCGTCAACCCAGAGCGTTGCCATATTGTCACGGGCAGGATGTTCTTCGGGAATGTTCAGACCTTCAAAGTTATAGTAGTCCCACTCCACCTCCGGTGCCTCAAACACCCCAAATCCCATTGAGCTAAAGATGTCGTAAATTTCATCAAGTGTCTGTGTAATCGGATGTAAATGCCCCAGCGGAAGGTGACGGCCAGGGAGGGTAATATCAATACCTTTCTCTCCGGTAGTAGTAGCTAGGCTGACCACCTCCAGGTTTCTCTTCTTTTCTTCCAGGTCATTTTCTAAACTGGACTTAACCTCGTTGGCCGAAGCACCAACGGCTTTCCTTTCATCCAGAGGCATATTTGACAGACCACGCAGTATTTGAGTCAGTTCGCTTTTTCTGCCCAAATAACGAACCCGCCAGGACTCAAGCTCCCCGATATCCCTGATAGCCTCGAGTTCCCCTAGTGCTTTTTGCTTTAATTCCTCAAGCTGTGCTAACATGGCGTTTTCACTTGCTGAAAATTTTCCCCTTCCTGCTAAATACAGAAAGGGGATAGTTAAAACGAGACTAACCAGTCTTACATTTTGTCTTGAACTTTTTCCTTAGCTATGGTTACCAAACTGGTAAAGGCTTCGGGCTCCTTAACTGCCATATCAGCCAGTATCTTGCGGTTAATTAAAACCCCTGATTTCTTTAAACCATCAATAAACTGGCCATAAGTGAGACCCTGAGCCCTGGCAGCGGCATTAACCCGCAGAATCCACAATCTTCTCATATCACCCTTACGTTCTCGGCGATGACGATAAGCATAGCTTAAAGATTTAAGCATTGCCTCGTGAGCCCGCCGATAAAGGGAGTGTCTGGTTGCCCGCTGTCCTTTGGTCAGGGCTAATATCTTCTTATGGCGACGATGGGCGGTTACCCCTCTTTTTACTCGTGGCAAGCTACCCTCCTATCTACACTCCATAGGGCAAAAGCCTTTTGATTCGCTTCCTGTCGGTCCCGCTTAATGGAATCATTTCGTCAAAGAGACGTTTGGTACGCGGCGCCTTTCGCCGACGCAGATGGCTCTTACCACCCTTACTACGCAAAATTTTGCCGCTACCGGTAATGTGGAAGCGGCTCTTGGCCCCTTTATGAGTTTTAATTTTCGGCATTTATGTTTCCTTAGTTTTTACTTTCTCTGCTCCTTTAGGCCTTGAGCTGGCTAGAGGCGAAAGGATGATATTCATTCTTCTACCTTCCATCACGGCTTCTCTGGAAAGCGAGGCTACCCCATTCGACAATTCAGCCATCTTCATTAGTAGCTTCCAACCTATATCCGGGTGCGTGATTTCACGTCCCCTGAACAGCACCGTTACTTTAACTTTATCCCCTTCCTCCAGTAACTTCTTAGCTGATCTCAGCTTAGCCTCAAAGTCATGCCCACTAATCTTGGGTCTGAGCCTGACTTCCTTTAAGAGCGAAATTCTCTGGTTTTTCTTTGACTCACGTTCTTTCTTCGCCTGCTCGTACTTATATCTTCCATAGTCAAGCAGACGACACACCGGCGGCACTGAGGTCGGAGCCACTTCAACGATATCCAGATTCTGCTTCTCAGCTACCTCTCTGGCTTTTATAAGAGGCATTATGCCCAATTGCTCCCCCTTCTCACCCACCAGACGAACATCCCTGGCTCGAATCCTCTCGTTAGCACGCAGTTCCTTAACTATATTCTTATAAACCTCCTCGAAATCAAGCTATCTTACAGGACAAAACTATACCACATTCTTGACGACTAATCAAATTATACCCTTAACTTCTGGCTCTGTCTACAATAACCTGACGAATAGTTTCCTTAAAGCTGTTTAATGGTTGTGAGGTTAATTCCTTGCTACCACGTGACCGGATTGAAATAGTAGAACCTGCAACCTCTTTATCACCGACCACCAGCATATAGGGTATTTTATCCAGTTGTGCCCGTCTTATTTTAAGATTTACCGTCTCCGACCTGCCATCAACTTCAACACGCACACCCTCACCTTTAAGCTCGGATTCTATCATATGGGCATAATCTAAGTGGCGATCAGCCACTGGAATCACCTTAACCTGAACCGGCGACAGCCATACTGGGAATGCGCCCCCATAGTGTTCAATCAGTGAAGCTAGAAAGCGCTCCATGCTCCCCAAGACGGTACGATGTATCATCGCCACCAGATGTTCTGTGTTATCTTCGCCAATATAAGCAACATTAAAGCGCTCGGGCAAGTTAAAATCAACCTGAATCGTTGGACCCTGCCAGGCTCTGCCCTGAGCGTCTTCAAACTTGATGTCTATCTTGGGACCGTAAAACACGCCTTCCCCGGGGTCAATCTTATAGGAGATTTCAAGCCTCGATAGTGCCTTTCTTAAGGTCTCGGTCGCCTCATCCCAAACTTCAAGACTACCGGTATATTTCTCAGGGCGGGTCGAAAGTAGCACCCGATAGCTATTAAAACCAAAGGTATCGGCCATAAAGAGGGCTAACTCAAGTACCCCGACTACCTCACCCTCTAACTGGTCGAAACGGCAAAAGATATGGGCATCATCTTGAGTAAAACCCCTGACTCTGGACAGCCCGTGTAACACCCCGGAACGTTCATAGCGATAAACCGTGCCCAGTTCTGCCATCCGCACCGGTAGTTCACGGTAACTATGCTGGTTGGTTTTATAAATCAGGATATGCCCGAGGCAGTTCATTGGCTTAATGATATACTCCTGACCCTCTATATCCATCGGGCTATATAAATAATCACGGTAGAACTCCCAGTGACCGCTGGTTTTCCATAAGTCCACCTTGGCAATATGCGGGGTGTAGACGATATCGTAGCCACGCCTGATGTGTTCGTCCCTCCAGAAATCCTCAATTACGCGACGTACCACTGCCCCTTTGGGGTGCCAGAGGACGAGCCCCGGGCCAATCTCATCATTGATGCTGAACAGGTCAAGCTCTCGACCCAATTTCCGGTGGTCACGTCTGGTGGCTTCTTCAAGTTTTTTCAGGTGCTCCGCCAAAGCCTCTTTAGTTTCAAAGGCAAGACCATAAATTCGCTGTAACATTGGACGGTGTTCATCACCCCGCCAGTACGCCCCGGCAATACTGACTAATTTAAAGGCTTTGATTTCACCACTGGAAGCAACATGGGGTCCACGGCACAAATCAACAAATGCCCCCTGCCGATAGAGGCTAACCTTATCTTCCGGGATTTCATTAATCAGCTCAAGCTTATAGGGCTGAACTGAAAACAATTTCCGGGCCTCCTCTTTGGTTACCTCTTCTCTGAGAAAAGGTTCGCCGGTAGCGACAATTTCTGCCATCTTCTGCTCAATAGTTGACAGGTCATCAGGAGAAAGGGAGCGTGGCAAATCAAAGTCATAGTAGAAACCGTTTTCAATCGCTGGCCCAATACCAAACCTGGCATCAGGGAAAAGAGACAGTACCGCCTCGGCCATAACGTGAGCTGCCGAATGCCGCATTCTCTCCAAGTTCTCTTCTGTTTGCTCTTCTCTACCAGCGACCATAACCAATCTCTCGTTTAATTAAAGCAAACCTCCCACCCTACTCACTGCGATGAGAGGTCAAGCTAGTCCCCCCTCAGTCCAAACCCTTACCAGCTTCATTATACCAACGTAAAGCCATAAGCGCAATCAACTTGTAACAGCCAAGGTCGATTTGCCCGAGCCAAGACCGGAATGCTATAATATTTTAAATTCCGCATGATAAAGAAGATATTCCCCATCCTTGGCCTAGCTATCTTCTCCGCAATGCTCGGTGTTGGTATTATTGCCCCCATTTTACCCCTTTATGCTGAGGATTTGGGAGCCAGTGGCCTTTGGATCGGCATTATTTTTGCCAGCTTCTCCATCTCCCGCGCGGTCTTAATGCCTTTTTTCGGCAGGCTTTCTGACCGTAACGGCCGTAAGCTATTCCTCAGCATCGGCCTTTTTTCCTACTCAATAATCTCGTTTGGCTACATCTGGGCAGACAGCGTTCAGGAACTGACCCTGATTCGCCTTATTCACGGAGCTACCGCCGGAATGATTGTTCCCATCGCCCAGGCATACGTTGCTGATCTTGCGCCAAAGGGCGAAGAGGGAAAATGGATGGGTTATTTTAATGCCGTCTTCGCCGCTGGTTTCGGTGTCGGCCCACTCATGGGAGGAATGCTGACGGAATATTTTGGGATGGCAACTACTTTTTCTGCCATGGGCGGTCTTAATTTATTCGCTTTCCTCTTGGTTATCTTCTGGCTACCTGAAGTTAAACCAAATGAAATCGCCCAGGGCCAGGGTGGCTCTATGTTCAAGCCACTCACCAGCAGCAACATGGTGCGAGGACTTTTCAGCTTTCGCCTAAGCCTCGCCTTGGGCAGCGGTGTCTTTTTCTCTTTTCTCCCAATCTTCGCCGCAACCCATCTGGGTTTGGGGCCAAACCGTATCGGGATACTGGCAGCAGTTACAGTACTACTCATGTCACTCCTTCAATTCGTTACCGGCAATCTTGCTGACAGACTCAACAAAAGGGCCCTGGTGATTTTTGGCAGCCTGCTTAATGTAGTATTCCTGATACTGGTTCCATTTAGCAACAGCTTCGCACAATTGTTGGTCTTGTGTGCTTTGGCAGGTACCAGCAGAGCCATTGCCATGCCGGCGGCTTCAGCCCTGAATGTGGAGGAGGGCAGAAAGTTTGGCATGGGCGCAACCATTGGTATCTTCACTATGGCATTCAGCATCGGCATGGCGGTAGGACCACTGATAAGCGGTTTTATGGTTGATTTTATCAATCTCGACTCGGCATTTTACCTGGGGGCCGGGGGCGGATTTATCGGAACCGTTCTACTCGTCTGGTTTACCAGACGTCAAAGTTAAGCTACTTGACAAATCCAGCCTTATTACCTATATTAACCAGCAAGGCTGGAGGAAAAACCGAAATTAAGGAATCGAACTAAAAGCGAGGATGATCAAATGGTTAAAATTGTAACTGATAGCTGTTCTGACCTGCCTGCTGGAATTGTTAAAGAACTAGGGATTTCCGTGGTACCGTTAAATGTCTATTTCGGTGATGAAGGCTTTCAGGATGGAGTCGACATTACTGCCGAAGAATTCTATGAACGGTTAATCAAGGGGCCAATCTTACCCAAAACCACTGCTCCGGCACCGGGGATTTTCGTTGAAACCTACAACCAACTAGCCGGTGATAGCGATGAAATCATCTCCATCCACATTTCCCAAAAACTCAGTGGCACCTATAATTCGGCCCTACTTGCCAAGCAGCAAGCAGGTAAAAAGGCTCGCATCGAGGTAATTGATTCACAGATGGTATCCACAGCTCAAGGGCTATTGGTACTCAAAGCCGCCCGAGCCGCCAAAGAGGGAGCGAATCTTGACCAGATTGTGGACCTGTTAAAAAAGGCGATACCTAGAACACGCCTTTTCTTCGTTCTTAACACCCTGGAATACCTGCACAAAGGGGGACGGCTGGGTAAAGCCCAGGCCTTCTTAGGTTCATTACTCAACGTGAAGCCTCTACTTCATATACAAGATGGTGAAGTTCACCCCTTAGAAAGGGTGCGCAGTCGCCAGAAGGCAGTGGCTCGCGTTATCGAACTGGCGAAGGGTTATGCTCCCTTTGAGGAGCTGGCTTTAATGTATACCACCAACCCGATTGAAGTCGAACCGCTGGAAAGCGAACTGGCTAAACTAGCACCCAAGGAACATGTCTACACCGCAAGAATTGGGCCCACAATAGGGACCTACGCTGGTCCTGAAGCAGTAGCGGTAGCCTTAATTGAAAAGGAGAAATAAACAGTTTAACCTTAGCTGTCTCCGAACTTAATGGGCAGTTTCTGAACAAAGAATAGATATTTCCCGCCTCGGGTGCGGGGGATATGGTCAACAAACCTCACTTTAAATTCACAGCGCCCGGAAAACACGGGTTCAATCGAGGCTAAGATATGTCTTTCCAGCTCTGCTTCACCAGCAGAACTCTCTCTGACCACTCGGACAATAACTTCACCTGGTTTTTCCTGCAAGAATTGTATTTGCTTAATCTCTCGCCACTCTTCGTCATAAATGGAGGGACGCCGCATCAAACCGCCATCACTGGCTACTATCAAATCCTGCAACCTCCCCTCAACCCTATCAAGCAAGGTATAATTTCGCCCACATTCACATCTTTCGTTTGAAAAAACTGCCAAGTCCTGAGTCCGATATCTTATTACAGGCAGAGCAAAGTTATTAAACCCGGTGGCGACAATTTCCCCAACTTCACCTTCCCCGGTTACCGGCTTGCCATCCTGGCCAATAAGCTCCACAATGCCATATTCCGGAGAGATGTGGTAACGAGTACTTACTTCACACTCTCCGGCTAAAGCACCCATCTCCATATGACCGTACCAGCTATACAGGCGACAGCCAAACACATCTTCCACCCATCTACGCTGCCACGGGTATAACATTTCAGAGCCGCAGAGGATTGCTTTAACGGTAGAAAAAGGTTCAACATTGTTTTCCCTCATATATTTTGCCAGGAGAATAATTGTTGATGGAAAGGCATGAATGAACTTTGGTTTGAACTTCCTGATTCGAGCAACATATTTCGGCAAGTTCCAATCACTCATATGATAAGATGACAAAATCAGCCTGCGGCCAAACAGTGAATACTCCCAGAATCTACCTTCAGCGGCAGATTTAATCCGACCACCCCTCAAAATGATGCACTTATCCCAGAACTTAAAGTCAACCCTATCCCATAGTGCCTTTAGAAATGCCCACTCGATAGTACGTGAAACACCTTTTTCATAATAAAGACTTAAGGGAACCCCAGTTGAGCCACCGGTGGTAACACATTCGAGCCTTTTCCTGGGGTAATTAGTCGCTTTGAGGTCATCCAGATTCTCCCTGATAGTTTCCCGAGTTAAAAAGGGTAATTTCTTCAAATCATCAAGATTCCGGATATCCCCTGGCTTCAAGCCCCTCTCATCAAAGACCTTCTTATAATACGGTACATTCTCATAGGCATGACGGACGAGCCTGCCCAGTTGCTGCACCTGATATTCTTCCAGCTGCTTACGGCTCCACCACTGGGATTTCCGCAGGAAAGTGTAGGTTTCCCAATAGGTCTTGATACCCGGCAATAACTTGATAGCATTAACTGTTACCGAATCGAGTTTAAAAAGATTCCCCAACATGCTGCGAATTTTCTCTGTAACCTTATCTTTATTTATTATACCACTACCTCTAGCCTGTGTTGACTTTTGCCCTACCCTGTATTATAAGGTAGAAGACATGACGAGAGACAATTTATCACCGTTACGGTGGCAAAGAAAACGTTTGTCAATCCTGCTAACTGCAATAGCCCTTCTCTTATGGTCACATAGTATCCTTACTGCCAAGCTAGAAATCGGCCATTTGGGTTTGGCCAGTAGTTTGCCAGCGACCTTCTTCGTCGCTCTGGCTTTTCTATCTCTTGCCTCAGTTGTTCTCTGGGGTTCAAAAGAAAATCACGGCAAGCTGCTATTTTTGCAATTATTAATTTTCATTGCTGCCATCTGGTTAATCCCACCATTAACCGGCGGCTCGCCACCCTTTACTGACCACGCCTACAGAAACCTGGGCATGGTTGAATACATTACCAGGCAAGGGTATTTTGACCCAACGGCATTATTTTATCAGAGTTGGCCGGGGATTTTCGTTTCATCGGCGATATCAGCCGAGATAGGCTCGATAGAATTTGAACCATTGATAAGTGTATTTCCGTTTTTGATGCAACTGCTCTATCTTTTACCGCTTTATCTTTTCCTGAAAAACACCCTGGGCAAAACACGAAGTAACTATCTTTGGGCCGGGGTCTGGCTTTTTTATCTCGCTAATTGGATTGCACAGGATTATTTCGGTCCGCCAGCTTGGGCGCTATTCCTTCTACTAACACTGCTTGCCCTAGTTACCGATACCTCCATCCGGCAGAAAAATACCGGATTTATCCTCCCGGGTCTGGTAGTTCTTGTCTTTGCCGCCTTAGCCACCACTCACTTGCTGACCTCACTGGCCGCCCTATGCATTCTCGGGGCAATTGTTCTCGTAAGAAGAAGCAAGGGTCTGGCCGTAGCTGTTGGGATTTGCCTCCTTCTATTGATATCCTGGGACATCACCGGCGCCGAAGGTTTTGTTACCAAGCGTTTTCTGCCAGGTTCGGAAAGCCCGGTACCTGGTGAAGTGATATCGCCGAGCGCCGAACCATCAAACTCCAATATTTCTATCCTTGACCCTGAGAGTTACACCTTAGACCCAGGGATTATCACCGAGAGGGAGATAACCGGACACTTTACCGGTAGCAAGTCGCACATCGTCGTGGCAATGGTCAGGCTACCGTTCTCAGCAGTATTCGCTCTAATTGGACTCATTGGGGTTATCCTGGCTTTTCGGACAAAGAGAAATTTCAGCATCACAACCCTCGTCCTAGTTATTGCCCTGGCGCCGCTGGTGCTTTTACCGCTCAGTGTTAATTATGTAGGAGAATTTGCTCAGCGTCTCTTTCTCTATGCCCTGGCCCCAATGGCGTACTTCGCCATACAAATTCTCGAGAAGAGGAGGTGGGCGATAACCCTTGCTTTCTGCCTGCTGCTTGTCATTGGCATCCCTCTGCACGTTATCGCCCATTATGGGAATGAAGCCATGGATTATCTCTCGCCAGGACAAACAGCCGGGATGTACTTCTTCAACGATAATACCAGACAAGGCTATGTGACAGGAAAAACTATCGGCAAAATGGAAAACGCCGAGCGATACCAGCCCATTAGCTTTGACCGATTATCCTCACAAAATGGACTACTGCTTCTGGAAGGACAGTTTGACCGGGATTTACCACATTATGTAGCCATCACCCGACAAGAAAGGGAATACTATCGCTTCTTTCTAGGCACACCAGAAGTTATTGATGGGCTCGAACTGAAGCTAAATCAATCAGCTAACTATAATTTCATCTATGATAGTACAGACCTAAAGCTATATATTGGTGAAAGTATCAAAACTACAGGAAGTTAAGGACGACCTGTGCACAGTTTTTCAAAAATCATCGATCTGGGATATAATACTAAATTAGAGGTTTTCTGAGAGGTAAACATGGAACGTATACTAATTACCGGTGGTGGCGGGTTCATCGGGAGTCACCTGGCAAGATATTTATTCAGGCAAAAGCATCTCGTCCGGGTGGTAGATATAAAGTTCGATGACTATATTGAGGACAAATACTATAGTCAACGGCTCCGCTTGGACCTCCGTAAACCAGAAAACTGCCTTAAGGCGACCGAAGGCATTGATAAGGTCTATAATCTGGCTGCCAATATGGGGGGCATCGGCTTTATTACCTCGGTGTCCGCTGAGGTGATGCATGACAACGTGCTGATAAACACCAATATGCTTGAAGCCTCAGTTCAAAATAAAGTGAAGAGGTTTCTCTTCACCTCCAGTGCCTGTATCTACCCAAACTACAGGCAAACTATTCCTGAGGTAATCGGTCTGAAAGAGGAAGATGCCTCCCCTGCTGATCCAAACGAAGCCTACGGGTGGGAAAAACTATTCGCTGAGGAGATGGTCAAGGCTTATCAGAAGGACCATGGGCTTGAGGTAAGGATTGCCAGGTATCATAATATCTATGGTCCTGAGGGAACCTATCGAGGCGGACGGGAGAAGGCACCAGCCGCTTTGTGCCGCAAGGTAGCCGGGGCATCAGACCGAGGGACCATCTCAATCTGGGGGGACGGTAGAGCCACCCGTTCCTTTTGCTATATTGATGATTGCACCAGAGGAACAGTGACGTTAATGGAATCTGACTACGATAAGCCATTAAACATTGGTTCAGATAGACTGATTTCGGTAGATGGCTTGGCTGACATCATCATCGGAATTTCCGGCAAGAAGATAACCAAAACCCACGATCTGTCAGCTCCTCAAGGGGTAAAAGGCCGCAATGCCGATTTAACTCTAGTAAAGAAGGTACTGGAGTGGGAGCCTCAAATAAGCCTGGAAGAGGGACTGAAGCGAACTTATTGCTGGATTAGCATGATGGCGGAAAAAGACCGGAACGCTCAAGCAGAAAGGCGTTTCGAATAAAGAAAGTGGTCAAAGAGAGTCTCGGAGGTAGTAATGGAGCGACTTTCAGTTATTGGATTGGGTAAGCTTGGACTCCCGATGGCAGCCTGCCTGGCTCACCGGGGTCATCAGGTTATTGGGGTTGATTTAAACCCCGCTTTAATACAAGCTGTCAATGAAGGAATAACGCCTATTTATGAACCGGGGTTAGCTGATTTAATCAAAAATTCCCAGGGGCGTATTAAGGCAACCGATGATTTCAGGTATGCGATTGATAACTCTGAGGTTACCTTTGTCTTTGTTCCTACACCAAGTGAGGAAGATGGGAGTTTTTCCACCAAGTATGTTGAGGCCGCTTCGGAGGGTATCGCCGAGGCGCTGAAGTCCAAAGACAACTTTCACCTAGTGGTAATAAGAAGCACCCTTCTGCCCGGCGCTACCGAGAAGGTAATCAAGCCCATCATTGAGAATATTTCAGGGAAGAAATGTGGTGATGAATTTGGGCTATGTTATAACCCCGAATTTCTGGCCGTCGGCAGTGTTATCAGGGATTTCTTGAACCCCGATATGGTTCTCATTGGCGAGTCAGAGTCAAAATCAGGCAAGTTACTCTCTCAAATCTACCGGGGGATATGCCAGAACAACCCACCGCTAGTAAGAACCAGTATCTACAATGCGGAACTGGCTAAAATCTCGCTTAATGCCTTCATTACCATGAAAATAAGCTTTGCTAATATTATTGCCGAGCTTTGTGAGCAGATTCCAGGGGGAGACGTTGATGTCATAAGCACCATTCTTGGCTACGACTCAAGGATAGGTAGAAAATATCTGACCGGAGGCCTGGCCTATGGTGGTTCCTGCTTCCCCAGGGATAATAAGGCATTTGCCTCCTTCGCCAAGAGAGTCGACTGCCGGGCAAAAATACCTGAGGTCGTAGATGAGGTGAATAAAGACCAGATAAGCAGGGTAATCCACCTGGTGAAACGAAAGCTGGGGAAAGCGGAGAACAAAAAAGTTGCCATTCTTGGCTTAAGTTATAAGCCCGATAGTGATATTGTTGAGCCCTCAGCCTCTATGGAAATCACCAGGGCACTGCTCCGGGCTGGGGCAAGAGCCCGTGTTTATGACCCCGCAGGAATGGAAAACGCCAGGTGTACTTTGGGGGAAGGTGGGGTTGTATATGCGAACTCAATCAGTGAATGCCTCACTGACACCGAGTTTTGTATCTTGGCAACCCCGTGGCAAGAATTTAAAAACCTCAAGGCCGAGGATTTCACCAGCACCATGAAGAAACCGGTATTGCTCGACTGCTGGAGGATTTTTAATCGGTCTGAATTCAGCGGGAAACTGGAATACATGGCAATTGGGTTGGGGCCCCGTAATTAGCAGTGAATAACAATCGTTACCTCAGCTTGATTGTCCTTGCCCGTAATGATAATTACGGCGGTGATTTTCTGCACCGCATGCAAGTTTCCCTCAATGTTTTGCTCACTTTATCCGAAGATTATGCTTTGGACATGGAACTAATCATTGTTGAGTGGAATCCACCCCCCAATACCCCGAAGTTAGCCGAAGTTCTTGTCTGGCCAAAAGAACTAAAATCTGGAGAGATACGTATCATTGAAGTACCAGGTGAAATTCACCGCAGATTACCTAACTCCGAGCAAATACCAGTTTTTGAGTTTGGTAAGAACATAGGTATCAGGAGAGCTAAAGGGGAATACATACTGGCAACCAATGCTGACAACATCTTCAGTCGGGAACTGGTCCAATTCTTAGCACAAAAGAAACTCTCCTCAGAATGTTTTTACCGGGTGGATAGATATCGAATCAAAAAAACGATTCCCCTAGATATATCACTAGATGAGCAACTTGACCTCTGTCAAAAGCATTGGTACAGAGTGGCAACCGTTAAAGGACCAAGGAGGAAACGCTATCCTATCCTAAATTATGAATATCTAAGGTCGCTGATTATCTGGTTGGGAGGTAGGTTAATCCACCATCCCAGACATGGAATTCACACCAGAGCCTCGGGTGATTTTTTCTTAATGCACCGGGAGCACTGGCATAATTTACGCGGTTATCCTGAGCTACCAACCTACAGCCATATCGATAGCTATATGTGCTATATGGCAGCCAGTTACGGTTTAACCCAGGTCATCTTAAACGGTGACAAGAGAACCTACCATCAAGAGCATCTCCGTCCCAGCCCCGGCAGTCTGCCCACGACGAATTTCAAACTTTGCCTAGAGCATGGCAAACAAATGATGAAATCAAGAAAACCGATAATTTTTAACGACCCTAAATGGGGCTTGGCAGAGGAGATATTGCCCGAGACAAACATCTTTCCAGGGTAAGTATTTAAGTCTCTTCAGATACCAGTCTATTGCAGTCTTCCAAAAGATGGAAGTCAAATTATAAAATGAACTCAAATATGGCCGGAACAATAAAGAAAGTCAGGGTCATCTATGTTTGCCCATCAGCCCACTGGGCTGGCCATTACCCGCACGCCGTAACTAAAGAAAGCCTGGCTTTACTAGAAGCCGGAATTGAAGTTTCAATATGCACCTTCCGTGGTATACTTGGTCAAAATGAACCTCCAACAATACCTCAAGAAACCGTGGCTTCGAATTGGATTGGCCGTCCTTTAAGTTTCTTCACCCATTTACTGACTCTTTCATCCAAGACAAAAGGACTGGCCTGGTTTTTGGAACAACTGGCAACGTTACTCTTAGCAGTTAAATTAAGGAAGAAGTTAAGGTATGATGTCATCTACCTGCGTGATGGCGACCCCTTTATTTTTCTTCCTTTCATCCTGGGGCTCGTTTTTAAACACTACCGATGGGCGGTCTCACTCATAGGGTATAAAGTAATACGCTCTCCTGACTCACTGTTTTACAAGTTTATTAGCGCTTCCATATGGAAACCAATTTACCGCCGAAGCTTCTCAAATAACCAATTTACCTTCCTTTGTCAAAATAAATACATTAAGGACTACTTTGAGAAAAACTTTTTAGGCGGCATCCTCTCAGGAAGAATAAGCGTCGTCCCTTTAGGCGTTGAAGCAACTGCCGACCCAATACCTCAAGGTAAAGCCAAGCAATACCTCGGCTTACCAAGCGATAAATCTATACTCCTCCATTTCGGGGCCCTTCACCCGGGTAAGAATATAGAAATAGTCCTGGCTGCCATCGAAGATATACCTGATGCCCTCTTAGTTCACGCTGGGGAAGTGGCATCTTCGGTTAATCTCAACAATCTGGTGCAACGCTATCGGTTAGGAAGTAAAGCAATCATTAGAGACCGCTATATCTCGGAGGCTGAGAAACAATATTATTTTGCCGCCGCCGACGTTTTAATCCTCTCCTACAAAAGAGACTTCTGGCAAACCACCGGCTTGCTCTGGGAAACGGCCAGATTCAAATTGCCCGTTATTGCCAGCGATACCGGCGAATTGGGGAAGCTGGTTAAAAAATACCGGCTTGGACTGGTTTTTAAGGCTGAAAATACCACTTCACTTAGAGAGACACTATCTGACTTCCTCAGTTCCAGCCAAGACAAAATGGATAGCATACGAAACAACTATCAAAAGTTCTGCCATGAGTTCTCCATCAACAATTGGGCAAAAAGCTCTGTTGAGATTTTTATCCAGTTGTGTAGAGACAAATAAAAAGCCGACGCTCTCTAGTGTCCCTAGTATTTGTTTAGATTAATCTCCGCGCTGAGAGGATATAAATCGCCACTACCGTTTGAACCCCAACAAAGACATAGCCAATGCCTATTATGCCAGTTGAGGGTATAATCAAAAAGCTCCCCACCAGTATAATTACCGCCATAAGTCCCTCAATTACTATCAATTCTCTAAGTCGATGGGTTACTCGCAGAACGCTAATGTAAATACGGATAATTCCAATTGGAAGACCGGAAATAACCAGGATTTGTAACAATTGCCAGGCATTATCCGAATAGCTCTGCCCGAAGGCAAGTAACAGCCACTTACCAACCAAAACCAGCAAAACAACTGCCGGGATTAACAAGAGAAAGGTAAATTTGAGAGATTTGATGACATTTTCCTTGAGTCTTTCCTTAAAATGTGAGCCTTCAACAAACAAGGATGAGGCAACCCCACCCGGTATAGCAAAAAGCAAACCGGCAATCATCCAGGTAACATAAAAATAGGCATTTTGCTTAGCACCCATGAGATTAAGCACCACCAGTGGCAAAATCCAGACTGGAGCCTGCAAGAGTAGATTAGCCAGGTAGTTGCCACCTGAATATTGCCCCATGCGCTTAATCAAATTCAGATTCAAGGATGGTACCGGCCGATAGGATTTCTGAACCCGACGTAGAAACAGGAAGAAGGAAACGGCTAAGGCAATACTGATGGCTACACCCCATGAAGCAACAATGCCAAAGGTATGGAAAAATAAGATTAGGATGACGGGCAGCGGGATCTTAACTAGGGAGAAGATGGTGTTTTTGTACAAAACAAAGCGGGCTCCCCGTCTGGCAATAAAAGTGGCATCCACTAGAGACGAGAGTGTCCATGCCAAAGTAAAGGCAATAAAGGCCAAGGTGAAGATGACGTTTTCCTTGATAAAACTTAAACTCGGTGACCAGATTTCCAAGCCTGCCAGGAAAACACCAGCCACCACCAAGCTGATGAGACTTCCCATGGTAAAGCAGGAATTTATGAATTCACCAGATTTACTAGTCTGCGGCAGGAAGCGAATGAGCGATGAATTCAAGCCAAATACGCTGATGGCGGCCAGCAGGCTAATCGCCGAAATGATGGCTGCACTGAAACCGACCTCAAATTCAGTGTAAAACCTGGCGACCACCATCCAGAAAAAGAAGCCCAGAAAGGACATAACAGCATAATTTAGTATCAAGTAAAAGGCGTTGCTGTAAAGGGGAGTAGTTAAAAACTGCTTGAGTTTTTCTCTGGAGGTGACTATATTTATAATCTCTCTGAATGCATCAACTATATTATGGTCAGGTAATTTCAATACCACCCCTGTAGCAAATCAAGTTGACTATAATAAAAAATATAAGTACCGACTACTTCTCTGTCAATCAATAACACATACCATCACCTCAGGCTTACAGTTCAAATAAGCCATGATAGTTTTTGTAGCGGCTTAACTTATTTTCCCCAACTGATGCCAAAACTAGGTCTGGGGAGCATATGCGGTACACTCTATCTCACAAAGCAGCTTGGGGTTTACTAGATCACAGACAATAGTAGATAGAGCCGGGTAGTCTTCAGGAAAGTATCGTGGAAACACCTCTTTAAGTTTAGCAAAATACTCAGCCTTGGTTAAAAAGACGGTCACCTTGACGACATCGCTTATAGATGCCCCAAGCGATGCCAAGACTGTTTTTATATTCTCAAAACACTGCCTCAACTGAGGCTCGATTTCAGTGATAACATCCTCAAAGGTCTGGTGGTCCCTGGTACCAACCTGACCGGCGACAAAAATCCAGTCGCCAACCCTCACCGCCTGTGAGAAGGGCAACTTACGTGCGTCAATAATACTGCTATACTCTTTATCCATAATCAAAACCTCCCTTAAACTTGCCTACCAATATATAACCTATTGCCCAGGGGGGTCAAGTCAGAATCAAAAGAACGTCGCTCTACCTCCCCACTTCTGAAATTACCGCTTCACCTGCCCAGGTTAAAACAGCAACCTGGACAACCCTTATTTGACTCTCACACAGAAATTGTCTATAATGCCGAATTACTGTGTGATTAAGCAGGCTAAGATGTCTCTATTCGGTCAAATCGCAAGATACTGGCGCTTTAGCTATGGGTTAAGGAAATTCCTCAAAGAGCCGATTACCCTAGAAGAGAGCCGCCAAATCATTAGCCAAAGGCTAATAGACCGGGAGCATAATCTGCTCACTACAATGAAGCAGGCTATCTATGAGAATCAGGCCAGTCCCTATCTCCAACTGCTCAAGTTCGCTGGTTGCGAGTACGGCGATTTTGAGCGGATGGTTCGTTCAGATGGTATTGAACAAACTCTAAGTAAACTAAGCGAAGCCGGAGTCTATATCAGCATTGAAGAATTCAAGGGCAAGAAAGAAGTCATCAGAGGCGATACGGTCTTCAAATTCAAAGAAAGTGATTTTGATAACCCTTTCCTCTCCGGACATCTTGAAACCCACAGCGGCTCCAGCCGAAGTGCCGGGACGAGGACGATGTATAATTTCCAATCACTTAAAAACTACTCAATCCACCAGGTTATTTTACTTGATGCTTACGATGCCTCTGGCATCCCCCTTGCTATCTGGTATCCGATAATGCCTGGGTCCGGACCTCCAGCTGTGCTCACATATACCAAATCAGGCAAAAGCCCGGCAAAATGGTTTTCCCCGGTTGACAGGAGGGGATTTAAACCATCGCTCAAGAATAGAATTGGGACCAACTACATAGTTTCCCTGGGAAGAATCCTTGGAGCGAATTTGCCGGGACCAGAGTATGTGGCCCCAGATGACGCCTGGATAATCGCCCAGTGGATGTCGGATACCATCAAAAAACATGGTGGTTGTTGCCTGAACACCTATCCCAGCGCCGCCGTCAGGATTTGCCAGGCCGCCAGAGAAAAAGGTTTTGACCTTGCCGGGGCAAAATTCATCACCGCCGGAGAGCCAGTCACCGAAGCCAAACGAAAAGAAATAGAGCGAGCCGGAGCCAGGGTATGTCCAGTATATGTTTTCATTGAGGCCGGCTTCGTTGGCCATGGCTGCTTTAACCCGGTGGCCGCTGATGAGGTCCATCTCTACAAGGATTCCCTGGCTCTAATTCAACACCAGAGGGAAGTACCTCATGCCGGGGTATCAGTTGATGCCTTCCTCTTCACCTCACTCCTGCCATCAGCACCGAAGATATTACTCAACGCAGAGAGTGGTGACTGGGGAATAATCGGGACCAGGAACTGCGGTTGTAAATATGAGAAGTTAGGCCTAACCGACCATATCCATAACATAAGGGGTTTTGATAAACTAACCGGCGAGGGAATGACCTTTGTCGGTACTGACCTTATCCGAATTCTCGATGAAGTTCTACCGGCTAAATTTGGCGGCAGTCCAACTGACTATCAGCTAATTGAAGAAGAGGATGAGAGTGGTCACACCCGGATGAGTCTCGTGGTTAGTCCCAAGGTAGGAGCTATTGATGAGGCTGAACTCATCAAAACCGTCCTTTCAGAGCTGGGGAAAGGCAGGGACATAAGACGCCTGATGACTGAGGTATGGTCTCAGGCAAAGACGCTCCGCGTAAAGCGAATGCAACCCTTAACCACAGCTCGAGGGAAACTGCTGCCACTACACATCCAGAAGAATAAACCCAAAAATTAAAATTGATTGAGGGACTCCAATCAGTTAGCCACCTTGTTATAAAAGAAAGTCTTGATAGATAACAAAAAGGAGGAATCAAATGGCCACCAAGCGAGTTGTACTACTAACCCTATGTTTGATATTGGCGTTAGTAATCCTACTACCAGCCTGTGCGCAACCGGAACCAACACCACCGGGAGATAGGCCGCAAAATATCAACCTTACCTTATTAGGATTTCGAGCTGGAACCAGCATGCAACTAAGAGCCGATGCCATCGCTGAAGCGATAAGGGCAGGGTATCCAGATTGGCAGGTAGCCTCACTTGCCCCAGGTGGCGAAGCACAACTCCTTGAGAAACGCATTGCCGGTGAGATGGACTATCTGGTCACCCCCTACCCCCGCCTGCTGGAACTTGAAGTCCACGTGCCGCTACGCCCAGAAATAGATTTTGCCAGGGTAACCGAATACAGTGTTGTCATGCCGACATCACCTCATTACATCCATTTCTTCGCGCTCGGTAAAACCGGACTTACCTCGATTAAAGATATTGTTGACAAAAAATACCCGTTCAAGGTAGGCACTGGCGCTGGTGGAAGCAAACTACTATTTACCAAAATCCTGGAATATTACGGGTCGAGTTTAGAAGAGGCTGAGGCCTGGGGGGCTAAACACGAAATCGTGATTGTGTCAACACCAGCCGGGGTTGAGGCGCTACAGGCAGGAAGAATTGATATCGGGTTTACCTGGTCAGGCATACCAAATCCACCCTTCATGGGAGCCACTTTTGACCTGGAGCTACTACCAATTGATGACCCTGGACTGATTAATATGTTCAAATCACTGGGCTACTATGAAACTACCATACCGGCTGGCACTTACCCCTTCCTCACCGAGGATGTCCCGGCTATGGCGGAAATGGAGTTTCTAGCCGCCCGCCCCGATCTACCTGATGATATCGTCTATTACACACTCAAGGCTTTATTCGATAATAAGCACATCCTCTTCGCCGCTCACGCCGACTTTGAGGCGCAACTGGAACCTGAAGCCATAGCTTCATCCCTAGCCGTAATTGAAGAGGCTGGGATACCGATTCACCCCGGGGCTTTGAAATACTACCGGGAGCAAGGCTGGATTGAGTAATTTCCTGTGCCGAGTATGTGGAGCACACTAGGCAGTCTCCTTCGGGCTACCGCCCGAAGGGAACTACCATCGGGTATTCTCAAGCGGCTGACATATGTCTTCGCCGGGGCGGTTGCTCTGTATCATCTCTTTGCCTTGGGAATTTGGCATCCTCCGGTGGAATTCCACTCAGCCGTGCATCTCTTTACTATTTTAATTTTAGCCCTGCTTGTCTATTCCCACTCACAGAAAAAAATAGCCAAACTACCAATCATTGACACCGTCCTTATTTTACTAGCTTTGGCGGTCGGGGGTTATTTCCTTTTTAATCTGGACAGATTTATTGAGCGCACTTTAGTACTTACCCCATTGTCTGGACTGGACATCCTGGCGACCATTCTGCTGCTCTTACTCCTCTTTGAGGTAACCCGACGAGCCATTGGACTGCCGCTGGTGATCATTATCTTTGGCTTTTTGCTGGTTATGTACCTCGGTCCATACCTGCCGGGAATCTGGGCGCACCCCGGTCTTAGCTTGAGCCAGATTTTAAATGCTACAGTATGGACGAATCTTCAAGGCGTCTGGGGAATACCCCTGCGAATGTCAGCCACCTTCATCGCCCTGTTTTTCATCTTCGGTAAATTGATGCAACATTCCGGACTCGGAGACCTGCTCATTTCATTATGTCAAGCGATAGCTGGTGATGCTCGAGGGGGGCCGGCTAAAGTAGCTGTAGTCGGTAGTGCTCTGGTAGGTAGCGCCACCGCCGGACCAGCAACCAACATGGTGATGACCGGTAATTTCACTATCCCGATGATGAAACAGATTGGTTATAAACCATACTATGCCGGAGCAGTCGAAGCCGCCGCCTCAACTGGAGCCGCCATTGTACCGCCAGTGATGACTGGACTTGTTTTCATTATGGCTGAGCTGACCGGGACTCCTATCGTGAAGATAATGCTCATCGCCCTGGTTCCAGCCGCCTTTTACTATTTAAGCCTTTTCCTCCAGGTGCATTACCAGGCGATATCAATGGGTATGACTGGAACCGGGGAGAAAGCCAGCCTTAAAGAAGTATCGACTATATTAAAAGAACGGGGGCACCTGCTGATACCAATTGTGGTTTTAATCGCGCTCCTACTATCAGGCTACTACATAGTGACCGCAGTTATCTGGGCAATCGCAACCGTACCGCTGGTGGCGGCACTGAGAAAAGAAACCAGACTGGGCCCAAAACGCCTCTTCAAAGCCATTAGCGAAGCGGCACGAGAGATGGCAATGATTGCACCTACCACTGCTTTAAGCGGAATCATCATTATCGCCCTCTTCCAGACCGGACTGGCGAGCACCTTCAGCCATGTCGTTTCTATCTCAACCGGTGACTCGCTACTGCTTCTGGTAATTATGGGTGGACTGACATGTATTCTTCTAGGTACCGGGGTGCCACCAACCCCAGCCTATTTAATGACGGTTCTGATTGTGGCACCGCTTATGGTGAAAGTCGGGATACCTGTTCTGGTGAGTCATTTTTTCGCCCTTTATTACGCCAACATCGCCTTTATCACCCCACCAATCGCCATTGGCGCCTTTGTGGCTGCTGGTATTGCCGGAGCCAATTTCTGGCAGGTGAGTCTTACTGCGATGCGGCTGGCGGTGGTCGGCTTTATTATCCCCATTGTCTTTGTTTACCGGCCGGCTCTCCTTATGTTTGGCAGTCCGGTAGAGATAATCTGGGCGCTGGTAGCCTGCACCATTTTAACCATTTCTTTAGCATCAGCCCTCGAGGGCTGGTTATTCAAACGACTGAACATTCCAGAGAGGCTATTGCTAGTCGGAGCGGCTTTGGCTCTAATACCACCTGATCTACCGGTGAATATTGTGGCTGTGAGCCTGATCAGCCTAATCTGGCTACGGCAATGGTCAAGCCGCCGAACTACAAAACTTCAAGAATGAACGAAACAAAAACCCCCGATTAACCCTAACAGCGAAGCTAAGAAGCTTCCATCTAGCCCTCCACTCACCACTGCCTTAATGCCAATTAGGCTCAGAGATAGAACTGTGTTCTAGAACATTATCACTTCCCAAGAAACAATTAATCATTTATGCTGGAATTAACTGGATTATAAACAATTAGACCAGGATATAGAGAACTTGGGTCAAGTTAAGAGCTACAAATATGAAAAACTACCATAATCTACTCACCCCAGAACAGGTGGCTGGAATCCTCCAGGTGCATGTTCTTACTGTTTATAGCTACATCCGACAGGGTAAGCTTGATGTCGTACGTATAGGTCGAAGCTACCGCATTATTCCCGAAGACCTTTCACACTTTATTGAATCGCATCGAATCAAAAACAACAAGCTGGCGAGTATGTAGCCCAGTCTATTAACAGACAAATGGAGACACATATGAATAATAGCCGAATAGATAGAGATGTATATAACAACCACCGACGGGTGGTAGTTACCGGCCTGGGAGTAATCAGCCCGGTTGGCCTTACTGTTTCTGAAATGTGGCAGGCCCTCATCTCCGGGAAGTCGGGGGTTGACCACATCTCCAGTTTCGATTCAACCCCATTCGAGACCAAGTTTGCCGCTGAGGTTAAGGGGTTTGACGCCGGTATGTATCTCAAGCAAAGGCAAGTTCAACGCATGGACAGGTTTACCCAATTCGCAGTCGTCGCCGGTCTTCAGGCTGTGGAATCGGCCGGATTAACCATCAACGGAGATAATGCTGAAGATACCGGGGTTATCATTGGGAATAGTGTCTGCGGGTTGCTCTCAGTCAGCGAGCAACTTAAGGTACTGAACGAGATGGGCCCAAGAAGGGTAAGCCCGGCCCTGGCACCGACAATGACCGGAAATTCCGCTTCAGTCCAGGTCTCCTTAACCCTAGGCACCAAAGGAGTAAATTACGCCCCCTCCTCAGCTTGCTCCAGCGGCAGTGATGCCATCGGCCAGGCATATGAGATAATTTGCCAGGGCAACGCCAAAGTAATGGTAACTGGTGGTACCGAGGCACCAATTATTCCTCTGGTCTTGGCTGCCTTTAGTGCCATCCGAGCATTATCAACTAAGAATGGTAGTCCCAAGACAGCCTGCCGACCTTTTGATGCCGAACGGGATGGATTTATCTTAGGTGAAGGTGCTGCCATGATGATTCTTGAGGACGCTGACCATGCCCTGACACGTGGTGCCCCCATCTTGGCTGAAGTTATCGGCTACAGCGCCACCAGCGACTCTTTCCATCTCATCCGGCCCTCACCTAATGGCGAGGGTGCGACCAGAGCGGTCAAACTCGCTCTCAAAAGGGCTGGGCTTAACCCCAACGAAATTGATTATATCAATGCTCACGGCACAGCTACGCTGCTTAATGACCGAACCGAAACCTCAGTAATTAAAAATGTCTTCGGAGACATAGCCAAGCAAATTCCCATATCAGCCAGTAAATCTATGCTCGGGCACCTTTTAGGAGCATCGGGGAGTATAGACGCCGTAATAACCATTCTGGCAATAAATCACGGTGTGATTCCGCCGACAATAAACCTTACTCACCCGGATCCTGAATGTGACTTAGATTATGTGCCCGGCCAGGCACGTCAAGCCAAGATAGAAACTGCTATGTCTAATTCGTTCGGCTTCGGCGGCCATAACTCAGTGCTTATCTTCCGCAAGTACCGATAAAAAGACACTGGTGCCTACCGCACCTGGATGCTAGAGTATAACCAGTACCGCTAAAGCCAAGATTGGTGCAGTTACCACCACTGCCAATACTATCAGTGACGGGGGTGTCGGCAATTTTTTAATCGGGTGCACAACGCGAACAACCATACTGGCAACGACGGCAACTACCGTATACCAAGCCAGAATTTCCATTTGCCTGCCTTTCTTTGTGCTACTGGATTTCAAACTTTTAACTGGTGACCGCAATTTATTTGCCGCCATCATAGCATCGAACTGACGTGATGACAATACCCCATAGTTTGACAAGTTATCCTAATCTGGATAAACTGGCCATGACACTGGAGGTTCCTTCACGCGGCAAAATCTAACTTTCAACCCAAACCACAAATTTGACCATGCCCTTCAATATATCAGAACCAATGTGAGACTTGAAGATGAAATTATTTGAACCTGGTAAGATAGGGAAACTCATTAGCGCCATCTGGAAGGTTTATCGCACCGCCCGCCTAGTTTGAAGACTTAATCTGCGAAGTTATAGCCCCGTACAATCTCATCATTGCCCTGGCTTCATCAAGTCTAACTGGCGCCTCAGTATCATCCAGTACGCTCCAAATAAACCTCTTAATCAAGTTATAGTGGCCATTTTGGTTGCGCCCTAAGATGGCACAGACTACAGTTGTGAGACTACCGGCCAGCCACTGGGCCGCGATTTTTAAGTTCTCCAAGTCGCGCGGCAGGCGGTCACTTCGAAGGGTGCTATCCCTGATGATGACTCCGTTGGAAACACTGGCTAAATGCAGGGATGTCCTGGTGCCGATAAAATCAATCGCCAGGCTGTTGCTCGGCCCGTTGACCGAAGAGCTAATAGTGGCTACACTATTTTTGCTTTCCAGTACCACTCTTAATTCATCATTCTCAAGCCAGTCATGGCGACCGAGCTTCCTGGAAGATACACCGGCGACTTCCATCTTACCGAGAAAGGCTAGAAACAGGTAGATAGCATGAGGGATTATTTCGCCAAAGATACCGCCCGGCAAACGATGGCACCAGTGTTCCTGGTTGAGTGTCAGGGGATTGGTGCTGGCGAGATTATGGCTGATGTTCATCCCGATCAAATCGCCAATAGCACCCTTCTCAATCATCGTTTGAACTTTCATTATCACTGGCAGGAAAAGCACATCATGAACGACACAAAGCTTTACTCCGTTAGTTTGGGCAGTTTCTACCATCTTCTCGGCTTCAGTTAGGTTCAAAGCCAGCGGTTTTTCTACCAGAACATGCAAGCCGGCTTCCATCACCTGAGCGGCTAAAGCCAGATGGGTCTGCGGCGGGGTAGTGATGTGAATTGCATCTACTCGTTCCTTCTCGAGTAGCTCCGAAAGGTCAGTATAATAGTGGTTGATTTTAAATTTCTTTGCCGTCTTACGGGCTAAATCTTCATCCCTATCACAGACGGCTACCGACTGAGCCCGCTTAATCTTCTCCAGGGAAGACAAGTGACGTTGAGCTATCTCTCCACAGCCAACAATGCCAACCCGCAGAATATCTTTGCTATTCATTATTTCCCTTATTTCCCTTTATGAACCAGAGGTTTGAGTATCAACATGCAACCGCAATACTAATTATTTCCCGTGACCCGTGAAGATGTCAAACTTACCTCGAGTTCACCGTTTGGTGCACCTGAAAAGACAAAGATAAGTGCTACTACCTTTGCTGCCAGGTAGAAATCCCAACGAATGCCAAGGTAAACAACGGTGAAAACAGTGCAAATAGCAGCAATAACCAATGAAATGCTTGTATTGACCGGTGTGGCAATAACGTTTATTATACCTTACATATAATATCAATCATTTAGCCAAAATAAAGAGTGAGCGTACCAAGATATAGGCAGAGCTATATAGCACCTTTTTTGAGATCGGTTTCATTGTGCTTTGAAATGAAAAAAGGAGGTTGGATATGGACACTCTAATGATGGTACTGCGGATACTACACATCGTCTTTGGCATATTCGTCGCCGGCACTTACCTCTTCATAGTTCCCATCCTGGAGCCCCGACTGAAGCGTCTTGGCCCTGCCATCCAGAATCCTGTTATGGGGGCTCTAATGCCGATACTGACTCCCGTGATGGGGATTAGCTTTATCATGCTGATAGGAACTGGTGTGGCAATGACGCTTATCATGCGGTCAGGTGCTCTAGGCACATTGTTTGTAACCGGATGGGGTTGGGCCATGATTATTGGGTTAGTGGCCACAGTAGCTGTCGTGGTAGTGGGTTTTGGCTTTATATCGCCGACTGGGGCTCGACTCAACAAACTAGGTAGTAGCATTAAGGGTCGCGCTCCCACCCCCGAGGAGGGCCAACAATTGCACCAGCTATCGGCGCGAGTTGAGACTCTCAGTCGTGTCAACTTCGTGCTGGTTGTGGTCGCCCTGATTACCATGGTCCTCTCCCGATACGTGTAGGCTTGACTCTTCCGTAAGGAGAGGTGATAATGATGTAAGAAAAGTTGTCTAATGCCTCGTTTTTGTCCAAACTAATTAAGGAGGAGGAAAGCTATGCTGTTCATGATAACTCAGGTTCATACACCAGAGACCTGCCCGAAGGACGAGGGCGGTGCCAATATCCTCATCGATAGGGATGCCCAAGGTGTCACCCTGAAGGGACGCTGGGGAGCTTGGACACACCACACTGTCTGGTACCTGGTGGAGTCGGACAACCTAGAGGCCATCCAGCGTTTCCTTGAGCCAGGGATGAAGCGGTGTACCTGCACGGTGGAGCCTGTGGGAGAGGCGCCCATTCAGCGGTAGCCCAAACTCCAGGTATGCCAGCACGGTAGGGCCGGAAGCAGAGCATCTAGGAGGCTGTTGCTCAAGATTGGTCTAATTGAGAGTAAGCACCAAACACAAAAATAGGAGGTGTTGAGATGCAAGCAGAGCTGTCTAACGCCTCGTTCTTGGTCAAACCTAATTAAGGAGGTTCTATAACAGTGGAATTACGACCTGTGGTTATGCTACTTCACCTTGTGGCGATGCTCTTCATGGCGGCACCACTTTACATGCTCGTCATAGTTAATGAACGGGCTCGCTTTGGCATGCCACCCAATTACAACACCGACCGCTATCTGGAAAACATCATTAAAGGCCAGCCAATCCGTTGTTATGCCTACCTTGCTGTTATCCTGGCGACAGGTATCCTGCTGACCTGGGCTCGCGGCTGGGTCTTGGCAGACTGGGCACTCATCGCCAAAGTAGTCGCCTTTGCCCTACTTGTTGGATTGCTTAGCTATATCCACTTCTATATACAGCCTCGTATTGAGCGTATCTTAGCTAGCTGTAAGCCGGGAGAAGAGATTGACACCAAGCAGAGGCCGAACCTGCTGGTCTGGCGCAGCCGGCGAAAACGCCTCTCAGCCATTTGCCTCTTTTTAGTGTTAACAGCCGTAATCATGGGGGTAAGAATGACCTGGGGCTACGCACCCTGGTTGGCGTCAGTCTTTGTGGTACTGGCAGCTCTATTTGCCTGGCGAGTGTATCGGGCTCCGATTCGCTTCGGGTGGTTTTGAGCGTCACGGTAGAACCCTGGCTCCCCAATCATATCATCTTCCCCGACCAAAGCCATTGCCAAAGAACTAAAGAGTTGAGTGCCTCTGCTTCCTATTTATCCTAAGTAAGAAGCGCTAAGAAGAAGGCAAGCAAGGACTTGCAAACCAGGCTAGATACAAGAGTGCTAACCAATTTGGTTAGCACTCTTAAAGTTGATTTTCGTGCTTTTAGGAGATATAATTACTCCCGTGCCGAGGTAGCTCAGTTGGTAGAGCAGCGGACTGAAAATTCTAGATTAGGTATGCTGTCCTGTGCCATTAGATACAAATTAGGACTTTTGTGTTAGTTGCCAAACCCCCGTTTTGAAGCTAAAGTGTCATTTTTAGTGGGCCTCTTTTCTGGCTATCCTTTCGATTGTTGCCTGCACTTCAGGTGTTTTTGAAGAAATGCGAAGGTCTCCACCCTTTTTAAACCTGAAGTCACATTGTTTACAACCATCCGCCAATGTTTCTGTTCTAG